>OMNT01002724.1_pt1 | contig 13687 bp, 12 predicted proteins | sample 1672551 | NCBI WGS metagenome assembly OMNT01 (sample SAMEA3136698, study PRJEB25190) | human gut metagenome
GCTCGCGCTCCGCGAGCAGGCAGCGCAGCTTCCGGCGGTCGCCATCGACGCCAAGGACGAGGGCATTCTCGCCCGGAACACGGTCGATGCCATGCGCGTCGGCGCGGTCTACGGTGCGGCATCGCTCGTGGACGGCATGGTTGAACGCTTTGCGGAAGCGCTCGGTGAAACGCCGTATGTCGTGCTCACCGGAGAGCTTGCGCCGCTCGTCACTCCCTATCTGCGTATCCCGTTCGAGTACGATGAAAGCCTTGTGCTCGACGGTCTGCACCTGATTTGGAAGAAAAATCGGGGTTGAAAGAGATTTGGCAGCGAATTTCTATCGCTGACCACCACAATTTTTGTATTGCGCTGTACCTGTCAAAGCAGGACGGCAGCAGGAGGAATTACAAATGAATAACAAAACTACCAATGTACGGTATCTCGCGCAGCTGGCGCTGCTGGCGGCGATCGAGGTCGTGATGAAGCTGATGGGTCTGGGCAGCGTGCCGGTTGGTCCGCTGTACATGTCGTTCCTGACCGTGCCGATCGCAGTCGGCGCGATGACCATGGGTCCGACCGCCGGTGCGATTCTCGGCGGCGTGTTCGGTCTGGTCAGCATGAAGGATGCCATCACCGGCGTGTCGGCTATGACAAGCGTATTTTTCCAGATCAGCCCGATCAACACCTTCGTTCTGTGCGTTGTCATGCGCGTGCTGATGGGCTGGTGCGTCGGCCTGCTGTTCCGCGTGCTGCGCCGCGTGGACCGCAAGAAGAGCTGGAGCTATTTCGTTGGTGCGCTGTCCGCGCCGCTGCTGAATACCATTTTCTTCATGGGTTACATCGTTCTGGTGTTCTACAAGACCGACTACATTCAGGAGCGTGTTGCCTCTCTCGGCGCGGCCAACCCGCTGATGTTCGTCGTGCTGCTGGTCGGTGTGCAGGGTCTGATCGAAATTATCGTCGGCTGTGCGGTCGGCGGCGTGCTCGCCCGTGCGGTAGCATCGTTCCTCGGTCATCGTGCGCCTGCAAAAGCCGAATAAATGATTGCTAATTGCGGCAGTTTCTCTCATTTTTCGCAGAGAAACTGCCGTTTTGCGTTCCCGGAAAACCTTTCCGCGCCCAGAGAATTTCCGTGCCGCCAAATGTCCGACAGAATAGAAAAGGTTCACAGCGTTGTTTTCATGCTCCGCGCGGCATAGTAATAGCGGAGGTGAAAAAATGCAAAAAAATCACGCAAAACGCACGGCGCTCGCTCTGTTCCTGCTGTTTGCGGTGACAGTTTCCGCGCAGGCGGCAAAAATCGCCGAGGTCATCCCGATCGGGCACACGGTCGGCATCAAAATGCAGGCGGAGGGCGTGCTCATCGTGCAGCTGACCGAGGTGCAGGGCGCGGACGGCACGCACTCCCCTGCGAAGGAGGCGGGCGTGCAGGAGGGCGATGTGCTGTGCCGCGCCGGTGAGACCGCGCTGCACTCGAACGACGATCTGCAGAAGCAGGTCGCGCTCTCGGCGGGACAGCCGATCAAGCTGACGCTCGAGCGCGGAGACGCGGAGAAAAGCGTCACGGTGACGCCGTGCAGGGACAAAACCGGTGCGTACCGCATCGGCGTGCTCGCGCGCGACAGTCTGGCAGGAATCGGCACGCTGACCTATGTTGACCCGCAGACCGGCGCGTTCGGCTCGCTCGGTCACGGCATCTGCGACAGCGAGACCGGCGTGCTGCTGCCTCTGCAGGAGGGCACGATCATTCACTCGACGGTGAGCAGCGTGCAGCGCGGCAAGGCGGGTGAACCGGGTTCGCTGCAGGGCGAATTTTCGACCGAAAAAACGCTCGGAACCGTGGCGCAGAACACAGAAAGCGGCATTTTCGGCACCATAACGGACGATTCGCTGTACAGCGAGCTGCAGTGCGTGCCGGTCGCGTCGGCAGACGAAATCAAAATCGGTGACGCGGAAATCCTGTCCAACGTGGACGGCGAGCAGGTCCAGCGCTTTTCCATCCGCATCGACCGCGTCGACCCGGACGCAAAAAACGGCCGGAATCTGCTCATCACGGTGACGGACGAGGCGCTGCTGGCGAAGACCGGTGGCATCGTACAGGGCATGAGCGGCAGCCCGATCCTGCAGAACGGGAAGCTGGTGGGCGCGGTGACGCACGTGCTGGTGAACGACCCGACGATGGGGTATGGCGTACTGATCGAGAATATGCTGGAAATGGCAAAATAATTTCTGCCAGAGGCCAAAGGCCTCTGGCTTTTTTTGCTTGGATGTGATACAATGCGTGCACACTACAAAAACGCGGCTGCGGCTGCGTGAAGATAGATACCTTCCCTACGAAAGGAGATGTTCATGATGTTCAAAAATCTGTACGGAACCAAACATTTTCAGGGGGATCGTATGTTCTGAGTCCCCCTGCGCCAACAGGAGGAACAAATGCAGAATATCACATTAAAAAAGATCGATGAAACCAATTTTCTCTCCGCATTCGGGCTGAAGCTGCGGGAGGGACAGGAGCGATTCGTGTCGCATCCGGTCCGGAGCCTTGCGCAGGCCTACGTGTATTATCACCAGTGCACGCCCTTCGGGATCTTCTGTGACGAGCAGATGGTCGGCTATGTGATGGTCATCTATGACTATGATCTGGCTGAGTATGACATCTGGCACATGATGATCGACAAGGACCGGCAGGGGCTGGGATATGGGACGGCCGCGCTGCAGCGCTGCCTGGAATACATCGCGAAGAAGCCCTTCGGGGATTCCGACCGGGTCGTGCTGACCTGCCACCGGGAAAACGGCACGGCGCTCGCGCTCTACCTGAACGGCATCAACGCCACCATCCAGGGCGGCCTCGATGACGCCGAGTTCAAGGAGCTCGGCGAGCAGCTGGCCCCGGCCAAGGCCGACGGCTCCTATTACGTGGGCATCTTCGGCAGCGACGCCCGCAAGGGCGAGACAGCCAGCCGCTCGGACGTGACCATGCTCGCCCGCATCGATCCCGACAAGGGCGTGGTCGATCTCATCTCGGTGCCCCGCGACACCATGATCAATATCGAGGGTCACGGCACCCAGAAGATCAACGCCGCCTATGCCTTCGGCGGCCCGTCCGAGGCCGTGAAAACGCTCTCCACCTTCGCCGGCGTGCCCATCACCCACTACGTGGAGGTGCACTTCGAGGAGCTGAAGGACGTTGTGAACGAACTCGGCGGTATTCAGGTGAACGTGCCCGAGAGCTTCTATTCCGACACGAGCGGCATCTCCCTTGAGGCCGGCGAGCAGACCCTCGACGGCGACCAGGCCCTCGCCTTCGCCCGCGAGCGCCACGCCACCCGCGCCGGTGACTTCTCCCGCGCCCAGGCCCAGCGCATGATCATCGAGGCCATCGTGGAGAAGGTGCTCTCGAAGTCCATCACCGAGATCCCCGGTACCGTGGAATCCCTCGCCCGCTGCGTGACCACCGACTACTCCGTGACCGATCTGGTGTCCCTCGCGCTCACCTTCAAGGACAAGGGACTCACCATGTACTCGGCCGCCTGCCCCAGCTACACCCTGAACCAGGACGGCATCAGCTACGTGGGCACCCAGTACGCCGAGTGGCAGGACATGATGCGCCGGGTAGACGCAGGGCTTGATCCAACCGACACCTCCGCGGAAATCCCCGAGCCCCAGGCAAGCGATACCGAACTGGGCGCCGCCACCAACGCCGCCTCCCCCGCCGAGTACCGCGACCTCATGGCCGACGCCCTCACCACCGACGACGTCGTGGACGTGGAGTAGGCACGAATCCGCACCAGAAACGCCGAGCGGCCCGGACACTCGCCCGGGCCGCTCTTTTTTGCAAGATCAAAGGCAACCGTCAAATAGCTGCCGAAAGTTCATTCATCTTCCTTCGCACGGGCGCGTTGGGCCAGACGCCACGCCGAGCCGAGATTGAGCGCCCCATGCACAACAAGAAGCGCGAGAAGCACCTTGGCGGAAGCAGCATGCAGCGGCCCCCAAAAGTAATAGCCCTCGGCATAAAAGCCAAAGGCAGGCAGAACTGTTCCCGATTCCATGAGACCCGACAGGACAACAACTGCAACGGAAAGCACCAGCGCAGCATCGAGCAAAATTCGTCCCTTTGCTCGCCAGGCGCCCCGACTCGTCAAAAGGTGGCCGGCAAAATCAACATGCTGGGCCCCGTGCACAAGCAGGACCAACCCGATACCAAGCCCCAGCCACTCGTGCGCGCCAACGCCCGTCATCGCAGGCAGCGACACCACGATATACAAAACCAGCGCCAGCGCATCAACAACGAGCACTCTCATGAGCGTCCCACCTTCCGCACGATGCCGACAAGCGCCACCACAAGGGCCACCGGCATAAGTATCCACAGGTTCAAGCTCGCATCCGATGCCTGGTGGTAGCGCGAGCCGAGAGTTTCCCAACCATGGCACTCCACCGATGCGCAGGAAGCTTCCGGGCACGTCATCTCGTGCACGCCATCCGGCTCGGGCACGTCGTCGAAACCGTGGCAGCTTCCTGAAGCGCATCCCACCACAGGACAGGGTGAAGTCTCCGTAATGGGTCGCACACTCAACGCCTCAGGCTGAACAAGCATCACAGCACCGACCGAACAGACTGCGGCCAGCAGAAACACCGCCGCCGTCACGGCGATCTTTTTCATAGGACTCCTTCCTCCTCCGAAAGAGAAGGGCCGCCCGCCCTGCGGCAGGCGGCCCGCATGTCAGAAAGACGCAGGGCTGATTGGAGGGCTCGGCTCGCGTCCGCGCAACTGACTACTTCTCGGAGGGACGCAACGGGAGAAACTTGAGCCCCAAGAAGAACACGAGGAACCCAAGGGCCACGACGCCCAGCGTCACGCCCGCCTCCAGCGGCGTCGGCCAGTAGACGAGGTTCGCATAGGCATCGGCAAGCGTGCCATCGGCGTAGGTGATGCTCATGGAATTCACTGCAGGTGCCATGTCGGCCAGGTTAGTGATTTGGAATCCGCCCACCAGCAGCTGAACGCGCTTGCAGAAGATGCCGGCGATGGCCAGCAACGAAGCCGTCACCAGAAGACCGTTGCGACGCAGGGCAGGAGTCAGGCAGATGACGGCGCACGCGACACAGCCGATGATCTCGAACCAGAAGTAGGGGGCCAGAGGACCTTGGGTCAGCATGGCCACTACCTCTGCCCCTGCGCCACCCGGGAACCCTTCGGTAAGCAGATCACAGCCAAAGAAGTACAAATCCACCAGCACAAAGGCTCCGAGCAGCTTGGCGAGACGCACGATGTTGTCTTGCTCCACGTTGAGGTAACCGGCACGGCGCAATCCAATGACAACAGCCATCACGAGCGCCGTACCACACACCAGAGCGGAGGACACGAACCAAGGAGCCAGAAGGGCTGTATGCCACATCTCGTGCCCCTGCTGAAGACTGAAGATCCAGGCAGTTACCGAATGGACGAGCACGGCGGTAACGAGAGCGATCACCGAGATGACGCGCAAGGCCACAGCGCTGACCTTGCCGCGCTCGGCCTGAATCTGGGCCCACAGGTATACGCACGACAGGATGAGGTAGGTGGAAAGGACAATGATATCCCACATAAGCGGGCTGCCCAGATTGGAGTAAACGAACAGCTCCCACACGCGGAAGGGCTGGCCCATATCCACCACTACAAGACCGATGGCGACCACCGTGCAGGCGATGGATGAGAACACCGCCACTTTCGAGATACCGCCGAAGCCGCGGATGCCGAGGGCCTTGGGCACCGACGAGATGATAAGACCGCCGGCCGACAGGCCCACGAAAAACATGAAGCCCGTGATGTAGAGGCCCCAGCTGTCGAGGTTGCGCATGGCGGTCTGCACCATGCCGCCCGACAGCTGCATAAACCACAGCACCAAGCCGACCACCATCACCACGGCGCTCACGCCGATGGCAACATTGAGAGCAGGACTCTTGACGGCCGTCGACGCGTGCTCACTAGCACGCCCTCGATCGCTGGACGCTGAGAAATCGAGGTCATCGCTGGCAAGGGCTCCACCCTGCATATACTCGGACATAATGTCACTCCCCTCTGCTAGACGAGATAGTAAGTTGAAGGCTCCGTGCCACGATCTTCCAAGAGCCGCTTGTGCGACCGTTCCGCAAGAAGACGGCTTACCTCAGAAGTCGGGTCATCTAAGTCGCCCCAAAAACGTGCTCGACCCACGCAAAGGTGCATGCAAGCCGGCTCAATGCCTTGAGACGTGCGGTGGTAGCAGAACGTGCACTTCTCCACGACGTGCTGCTGATGTTCGGGCGCATCCTTGCTGCCCATGGCATAGTCCATGTGGAATACGGGCTCTTCCCAGTTGAAAGAACGCACACCGTTGTAAGGGCAAGCACTCATGCACATGCGGCAGCCGATGCACTTGTCGTAATCCTGGCGCACCACTCCCGTTTCGGGATCCTTGTAGGTCGCTCCCACCGGGCATACCTTCACGCAGGCGGGATTCTCGCAATGCTGGCAGGCGACGGGGATATAGCCGAACTGCAAATTGTCAGGATACGAGCCGCCCACCATGTCGAACCCCATCTCGCCACCGTTATCGGTGAAGATGCGGTTCCACCATACATCGTTGGGCAAGTTGTTCTCCGTTTTGCACGCCATGGCACATACGTGGCAGCCAATGCACTTCTTAGTGTCGATCACCATTCCATAACGGGTCATTTATCTCACCTCTCCCTCGTACTTGCGCACTTCGACGAGCGTGTCGTCGAACGACGTGTTCATATGAAGCAGATTCAAATGGTCGCAGGTCAGCTCTTGATAGCTGCCCGCCACATAGGCTCCCCGGTGCCATCCCTTGGGCGAGGAGACCATGCCCGGCCTGACGCCCATATCGAATTTCGCCTTGCACACGCAGTGGCCCCGATCGTTGTAGGCCTCGACGTAGTCGCCCTCGGCGATGCCGCGCGCTTCGGCATCAACGGGGTTCATGCGCAAATAGGGCTCCGGATCAAGCTCGCGCAGCACAGGAGCATGGTTGTACTGGGTATGCAAGTGCCATCTTGTGCGCTCGCAATAATGGTACAGGGGATATTTTTCGTGCTGCTCGCTCTCATCGTAGGCCTCGAAGGGCGTATGGTAGGTGGGCATATGGTAAAAGTCCTTGTCGATGGGCTTGCCGATGTCGATGCGAGCGCCGGGATTCTCCACGTAGAATTCCAGACGGCCGGAAAGCGTAGGCCAGCGCTGTTCTTCCCAGTGAATCCAGTTCTCGTCTCGGTCGGCCAGCACGCCCTTCTCCTTGAGGTTGTCGAAGGTAATGCCCACCGGCTCGCCCTTCTCGGTATCGACCACCATGCGCATCATTTCCTCGTTGGACTTGGCGTAGAACGCCTTGGCCGCCTCGTTGTCCATGCGCTCGGCAATGGCCCGGAAGATCTCCACGTCCTCCTTCGCCTCACCGATGGGGTCGGCCACCTTGTTCGCCATGTACAGGAAGGGAGTGTGCGAGCTGGCCTGAATCCAGTCGTACTCGAAGTAGTGGGCGCAGGGCAGCACAATGTCGCTGTACTCGCAGGTTTCGGAGAACTCCATGTCGTTCGTCACGATGCAGGGGATCTTCGGCAAGATCTCCTCGATGGTCTTGCGCTGGGCCGCATAGCTGCCGACCGGGTTCGCCCCTATGTTGTAGAGAAGGCGCACGGGGAAATCCTCGCCCTTCAGCTTGCCCGTTTCCAAGACCTCGGGCAGATGAAGCCACGGCAGCTCGTCGTGAAGGCCCTTGAGTCCCGCCGGGAAGGCGAGGCCGGCCATGTTGATCGTCGGCTTGCTCTTCCCCAAATGCCCGATAGAGGCGCCGCGCTTGCCGATATTGCCCGTAAGGGCGGCGAGGCAGGCCCAGGTCATGCCCATCTCCTCGCAGTTATCGTACAGGTGGTAGCCCGCATAGATGGTCGAGGGCGTGTCCTGGGAGTACATGCGGGCAAGCTCCACGATGGTATCCGCCGACACCTCGGTGATGCCCTCAGCCCACTCTGGCGTGCACTCGGCCATATGCTCCTTGAACAGCGACCAGGCCGTGGTAACTTTCACGCCGTTTACCTCGAAGCTGCCCTCGAGTGCGGGGTTGGCCACGTCATTGATGAGGCCCCAGGCGTCCTTGTCGGCGTCCCATACCACATAGTGGGCCGACTCCTCCAACGTGGGCACCTTGCCGGCCTTCACGCCCTGGAGTAGCAGTGTGCCGAAGAACGGGTACTCGGGCAGCTGTGCCGGGCCCTCCTCGCCGAAATCCGTCGCGCGGAGGAAATGGCCGTTGTCCTCGCGCACGAGCAGGGGAGCGCAGGTCTTCTCGCGCATGAAGTCCAGGTCGTACCATTCGTTGGCGATGATAGCGTTGAGCATAGCCATGCCGAGCGCCGGATCGGTACCGGGTTTGATGGGCACCCATTTTGTGGCCTGTTGGGCCGCGATGGTGTAGGTAGGGTCGATGACGACCAGATTGGCGCCAGCGTCCTTGGCCTCCATGCAGAAGTGCCAGCTATGGGGCTGGGAGTTGGGCGGGTTCGTATCCCAGATCAAAAGCGTTTTGGCAAAACGGTAGTCGCCAGCCATGTTACGCTGGTTGAAGTCCCAACCGCTGCCGGTCACCTCTCCGATGCCGACCAGATCGCCGTAGTCCAGGCACACGTCAAGCCCCTGGAACCCAAAGGCATTCGCGAAACCAAGACCGGCGATCAAGCCGCCGTAGGCGGCGAAAGAGTTGCCGGCAGACACAAGCACGCAGTTCGAGCGCACGCCGTAGTTCTCCGTGTTGTAGGTGAGCGTATCGGCGACAAGCTGGGTAGCCTCGTCCCACGACAGGCGCTCCCACTCGTCGGTGCCGCGGTTCTCGACATGGGGCTCTTCCAAGCTCCACGTCTTCCGCTTCATGGGATACAGCACGCGGTTGAAGTCGTACATGCGGTTCGCATGGCTAAAACCACGCATACAGATTCGCTCGTAAGCGGGATACGGAAGATCCTCATTAGATCGTATGTTTACCATTTTGCCTTCGCGAACCGTGGCAACCATCGAACAATTGCCTTGGCAGTTGCAACCGCAGACGCAAACGACCTCATGCTCCTCGTCGCCCGCAGTCTCCTCATCGGTTGCAGCAAGAGCCGTCATCGTGGCTCCGCTCACTGCAGCGGCTCCGGCTACAGCAGCTGTAGTTTTGAGAAAGCTTCGGCGCGAAATGCCTTTGACCGGTACGTTCAGTTCCGACATTTCTCCTCCTATCTCCAAATGCAGCGGAATCTCTCCGCTCTCCATTCGGGCGCCATGCATAAGCGCCCGCCCTCGCGCGGGGTCGGCCCCTCCCCGCTCTCAGTGCGCAGTATAAACCCTTTGTTACTTTGTCGCAATACATTGTGACAATAAATTTGAGCCTATTTTCTCTGTTTAGCGATTCCAGCTCTTTTCAAACCCCTGGAGGCAAGGCTCACACGCATCGGCAGATCCTGTACTGTCGGTAAGCTGCACAGAAAGTTCGCCTGCGGGTACCACTTTCAGCTCCCGCAGGGAACGCCCCTCGTCCACCGCGACGTTGAAAGACACGCACAGCCGCCCGGGTTCCGGCACAGCACGACGAGCAACGGAGAGCCAGCGAGGATGAAAGGCCAACGACCCCCCTTCGGCGTCTTCGAGAACCTGGCGGCAGCCCTCCCTCTCTAGGGCTCGTCTCACCAGATCGCGATCGCCGTCGAAAGCCAGCGCGGTCTTTAGGAAGAAGTCGTCGTAGTCGAAGGCATAGCAGGCGTGAATGTCGGCGAAGGGCTCGTTCATGTTTCGCACTTGAGCTCGATGCTTGTTCTCCAATGAGCAATAATGCAGCGCCAGTCCCAAGCCTTGCTCGCGCGCCCACAGCATCAGACGCAAGCAGTCCTCCTCGCTATCCTGCACCGCCAAAGCACCCGCATAGGTGTAGTCGAACATCACCTGCTGGGGAGGGTTGCGCAGCGTAAGGCCCAAGGACTCAAACACGGGCCAGTTCCACATGGCATAGGCAAACTCCAGCAAATTAACGCCGTCAACGCCTAGGGCATCGAGCTTCGCCAAAAGCTCTTTCATGAACGAGTCGGTTCCCGGAATGACGGGCATCTCCACCATGACCGTGGGCACTTGCTCGCGCGCCCAAGCCATACGTTCCAGCACCTTTTCCAAAAGCTCCGGCTTGTCATCCTGCTTGACAGAGAATCGAATCTCATGAAGGCCCGCCCGCACGAGACGATCGATCAGCTCGCGGCTCAGCAGGTCCCCGGACGTGTACAGGCGCAGATGAGCCGCGGGAAACAGCTCGGAGGCACGGGAGAAGAAAGCCACAGCCTCGTCTGCCATCAAAAGAGGCTCACCGCCAGTAAGCGCAATGCAGGCCGGGGAGCCGGGCTCTGCAGCCAAATCGTCCAGCTGGCGACGCCATGGAAAAGGTCGCTCGCACCAGTAGGCAAAATCCTCCTGATTGGGATTGAAGCAGAAGAAACAGTCGCGATGGCAGTTGTTCGTCAAGGCAAAACTGCGGCTCACGCAGGAGCCGGTGCACGCCTCGCAGGCAACGCTCATGGGGCCGATGGCCACACTCGCTCCTCCATTGCGGATGCGAGCCCCCCGCTCGCGCAACTGGCGAAGCAGTCCCTCGCGTTCAAGTCGTTCGCTATCGTACGGGGCGAACGCTATGCCAGTCGCCTCCAGGGCGGCCATGTGCTCGGCCTCGATGTCCTCGTACAGAGCGAGGGCCGAACGGCGCCCCTCGTCGCCCGCTCCCTTTTCGGTTTCCTTCCCGACCGCCATCTTTCCCCCTGGATAGCATCGATACGAAAGCTCGATGTAGTCGTCTTAACGTCACAGTGTCACATTATCACAATATCTTGCGACAATAAAGACTTGACTTGTCCCTCTTTGCCCAGGCATGTTTCCTGCGCACGTTGACGCGCCGTTCCGCGCCCTGGCCCCTGAAGGCAAATGGGGCCTATCGCATGAAATCCCGGTGAGCAAGGCGAGCCTGTACCATGGCGACAATGTCGTCATCGGCGAGCCCTGCGTTCGAACATACGCGGATCATGTCGTCGATTACTAGCTCGATGGGAGAATCTGAAGCCGTATGAGCACCCAAATCGTGGCGCTCGGCCACGAAAGTGCCCCGCCCCTTGCGAGTAGAAATGTAGCCCTCGCGTTCCAAATCCATATAGGCGCGATTCACCGTGTTGTAGCTGATATCCAGATCCACCGCCAAGGCGCGCACCGTAGGAAGCCTATCGCCGGGGACAAAGGCTCCCGAGCCAATAAGATAGGCAATGCGGTTCTTAATCTGTATCCACACCGGAAGGCCGGAGTTGTGGTCTATAGCGAAAGATTCAAGGACGCCCATGATGCTTCTTTCTCGCGAAACGGTACTTATATCCTATCAGAGCCCTCGCCCCTCGCGTTGGACGCCTTCAGCAAAACCATCGCTTACGGCCGTGGGCACCGTGACAACAGCGCTACCGGATCCCTTCACCGTCTCGTATTGCATGAGCATGGTACGCAGCTTCAGGGCCGCGTCCTCATCCCCGTAGATGCGGGCAGCCTCAGAAAGCATCTCCGCCAAATCGGCTTCGACACTCGCCACCGTCATGCGAGCATTGCGTTCGCGGTCGGCCTGAGCCTCCAAGGACATGACGTTTTGCAACTCCGCCGGGATCACGATGTCGCGGACCTTTACGGAGATGATGTCAACGCCCCACCCCGAGGCCTCTTTCTCGATATCGGCCTTGATCTCCTCATCCAGCTGATCGCGACGCAAGGCCACCTCCCCTACCGTTGAGCGCCCCACTGCCTCGCGCAGCGACGTCTGAGCAAGATACGATATGGCCGCGTAATAGTCCTCCACTTCCACGCAGGCCTTTTCCGCATCCCACACCACCCAGAACAGCACCGCGTCGATGTTCACAGGCACAAGATCGGCCGTCAACGTACGCTCAGCACGGAAGGGGGTGGCGATAATGCGCTGATCGACGCGAATGGTCCCATGCTCCAAAATGGGAATGGTGGCATAGAAACCAGGTCCCACCACGCGGTTCAACTTGCCGAGCCGCAGCACGACCACCTTTTCCCACCCCAGAGCAATATGCAACGAAGAAGAGGCCGCAAGTGCCGCGAGCAGAGCCGCAAGAATGCCCACGAGCGAGATGCGCCCCTCCAAAAGAAGATCGCAGACAAGCGCCGCAGCGGCCGCGGCCATGAACACGGCGACGCTGAATACGAGAGCGCCGTTGCGCGACGATTTCTTGGGCACATAGGAGGTTGCCGCCAGCATTTCCGCTTCGCTGTCGCTCCACGGGCCCGGCGCAGCTTCCCATTCAGTGCGGCGCGCTTTGCGACCCCTTGCGCTTTTCGTCATCGGTCGATCCTTCCTCTCATCTTGCTTAGCAAGTTGCCTTATTGTTCATCGTATTCCAGCGTTCCCGCTGCGAGGGCACAGCTCAGCCTCCAGCTACCGCGAACGCCATACGCATCGCGAGCTCGGGGTTCTGGGAAACGTCGAAAGAGGCGAGCCCTGTCACGCAGACCCTCAGGGCCGCCCCGCCAAGGAGCACACAGACGGCAATCCAGAGGCCCTTTGTGCGCCGATCTCCTCCAGGGTAACGACACTCCAAGATAAAGGGCGCGACCAAACCGGCTAGCACGAGCACCACCCAAAACATAATCGCCTCATCACCCGTCAGAAGGGCGCGGCCCCCCGCCTCTGTTCGGATATCAGTCAGCAAAAACGTCGCAAAGAGGGCCAGAGCCACTGCCTCTGCGATGATTATCGCACGGTCCATGTGGCTTAAGCATCGCAGCGCTGAACCGAACGGCACGCGAGAATCAACGAAAGACGCAACGCCGAAGGCCACGGCCACCCCGCATGACAGCGACGAGAGACAAAAGAGTGCCGGCACAAGCCACGACCCAAAGGCGACAACCGAGGGCAGCTGCATGAGGAGCACTCCCGTGTAGACCGCTGTGATAACTCCTGCGATCACAGCGGCAACGGAGGCGACGAGCACTACGAAGAGAGGCAATCGCGCGCCAATACCATTCGAGGCAAGAGCGAAGAAAGTCGCCAAAGCGCCCGAGGCCAAAAGTGCCCACGCACCCACCGTCACGACCGTGAAGCGAGGGGCCAGCCACAGAGAGAGCACCCGCTCGGGACGGCCGGCATCGGCCATGAGGCAAAGCGATCCCACCGCCAGCAGCACCAGGCAGAGCACCCAGCCGCGGGATAACAGCTCATGGGGCACTCGCAAGTTTCTTCGCACCCACCGAATCAAACGGGGCTGCGATTTCTTTGTAGTGCGATAGGTCGCTCTCGTACCGTAGCGTCCTAAATTGGCGCATTCCAATACGCCCATAACAGCACAGGTGCCAGCCCCCGCTCCCCCGAAAAACAAGTAGGCTACGGCAAGTTCGCTGAACAACATTCTCCCCTGCCTTCCAACGCCGCCCCTACATTTCGCGAATCATCACGTGCAAGTGTATCCCCTCAATCACTTTATCGCAAGTTATTACGATAATCATTTCAAGAGCGGAATCTCCCCGTCAAACGTCAGGATCTCAGAGCCGCGCTGCAGAAAGTCGACGACGCCGCAGTGGGTGTGGTAGATGGCGACGCGGATGTCCAGGTCGTGCTCGGCGGCAAGGCGCGCCAGCTCCGGCGAGGCGGCCAGCTCG
>OMNT01002726.1_pt1 | contig 13676 bp, 10 predicted proteins | sample 1672551 | NCBI WGS metagenome assembly OMNT01 (sample SAMEA3136698, study PRJEB25190) | human gut metagenome
CCGGGCATTTTTGAGCACAAAAAATTTTGTCTGCTTGCAGGAATGTCGCATTTGGGCGGCGAATAGATATCTAGGACAAATATCGACTTCATGATGAGGTCGTCTCCCCCAATCAACACGCGGAAGAAGTAAGCAGTCGTCACCAACTCAATCGCGCGGAAGGGTCAAGGGAGGAACTCCCTTGCGGAGTCCAGAGGCAGAGCCTCTGGCGCCTCTCCCCCAATAAACATGAACCATATAGAAGGAGGTTTCCCTATGGATTTGACGCATGTGATTGCCGAGCGGGAGAATAAGAAGATTTACCGCGACGGCGCCAAGGCCATCAAGGTGTTTGCCGAAGGGTACAGCAAGGCGGACATTCTGAACGAAGCGCTGAACACGGCGCGCGTGGAAGAGACGGGCCTGCCGATTCCGAAGCTCCTTGCTGTTGACACGGTGAACGGTCAATGGGCGATTACGACGGAGTTCGTCGAAGGCGACACGCTGGCGGCGCTGATGGCGGCGCATCCGGAAAAGGAAGACGAGTACCTGAACCTGTTTGTTGACATTCAGATGAAGGTTCACGCCTGCACCTGCCCGATGCTCAACAGCCTGACGGAGAAGATGCAGCGCAAGATTTCCGCCACCGACCTCGACGCGACCACCCGCTACGAGCTGCACACCCGCTTGGCGAGTATGCACGTCCACAAGAAGGTCTGCCACGGCGACTTCAACCCGTCCAACATTATCTTGAAGCCCGACGGACAGTGGTACATCCTCGACTGGTCGCATGCCACGCAGGGCAATGCGTCCGCTGATGTCGCCCGCACCTACCTGCTCTTCGTCCTGGAAGGCAAGGAAGCGCTGGCGGAGAAGTACCTCTCCCTCTTCTGCAAGAAGAGCGACACCGCCAAGCAGTACGTCCAGCAGTGGATTCCGATCGTCGCCGCGAGCCAGTCCCTCAAGGGCAAGCCCGAAGAGCGCGACCTGCTCATCCGCTGGGCAAGCGTTTGCGAATACGAATAATCATCAAAGGGACTGGCTTCGGTCAGTCCCTTTTTTCGTTGGGATGGGAGACGCGCCATGTAACCATTCCCCCGCATTTGTTGAAATCTGCCACATTTGCAATTTGCCCTATGTAACCCACTTTTCATCCTCTTTTTTTCGTGGTATCATTATTATAAGAAGGGGGAATTTGCCCTTTTCAAACTTATCTGCCGCGATTGCTTGTCAACCGCCTCCACAATCAGCATGAATGAATTATACACGGCAAATATTGCTCTCAGCGTCTTCGCCATGGCGATTATGCTCTTCTCCCTGCGCGGCGACATCAGCCAATCCAAGATCCGAAACCTGCTCTGCGGCGGTCTGTACGCCACCATCGCCATTTGCGCGCTGTGTGAGTGGTCGGGCGTGCAGATGGATGGCACGCCGCCCGCGCTGATTCCGCTGCATATCGCCGTCAAGACCATCGAACTTTCGCTTGCGCCGCTAATCGGTCTGTTCGCGGGCTGCGTTATCCATCCCTGCCCGCGGAAAGTGGTACACAGGCTGCTGTGCCTTGCGGGCTTCCACGCGCTGCTGGTGCTGCTCTCGGCGTTCACAGGGCTGATATTCTATGTCGATGGGCAGAATTTCTATCACCACGGGTTGCTCTACGTGCTCTACATGCTCGCCTACGGGGGCAGCATGGTGTTCTTCCTCGTGCAGATTTGGTTCGCCTGCCGCGCCTACCAGTACACTGGCGGCACACAGCTGATGCTCGCGACGCTGTTCGTGCTGTTAGGGCTGATGGTGCAGCTGTTCCTGCCGACGGTCAAAATCGACTGGATTACCATCAGCTGCGGTGCGCTGATGATGTCGAAATTCTCCAGCGACATGGTACTGCAAACCGACGGGCTGACGCAGCTTGTCAACCGCTTGGGCTACGAGCATTATCTGGCGTGCCTGCGCGTGCCTGCTACCATCCTGATGTTCGACGTTGACCGCTTCAAGGACGTCAACGACTGCCATGGGCACTTGATGGGCGACGCCTGCCTGCGGACGATTGCCGGCTGCATCCGCCGCGCGTACGGGAATTACGGGACGTGCTTCCGCATCGGCGGCGACGAGTTCTGCGTGATACTGACGCGGCGGAACGCGCAATACAACACCATGACGGAGATTTTCCAGCACCTGATGGATGCGGCGCGGGCGGAGAATCCGGTTCTGCCGATGGTATCGGTGGGCTGTTCGCATTTTAATCCGTCGACGGATGAGTTGGCGGAGTCCTTGGCGCGGGCAGATGCGCGGATGTATCAGAATAAGGAAGCGCATAGATAATAGCGCACAGAAATACCGCGGCGAAGTGAGATTTTCGCCGCGGTTTCGCTGATTGATGTTTAAATCACCATTTGTAATCGCCGCATTGCTTGCAGTAGTGCGCTTCCTTTGTATTTGTGAAGCCGCACCGCTTGCAAACCCAGTATTCCGGAATTGGCTCCTCCACTTTGGCGCGCTCGGAAGCGGGCGTTGTCAGGACTTGCTCCCCTGCATCGCCGTCATTCTTCAGCCCCTTATTCTGCCCAAGGTTTTTGTTGATTTCCTTCAGGATGTTGCGTTCCTTCAAGTCCGGCATTGCCGCCACCAGAATATAGGCAATCGCAAAGAAGAAGCAACTCCACTTCCACAGATTCTCGTCGTATCCCTTGTCATTCGCAATCTCGCCGGCTTTCGACGCCATGCAGTAGTTAATTACAAGGAGAACGACCGCGCCAATAAAATACCAAACTTCCTCGTTCATTTCTTTCACCCCCTCGCTACTTTCCTGTATCATATCCGTTTTTTTCTATTTGTCAAGCATTTTCCTCAATTTTCACATATTTTTTCTGCAATGAAAAATCCGAATGCAAAAAACACGCATTCCACATTCGGAGTGCGTGCTTTTGTTGATATTACCGATTCACATACGCGTCGATTTCGTTCCGGCTGGAGATTTGCAGCTTCTCAAAGATGCTCTCCATGTACGACTTCACCGTGTTGACGGAAACGCCCATCAGCGCGGCGATTTCCTTGTTGCTGCGTCCCTTCGCGGCAAGCATGGCAATCGAAAACTCGTAGGGTGTGAGCGCGTCGGTCACCTGCAGCGTCGACACGGGGTTGTGAATTTTCATCCACCCGCGGCTGAAGCGGTAGACCGACTGCACAATCTTGTTGTACGTTTCCGGCTCCTGCTTGCGCAGCGCGCGCTCCACCTGCCCCTGCAAAATGCCGTGATGCTCCACAAACGGGTGGATGTACCCCTCGCGGCTGGCGATGCTCCACGCGGCATCGAACTTCTGCTCCGCGCGTTCATCCTGCTTCAGGCTCATGCAAATCATGCACAGGACGATGTTGAGGTAGATGCTGTCAATGGGGTAGCGCGTGCCCGCCATCAGCAGGGCGGATTCGGCAATGCCCATCGCGTGTTCGTATTCGCGCCGGATGTAGAGCGCGTGGGCGATGGCGTACATGGCGAAATACTGCATTCCGGGCGGAAGAATACCGATAGCGGGGCGGATAGGGGTCAAGTCGAGCTTCTCGGAGTGGAAGAACACGCTGATGAGCGCGTCTGTAATGCTGCTGTACAGCCGCCACGAATCGTCGTTTGCGCGCTGCCCGTCCCGCTGAATCATTTCGAGATTCCGGCGGCACTTGGCGGCGTCCCCCGTCTGCAGCATCGCCATCGTGTTGGTAATCAGCGCGGTCAGGCGGATTTCGGGGCACTTGCTCGTCAGGTATTTCTCGCTGATTTCGCGGGCTTCCTCGTGCTCATCGCGGAAATAGTGGTGCAGGGCGCGAGCGATGTCGCGTTCCTCCTCGTCGTTTATGGTCAGCAGGAGATTTTGGAAGCCGTTGTCGCACGGGCGGGAAATCAGCGGCATATAGCACTTTGCCATCCGCGGGGGGATTTTTTCCTGCCCGCGCTGCCCGCTCTTGCGCAAATCCGCCGGATGCGGCGTATTCGCCGGAATCAGCCACCCGCCCGATTTCCGGATTGCCCCCTGAATCCGCCCGGTATTCAGGTAGTAATTCACCATGCGGATGGAAACGCCCCACAGCTCCGCTATTTCCTTTACGCTGAGGTAGTCCAATGCGCATCCCCTCCTTGTTCTCCTTGTTTACGCTTACGGAATTGGCTCCCAAAGCATGGTCGCCGTTCGATTGCCATACGAGCCCTTGGGCAGCATGTAGGAGCGCGGCGTTCCTGATACGCCGTCGATTTTCCAGCCTACAAAGGTATAGCCCGGGAGGTAGTAGGACGGGTCTTCTTCCGGTGCCCCGAAATAAACTTGGTTGTTGATGGTGTATTGAACCCAATTATATGCTTTGCCGTGGCTCACGTAGGTAATGGTGTACGTCGCCACACGCCACTCCGCCTCGTAAATGCGGTCGCCGGTTGAGCCTTCGGGGATAATCATCGGCGTTGAAGGGAACTGACCGCTGCCATCGAGGACCCAGCCGGCAAATTCGTAGCCCGGACGCTCGGGAGGGATGGGCAGGGTGACGGAATCCTCCACGGTGTAGCGTATCGAAGCTATGACTGCGCCGCCGTTCGTGACCAGTGTGATGGTGTATCTGATCACCTTCCAGTTTGCGGTATACGCCTTGTTCCCCATCGAACCCTTCGGAATTTTGACGCTTGTCTGCGGCGTCGTGATGCCCTCGCCCGTCCAGCCGACAAACTCGTAGCCGTTGCGGGTCGGGGTTGGCAGCGTAATCGGTTCGGATTTCATCGTGTAGCGAATGTCATCCAGCGCGTCGCCGCCGCTCGTATCCAGCGTGATGGTATAGTTCTCCAGTGCCCAGTGCGCGGCATACCGCTTGAATCCCGTCGAGCCGCGCGGAATCGTCACATTTATCTGCGCGTCGATGATATCCTCGCCCACCCAGCCGATGAACTCGTAGCCCTCGAGGGTCGGAATCGGCAGTTTGACTTCTTTCTCCACCGTGTAGATGAGGTTCTGCATCCAGTCGCCGCTGCTTTGGCGCAGTTCGATGATGTAATCAATAATCCGCCAAAGTGCGATATATGTCCTATCCCCCGTCGAACCCGTCGGGATGATAACCTCCGTCTGCGCACCGTCGATATCATCGCCTATCCAGCCCTTGAACTCGTAGCCCGTGCGAACCGGGGTCGGCAGCGTAATCGGACTGGATGTCACCGCGTAGGAAATCGCGTCCAGCGCGTCGCCGCCGTTGGTACCCAGCGTGATGGTGTAGATATTCACTTCCCAGTTCTCGATATACGTCTTGTCGCCCGTCGAACCCTTCGGGATGGTCACGTTCGGCTGCGGCGTCGTGATGCCCTCGCCTGTCCAGCCAAGGAACGTGTAGCCCGTGCGGGTCGGGGTCGGCAGCGTTACGGTTTGCTCCACCGTGTAGAAATACACTTGCGACGAGCCCGCATTGCCCCCTTCCAGCAGCGTAATGATGGTGTATTCAATCACCTGCCAGTTCGCGGTGTAAGTGCGGTCGCCCGTGCTTCCCTGCGGGATTTCAATGGTTTTCTGCGGTTCGGTGATGCCCTCGCCCGTCCAGCCGAGGAAGATGTAGCCCGTGCGAACCGGGATCGGCAGCTGGAACGCTTCCGATTCCACCGTGTACTGGATGGGGCGGATCGGATCGCCGCCTGCCGTGTCCATCGTGACGGTATAAAGCTTGTCCGCCGTCAGCGTCAAGGTCAGCGGCGCGTAGGGCATGAGGAAGGAAACCGCGTCGTTCCCCTCGCTGATACTCAGGGAAACAGCCGGGTCGCTCAGGAAAACGTGGATGCCGCGATAGCCCGCTGCGGGCGCGATTTGCACCGTCACCTGCTCACCCGCGCGGCACAGCAGGTCGTTGCCCTCCGCCGGCATATCGCTGCCCCAGAGGACGTTCTGCGCGTCGATGGTCACGCGCTGCGTGTCCGCCGTCCACGTCAGCGTAACGATGCGCTTTTCTTCGCGCCCCGTTACGGGCAGGAATGTGTTCGTCTCCTCGCCGCGCAGTCCCGTCAGGTGAATGAGGGCACGCTCGTCCGCGCCGAAGTCGCTGCGCTTGAACTGCGTCACCCACTCGCCGCGCTCCTTATCGAAGGTGAAGCTCGCCACGGCGCCGCTGCGCAGGGTCAGGCTCGGCGTGAAGTAATCCGGGCGCGCGCCGCTGATGCGAACGCGGTAGGTGATGCGCCCGTCCTGCTCGCCATAGCGGTAGACGTACACCGGGAATTCCGCTACCAGCGTGCTGTCATCCGTCAGCGGGAAGACAACATCGCCCTCGCGGGAAAGATAGACATAATTTTCCGCCACAGCAAAGCAGGATTCGCCGCCATTCAGGCGGTAGACCTTGCTCCACGGGTCTGCGCTGCGCATTTCCGGCAGCAGCACATACTGCTCCTGCAAATCCGGATACTTCTCCGCAAACGCCGCCTCGATGCTGTCCATCATGTTGACCGCGCCCATCGGGCAGCTGTCACCCGTGTACTGCACCGTCGTTTCGGTCAGCAGCGCGCCGTCCCAATCCGCCGTTTCCAGCTGCATGTCCTTCGCGCTTTGGTCAACAAGGCGGAAGCGCACGGTCAGGCTGATTTTCTTCTCCACCTTCAGCTCGCTGCCCATATGCAGCTGCTGCCCCGGCACAAGCGCGTTCTTGCCCGGATTCAGCACAATATCGCCCGTCGGCAGCGGGTCATCCGTCAGGTTCACGAGGTTCGTCGCAATCCCGATATCGAGATTCATCGGCTTGTCCACCACGATGGTGGAGCGGACATTGCCCTCGCCGTTCAGCGACACATTCCCCGATGCGCCCAGAATCAGCTCCTGAACCTCTGCCGCCGCGCCGATGTTCAGCCGCACGTCCTCGTCCGACAGCACATACAGGCGGTCGATTTTGCCGGACGGCAGATTGGCGTTCAGCCCGCCGAGAACCAGCAGATTGCCGTTCATTTCCGGCGCATTGAACTCCGTGTCGCCCAGATGGTCAAAAATCGCGTCGCCGATGAAGGACTCCGGCGGCTGCGTGTCCTTTTTCAACACGGCGATGCCAAACTGCTTGATGTTCTCCTGAAACGCCGGGTCATCCCAGTCCGTATTGTCCCATATGCCAGCGCCGATTTCTTTCGCCAGCCGCTCCAGCGCCGAGTCCTTGCCCTGTGGTGTCTGGTTCTTGTCGATGGTGTTCAGTGTGTTCAGCGCACTCATGTTGTTTTCCACAATCATGGCCGCCGATGCTGTACCCGCCCAAATGATACTGCATAAGAGCAGGAAAATGGTGCTCCATCGTGCGATTCGCTTCATGCTTCTTCCTCCTTGCTGATAGCTTCCGCGGGCTTTTTTCCCATAGAAATCGCCCTTCTGGTTTCAGTATACCATTGGCAAGCGCTGTTCGCCACCGCCATTCAATGGATTAATTGGACGTTTCCCTGCCCTTTTCCTGCTGAAAATTCCTGCATTCACGCAGATTTCCCGTCAATTCGCGCATGTTTTCCGCCGACTGCACCTTTCCAAGGCAGGAAATATCGGTTGCCAAGGATGGCAAAGTGTATCTTTCCAACATGCGAAAAAAGGCGAACCGGTTTTGAAGCCGATTCGCCCGTGGATTTGTCCAAACTTGGATGGAATTACTTGGCGATGGTGCAGTGCATGAAGTACTTGTAGCCCAGCGGGTTGGAGAAGAAGCCCTGCACGGAGTCGTCGAGCATGTAGATGTCGGTGTAGTAGTACAGCGGCACGATGCAGCCGGTATTCATCAGCATATCTTCCGCGATGTGCATCATGGCATAACGGTTCGCGCTGTCGGTGCAGCTCTTGATAGCAGAAATCAGCACGTCATAGGTTTCCGCCCAAGTGCCGTTCTCCACCTTCACGTCGTAGCCGTAGGGGGTCAGGTCGAGGTTGTAGATCTTCAGATCCGCATTCGCGCCCTTGCCGAACTGCACGTCGTTGTTGCCGGAGCCGGTCACCCACATGTCGAGGAAGCAGATCGGGTCGTTGTAGTCGGCAATCCAGCCATTGCGGGCAATGGAGTAGTCGCCGGACTTACGGGTGTTCAGGAAGGTGTTCCATTCCTGGTTGGTCAGGTTCATGGTGATGCCGACCGCAGAAACCGCGCTCTGGAGGTATTCGCCAATCGCCTTGTGGGCTTCGGAGGTGTTGTAGAGGTAGGTCAGGGACGGGAAGTTGGTGAAGACGGCGTTCGCCTCGTCGTAGGTGTAGTACTTCTTCAGGGTCTCAACCGCCTTGTCGAAGTTCGCCATGTAGACGTCTTCGTCGTCGGTCACGTCGTAGTAGCCGGTGATACCTTCCACATGGCCCGCGTTCTTGTAGAACTCAGAGCCGTCCGCATCGGTCATGCCCATCGGAACGAAGCTGGACGCAGGCACCTGACCCGCCTGACCGATTTCTTCAACGATGTAGTTGCGGTCGAACAGCAGGCCAATCGCCCGACGGACTTCTGCGCGCGCCGCTTCCGCTTCTTCGGGGGTCATGTTCGCGAGCACGTCAGCGGGCAGGATTTCTTCGTTGATGTTCCAGCAGACATAGTAGGTACCAATCTGGCCGGCAATAACGAATTCCGTCGGATACTGTTCCTTCAGGGAAGCGATTTCAGAGGTGGGAACGTCGTCGATCAGCTGCCAGTCGCCCTTCTGGAAGTTCGCCAGCATGTTGTTCGCGTCGTCGGAGAGGTAGAAGTCCAGCTCGTCCATCGTGACCTTGTCCACCGCATGATAGTAGGGGTTCTTGGTCAGGGTGATCTTGCTGTTGTGTTCCCACGCGGTCATGGTGTACGGGCCATTGCCGATGTAGGTGGAAGGATCGGTCGCCCACGCTTCGTTGGCGACGACGTCCTCACGGACGGGCATGTACGCCGGGAAGGCGAGCAGCTCGTTCCAGTAGGCAACGGGGTTGTTCAGGGTAACGGTCAGGGTCTTGTTGTCCACGGCGGTCACAGCGAGGTTTTCCGCCTTGGGGTCGGAGCCGTCCGTAGTGTAGCCCTTGATGACTTCAAACATGTAGCCATAGTCCGCGCCCAGCTCGGAGGAAGCAGCGCGCTTCCACGCGAACTCGAAGTCCTTCGCGGTCAGATCCTTGCCGTCAGACCACTTCAGGCCATCAACGAGCGTGTAGGTGTACGTCACCGTGCCGTCGTCATTGACCACCGGATCCGGCAGTTCCACCGCGCAGTCCGGCAGGATTTCCAGCTTGCCGTCGTCGGTCTGCGCCCAAGTGGACAGGCCTGCGAACAGGTGAGCGACCATCGTCGCGCCGTCCACAGCGGAGTTCAGCGCCGGGTCAAGCGTATCAGGCTCGGACGCGATGCAGACAGCCATGTACGTCTTGCCGTCTTCGGCGACAGCGCACAGGGTGCAGGTCACCATCATTGCGATGGCGAGCAGGAGAGCAGTCAGCTTCTTCATGAAAAAACCTCCCTTAATATTCTGTGACAGCCTTGCTTTTCGTAGACTGTCTGTATCAAAAATGCGTGTTGACGCATCCTTGAAGCAGTTTTTTTGCGCGGATAAACACGCGGGCACTCTATGCCAGTATCACTAACGCAATCGCGCGAAAGGTTCAAGGGACGAAGTCCCTTGCAGGATGCAGGGGCAGCGTCCCTGCCGGAGTCCAGCGGCAGAGCCTCTGGCGTCTCCCTTCTTACCCCAATTCCTTCACCCGGTGGCAGGCGACAAAGTGCCCCTTCTCGACTTCGTTGAAGGGCGGCATCGACTGCGCGCAGGCTTCGGTGGCGTGGGGGCAGCGCGTGCGGAACGGACAGCCCGACGGCGCGTTCAGGGGGCTTGGAATGTCGCCGGAGAGGACAATGCGCTTGTTCGCGCGCGCCGCCTTCGGGTCAGGCAGCGGAACGGCGGACAAAAGCGACTTGGAGTACGGGTGCAGCGGGTGATTGTAGATTTCCTCCGCCGACGCCAGCTCCACCATCTTGCCCAGATACATCACGGCGATTCTGTCCGAAATGTGCCGCACAACCAGCAGGTCATGCGCAATGAACAGGTACGTCAGCCCCAGCCGATCCTGCAAATCATCAAACATGTTGATGACCTGCGCCTGAATCGACACGTCCAGCGCGGACACCGGCTCGTCGCAGACGATGAATTCGGGATTCACCGCCAGCGCGCGGGCAATGCCGATGCGCTGCCGCTGACCGCCGGAAAACTCGTGCGCGTAACGCGAGGCATGTTCGCTGTTCAGTCCGACATAGCCCAGCAGCTGCAAAATGCGCTCCTCCCGCTCCTTCTTGGAGGAATACAGGTGGTGCACATCCAGCGGTTCGCCCACGATGTCCGACACGGTCATGCGCGGGTTCAGCGAGGAGTACGGATCTTGGAACACCATCGTCGCCTTCGTGCGGAATTTCTGCAAATCCGCTTTCGTCTTGACGGGCTTGCCATCGTAAATGATTTCGCCCGCCGTCGGCTTGTACAATTGGAGGATGGTGCGCCCAACGGTCGTCTTGCCGCAGCCGGATTCGCCCACCAGACCGAGCGTTTCGCCCTTGTTGATGGTGAAGGACACATCATCGACCGCCTTCAGCGGCTTGGTGCGGAAGAAGCCCATGTTGATGTCAAAGTATTCTTTCAGTCCCTTGACTTCCAGCAATGGCTGGTGCATCTGCGCTTCAGACACAGGGCACTCCTCCTTCCTCCGTGATGCTGCCGTCCTCCACGCCCTTCTTGACGTTCATCCAGCAGGTTGCCATATGGTCGTCATTGATGAGCATCCGAACCGGCTTCTCTTTCAGGCAAATCTTCATCGCCGCCTCGCAGCGGGGCGCGAACGGGCAGCCTTTGGGCATGTTCAGCAGGTCAATCGGCGTACCGGTAATCGGCTCCAGGCGCTGTCCGTTGTTCTCCGCCGTCGGGATGGAGCGCATCAGACCCTTTGTGTACTCGTGGCGCGGGTTGTAGAAGATTTCATCCGCCGTCCCCTGTTCGCAGATAGACCCGGCGTACATGACGATGACCTCGTCGCACATCTGGGCGACAACGCCCAAGTCGTGCGTAATCATGATAATCGCCATGCCCATCTTCTTCTGCAGGTCGCGCATCAAATCAAGAATCTGCGCCTGAATCGTCACGTCCAGCGCGGTCGTCGGCTCGTCGGCAATCAGGATGTCCGGCTCGCACGCCAGCGCCATGGCAATCATCACGCGCTGCCGCATACCGCCCGACAGCTCGAACGGGTACTGCTTCATGCGCTTTTCCGGCTCGTTGACGTTGACCAGCTTCAGCATCTCCACCGCGCGTTCGCGCGCCTGATGGCGGTTGCGGTCGGTGTGCAGCAGAATCGCTTCCATCAGCTGCCGACCAATGGTGTAAGTCGGGTTCAGGGACGTCATCGGGTCTTGGAAGATAATCGAGATGCGATTGCCGCGCACGGAGCGCAGCAGCTTCTCGTCCGCGCCGACCAGCTCCTGCCCGTCGAATTTCACGCTGCCGCTGACGATTTTGCCCGTCGGCGCAAGAATCTGCATGATGGAATACGCCGTGACGCTCTTGCCCGAACCGCTTTCGCCCACGATACCCAGCACCTTGCCGTGGTCAAGGCGGAACGAAACGCCATCCACCGCCTTGACTTCGCCCGCGTCGGTGAAGAAGGATGTATGCAGGTCATTGACTTCCAGCAATGCCATTTTGTCCAGCTCCTTTCATCACGCATTCAGCTTCGGGTCAAAGGCGTCGCGCAGGCCGTCGCCGAACAGGTTCAGGCTCAGCACGATGAGGCAGATGACCACGGCGGGGATAATCAGGCGATAGGTGTAGGAATAGATGCCGTTGAGTGCATCAGAAGCCAGCGAACCCAGCGAGGGCATCGGCGCATTAACGCCCAGACCCAGGAAGGACAGGAAGCTTTCGGTGAAAATCGCGTTCGGAATTTGCAGCGCGGTCGAAATAATCACGACGCTGATGCAGTTCGGCAGAAGGTGCTTGCGGATAATCCACCGCGCCTTCGCGCCCGTCGCCTGCGCCGACAGCACATACTCCTGCTCACGGAGGGACAGAATCTGACCGCGAATCAGGCGCGCCATGCCCACCCAATAGAGCAGACCAAAGACGATGAACATGCTGATGATGTTCGAGCCGATTTTCTCTAAGATGGTGCCTTCCACATGCAGCACCTGCCCCAGCACGACCGCCAGCAGGATGATAACCAGCATGTCCGGCAATGAGTAGATAATATCGACGATTCGCATGATGAACAAGTCCACCCTGCCGCCGAAATATCCCGCGACTGCGCCAATCATCATGCCAATTACCAGCACGATGATGCTGGCGAAGAATCCGACGGCGAGGGAAATGCGCGTCCCGTAGACGACGCGGATGAAGTAGTCGCGTCCGTGCGCATCCGTGCCGAAGATGTGCGGGAAAACAGATTCCCCTTTGTCGATTTTCTTCAATTCCGTCTTGCCGTACTGGAACGGCGCGAGGTTGTTGTAGCTGTTGTCCATCGGGCGACCCTTCGTCTGCCCCAGCATCTGGTCATACGAATACGGCCAGAACATCGGGATGATGATGGAGGACAGCGTAATCAGCACAATCAGAATCAGGCTGATGGTCGCGACCTTGTTTTTCAGCAGGCGCTTCACGCCGTCGCGGAAAAAGGTCGAGGACGGCCGCATCCGGGAGATGACTTCCTTTTCCTCCGCCGTCGCGGGCATGAAGGAATCCACATCCAGATGCAGGCTAAAGGGTTTTTTCTTGTTCATCATCATGGTGCAGATGCCTCCTTATTCGTAATCAATGCGCGGATCAACCACCTTGTAGAGCAGGTCGCTGATCAGATTCATAATCACGATTAAAGAGGCGAGGAAAATGGTCGTCCCCATAATCATGGTGTAGTCGCGGTCGGAGATGGACTGGACGAAATAGCGGCCCACGCCCGGCACGGAGAACAGGCGCTCCACCACGAAGGAGCCGGTGAGCAGTCCGGCGATGAGCGGCCCGAGATAGGTGACCACCGGCGTGACGGCGTTCTTCAGCGCGTGCTTGGCCACCACGGCCAGCTCGCTGACGCCCTTGGCCCGCGCCGTGCGCACGTAGTCCTGGTTGAACTCGTCGAGCATGGTGATGCGAACCATGCGCGCCACGTAGGCCGCCGAGGGAAGTGCGAGCGTGGCCACGGGCAACACGAGGTTCTTCCACGTGCCGATGCCGTGCGAGGGCAGGATGCCCAGCTGCAGCGAGAACAGCAGCATGAGCATGAGGCCAAGCCAGAAGCTCGGGATGGAGGCGAATACGAGCGCGATCGTGGTGGTGCCCACATCTACCGCCGTGCCCTTGCGCAGTGCTGCGAGCACACCGATGGGGATGCCGAGCGCGGCGGAGAAGAGCACCGCCAAAAAGGCTACGGTGAGCGTGGTGGGGAACTTCGGCATGAGGATGGCCGTCACGTCGTTGTGCTGCGTGTACGATTCGCCGAAGTCGCCCTGCAGGGCGCCGGCCATGTAGCTGATGTAGCGCTCCGGCAGCGGGCGGTCGTAGCCCACGGAGTGGTTGAACGCGTCGATCTGCTCCTGTGTGGCGTTGATGCCCAGAGCCGCCTGACCGGGCGTGCCCGGTGAGAGCGAGAGCACCACGAAGGTGAGCACCGAGACGATGAACACCGACGGGATGATGAACAGGATGCGCTTGATCATGTATTTCAGCATGAGCCGATTCCTTCCAGGTGCTCCTCCAGGAAGAG
>OMNT01002730.1_pt1 | contig 13662 bp, 9 predicted proteins | sample 1672551 | NCBI WGS metagenome assembly OMNT01 (sample SAMEA3136698, study PRJEB25190) | human gut metagenome
TAAAGAAAGAGATAGATATAGAGATAGAAAAAGAGAGAGAGTTAGAAACGGGACAAGCCCCCGCCCGCAGCTATGGCAGATACAACAATGTTTTTCTTTCCGATACGGAACTGGACGAGCTGAAAGCGGAACTGCCCGACAAATGGGAGTATTATATTGACCGCTTATCTACTCATATAGCGTCCAAAGGAACGAAATACCGCAGCCATGCAGCCACCATTTACAAGTGGGCGCAGGAGGACGAAGCCAAGAAACCGCCGAAAAAAGGCATACCCGATTACACCTTTAAGGAGGGCGAGAGTTTATGACTGAACTTTTTACCGATACCGTTTTGAATATGATGACTACTGCCGCAGAGCCGGAGGACTACACGGGCGAGGACGGTCTGCTTTACTGCGGCAAATGCCGCACGGCGAAAGAAGCCTACTTTCCCAAAGAAACCGCCGCATGGTTGGGGCATGACAAGCACCCGACAGAATGTGACTGCCAACGGGAGAAGCGTTTGGAATGTGAATCCGCCGAGGAACGCAGACGACACCTTGACACCGTTATGGAACTGAAACGCCGGGGATTTACCAATCCTACCATGCAGGAATGGACTTTTGCACATGACAACGGCAAATGCCCGCAGATGAGCAAGGCACATTTATATGTGGAGCATTGGGAGCAGATGAGAGAAAACAACTATGGTCTGCTCTTGTGGGGCAAGGTAGGCACAGGAAAAAGCTATTTTGCCGGGTGCATTGCCAATGCCCTTATGGAACAGGAAATCTCCGTCCGCATGACAAACTTTTCTGCGATACTGAATGATTTAACTGCCAGCTTTGAGGGGCGAAACGAATATATCGAGCGTCTTTGCCGTTTCCCTCTGCTGATACTTGATGATTTTGGTATGGAGCGTGGCACAGAGTACGGTTTGGAACAGGTCTACAATGTAATTGACAGCCGATACCGCAGCCGAAAGCCGCTGATTGTCACCACCAATCTAAGTCTTACGGAACTGCAGAATCCACAGGACACCGCCCACGCCCGTATCTATGACCGAGTGCTTGAAATGTGTCTGCCTATCCTCTTTACAGGCGAGAACTTCCGAAAGGAAACGGCACAAGCCAAGCTCAATGGACTAAAAGAACTGTTGAAGTGAAAGGAGTTGCCTATGACAGAAAACAAACAGAATAACAATGACCGCACCGACCGCCGCCCGGACTGCGTGACGGAGATCCGCATGGGTAACACCGTGCTTGTTGTGTCCGGCTTTTTCAAGAAAGATACCACAGCCACCGCAGCCGACAAGATGATGAAAGTGCTTGAAGCGGAAACCGCAGCTACACACAAGCCAAGTTATACTGCATGACAAGCCTAATTCCAAAAAATCGTCATAATGACGGGCGATAAAGAAGCAAAATTCACATTTACCAGCTATACAGACAGCCGCCCCGTGTGATATAATTTCCTTACGGAATAGCGGGGCTGGCTGTCGGAAATGGAGGAAACCATGATTAGACAGACAACCCAAAACCTCATTACTGCCCTTTATCCGAGATTATCCCATGAAGATGAATTGCAGGGCGAGAGTAATTCCATCTCCAACCAGAAGCGTATTTTGGAAAGCTATGCAAAGCAGAACGGCTTTACCAATCTCCAATGGTACACGGACGATGGGTACTCCGGTGCGAACTTCCAAAGACCCGGTTTTCAAGCCATGCTTGCGGATATTGAAGCCGGGAAAGTCGGAACGGTCATTGTCAAGGATATGTCGAGATTAGGGCGAAACTATCTCCAAGTGGGAATGTATACGGACATGATTTTCCCACAAAGGGGCGTTCGCTTTATCGCTATCAACGATGGAGTGGACAGCGCACAGGGCGACAATGATTTTGCCCCTCTGCGTAATATCTTCAACGAATGGATGGTGAGAGATACGAGCAAGAAAATCAAGGCAGTTTTCCGCAGCAAAGGCATGAGTGGCAAGCCTATCACAAGTCAGCCGGTCTATGGCTATCTCAAAGGCGAGGACGGACGCTTTATCGTGGACGAAGAAGCTGCCCCGGTCGTCAAGCAGATTTTCAGCTTGTGCCTTGCCGGGAACGGTCCGACCAAAATCGCCCGTATATTGACCGAGCAGCAAATCCCAACACCGGGTACATTGGAATACCGCAGGACAGGCAGCACACGCCGTTACTACCCCGATTATCCCTACAAGTGGGCGACCAACACGATTGTCCATATCCTTGAACGCAAGGAATATCTGGGGCATACGGTAAACTTCAAGACCGAGAAAGTGTCCTACAAGGTCAAATCAAGCGTGGAAAATCCCGAAGAAAAACAGGTCATTTTCGAGAATACCCATGAGCCAATCATTGACCTTGCCACATGGGAGCGTGTGCAGGAATTACGCAAGCAGCGCAAGCGTCCAAACCGCTATGATGAAGTCGGTCTGTTCTCCGGCTTGCTGTTCTGCGCCGATTGTGGGAGCGTCCTCTATCAGCAGAGATACGAGAACAAAACCCGAAAACAGGATTGCTACATCTGCGGCAACTACAAGAAGCGTACCCACGATTGCACCGCACATTTTATCCGCACCGACCTTTTGACTGCGGGTGTGACCGCCAATCTGCGGAAAGTGACAAGCTATGCAGCCAAGCATGAAAAGCAGTTTATGAAGCTGCTGATCGAGCAGAACGAGGACGGCGGCAAACGCCGCAACGCTGCCAAGCGAAAGGAACTGGACGCAGCCGAAAAGCGGATTGCGGAGCTGTCCGCTATCTTCAAGCGGCTTTATGAGGACAGTGTGACCGGGCGTATTTCTGATGAACGCTTTGCGGAACTTTCCGCAGACTATGAAGCCGAACAGAAACAGGTCAAGAGCCGTGCCGCCGAACTGCAAGCGGAACTGGCAAAGGCACAGGAAGCCACGGTTAATGCGGAAAAGTTTATGAAAGTTGTCCGCAAGTACACCAGCTTTGAGGAATTGACCCATACCCTGCTGCGGGAGTTTATTGAAAAAATCGTTGTCCATGAGTGCAGCTATGACGAGAACGGCACACGCAGACAGGACATTGATATTTATTACTCTTTCGTTGGCAAGGTAGACCTGCCCGAATGACCGCCCGACCTATCCGGCGCAATGCGCAAACGCCGGATAGGAACGGCAAAATTTTTTACACTTCTACTACTTCTTTATCACACATCAGCAAAATCACAGGGCATCAAGCAGCTTATGAGTGGCGGTGGCATCATCATTGTGGCACAGACGGTAATCCCACAGCTTACCACACTGTTCTCATAATCCATGGGCGGGATCATTGATAAGATTACTGAATTCATAAAGGAACTGTTGCAGGGATGGGTGCTTACAAACTTTGAAACCATGTTTACCGATGTCAATGACAAGGTAGGCACGATTGCAGGGGAGGTCAGCAAAACTCCCAGCACTTGGAACTCCGGCATTTTTGATATGATAAAAACCCTGTCCGATAACGTGATGATTCCCATAGCGGGCATGATCATCAGTTTTGTACTCGTCTACGAGCTTATTTCCATGGTTATTGACAAGAATAATCTGCATGACTTCAATACGGCAATTTTTATCCGCTTTTTTATGAAAGCGTGTATTGCAGTCATGCTGTTAAGCAAGACTTTTGACATTGTAATGGCGGTATTTGATGTGGGAAGCCACATCGTTAATTCTGCCGCCGCAGCAATCAGCGGGGAAACCAGTATTGATGTTTCCAGTACGCTGCAGACGATGTTCAATGAGCAGTTTTCGGAGATGAGTATAGGCGAGCTGTTAGGACTTGGAATGGAGACCATGATCGTCAGTTTATGTATGAAAATCATGTCAGTCCTGATCACCGTCATTCTTTATGGGCGAATGATTGAAATATATCTTTATGTATCAGTAGCACCTGTTCCCTGTGCAACCGTAACCAACCGGGAATGGGGAACGATTGGAACTAATTATTTTAAGGGACTTTGTGCATTGGCATTTCAGGGATTCTTTATGATGGTGTGCGTCGCAATCTATGCGGTGCTGGTGGCAGGTGTGGCAGTATCCGAAAACCTGCATACGGCACTCTGGTCGGTGGCGGCATATACCGTGATTTTATGTTTTTCCCTGTTTAAGACAGGTTCTCTGTCAAAATCTATCTGGAATGCGCACTAAGGGAGGAATGATATGGCAATATCCGTGCAGGTGCCAAAGGATTTGTCCGGGATCAAGACAAAAGTGGCACTGAATTTAACAAAGAGACAGATCATCTGTTTCAGTGGTGCGGCAGTAACGGGCATCCCTCTGTATTTTCTGACTAAGGGACTGATCGGGACATCAGCGGCATCACTTTTAATGATGGGGGCAATGCTTCCATTCTTCTTTTTTGCAATGTATGAGAAAAATGGCTTTCCGGCGGAGAAGATTTTATACTTCATGCTCCGGCAGAAGATACTCACGCCGGGAATCAGACCGTACCGGTCAGAAAACCTCTACAAGCAGTTGGAGGAGAAAGAAAAATTACGAAGGGAGGTTCGTTATCTTGAAGAAAAAGCAAAAGGCAGAGACGAAAAGCCGCAGAAAAAGTAGCGGTGGACTTACCTTTTCCGAGAAGAAACGTCTGGTAGAACTGAAACATATTTTATCCGGTAAAGGCAAAGAGAAAGAAAAGCCTACTACCGCACAAAAGACGATTACTTTTGAAAAGATGTTCCGTGACGGGATCTGTCAGGTCAGCCACCATTATTATACGAAGATGGTGGAATTTTTTGATATTAACTATTCGCTTCTGGAAGTGGATGAGCAGGCGGACATACTGGCACAGTACAGTAAGCTCATCAATTATTTTGATCCGTCTGTGAAGTTTGAACTGGTGCTTTTCAACAGGCAGGTCAACGAGCAGATGCTTACAGAACAGTTTGACATTCCGTGGCAGGAGGATGATTTTAACGATATTCGTGAGGAATATACGGAAATGTTAAAGAAGCAGGCGGCAAAGGGCAACAACGGTATCATCAAATCAAAATATCTGATTTTTGGTGTAGAAAGCAACGGCTACAAGGAAGCCAAGAGCCGCCTTAACAACATTGAGAAAGATGTAATACGAAACTTAAGCAATATAGGAACCCTTGCTAGGGGACTGGACGGAAAGGAACGACTGCGCATCCTGCATGAATATTTCAATCAGGATACTATGGAGCCTTTCCGTTTTTCATTTAAAGATTTGGCAGAATCCGGTAAGTCTGTCAAGGACTATATTGCACCGCCGGGATTTGATTTCCGTTACCCGAACCGCTTTAAGTCGGGAAATATGTATGGCTGTGTATCCTATCTGGATATTATCACACCGAAGTTTACGGACGAGCTGATCAAGCAGCTTCTTGACATTGATGCAAACCTTACCATTTCCATGCACATGCAGACGGAGGATCCGGTAAAGGCAATCAAGAAGTTAAAAGCAGTTATTTTCAATATCCAGAAAATGAAGATCGAGGAGCAGAAAAAAGCAGTACGAAGCGGCTATGATATGGATATTCTTCCAACAGACATCGTGACTTATGAAAAGGACACGCTGGAATTTCTCGATGATTTGAATACGAGCAACCAGAAGATGATCAACATGACATTCCTTATTACCTGTTATGGCAGAACCAAGCGGGAACTGGAGAGCTTGATGCAGAGGGTGTCCGGCATCATACAGCAGGCAAACTGTGACCTGCGCTGTTTACAGTATTTGCAGGAACAGGGACTTATGGCATCCGCACCGATTGGATGCAATGAGACAGGCATTGAGCGTACTCTTTCCACAAAAAGCACCGCAATCTTAGTACCATTCTGCACACAGGAGTTATTTATGCCTGCACCGGCAATCTATTACGGATTAAATGCACTCAGCAACAACATGATTATGGCAGACAGAAAAAGGCTCCGTACACCAAACGGAGTTATTTTAGGTACTCCCGGAAGTGGTAAGAGTTTTAGTGCAAAGCGTGAGATTTTAAGCTGTTTTCTTATCACAAAGGACGATATTATCATCTGCGATCCGGAAGGCGAGTATTTTGCGTTGGTGGCGGCACTACATGGACAGGTGGTAAAACTTACCACTAATTCCAAAGATTATCTGAACCCGATGGATATTCAGTTAAGCCATAAAGGAGATAAGGAAGCGCTAAAGCTGAAATCCGATTTTATCATAACATTGTGTGACCTGATTGCAGGAGGCAAGGACGGATTGCAGAATGATGAAAAAGGTATCATCGACGAGTGTATCCGCCATATTTACGATAAGTATTTTGAAAATCCGGTGCCGGAAAATATGCCGCTGTTGGAAGATTTGTATGATGCCTTGTTAGCACACAAAAATCCAAAGGTAGAGCGTATCGCAAACAGCCTTGTGCTGTATGTGCATGGTTCCCAGAATTACTTCAACCACCATACCAATGTGGACAGCGGCAACCGTATCATGTGCTTTGACATCAGAGATTTGGGAAATTAGTTAAAGGAGCTTGGAATGTTGATCGTGCAGGATGCGGTTTGGAACAGGGTATCGCAGAACAGGGAGCGAAAGATTGCTACCCGTTATTACTGTGATGAGTTCCACCTTCTTCTGAAGGAGAAGCAGACCGCTATCTACTCTGTGGAAATCTGGAAGCGTTTCAGAAAATGGGGAGGTATTCCGACTGGTTTAACACAGAATGTGGGCGATTTTCTCCGTTCTGAGGAGATTGAGGGTATTTTGGGTAACAGCGATTTTGTGTATCTGTTAAATCAGAATGCCAAAGATCAGGCAATCCTCGCTGATAAACTGGGACTATCCGATAAGCAGTTATCCTATGTCACCAACTCCGAGCCGGGAAGCGGTCTGATACTGTTTGACAATGTGGTTATTCCATTCGTGGATAAATACCCGACAGACACCAAGACCTACAGAATTATGAATACCAAGCCGGAGGAATCGGTGCAGAAGGAGGACGAAGTATAAATGGCGGAAAAGAGACAGAAGAAACAGGCAGTAAAGGCATTTGAAAAAGAAACATTTTCCAAAGACAAGGAAGTGACTGGAGCAAAGCATACAGAACACAGGCAGGACAACACCTTTTCTGTGGAAAACCAGTTTAGTGCCAGAGAGAAGCCTGTGAGCAATCTGCCACAGGATGCAAACCATGGCAGTCGTACAAGAAATGCAACTTCTGGTCACAACGTCCAGAAGTCGGAAGCCGAAGCGGAAAAGGCATTCTTAAAGGAAAACAGCTTCATGCAGGACGAGCAGACTGATTTTGAGACTTCTTCTAACAGTACAATAGAAAACAAGGCTCATGTCAGGGATACCTACCAACGGTCTGAGGAAAAAGGAAAATATCACAAAAGGCGTGTGCAGAGAGAACACGCACACAGAGAGCGTGCAAAGTCAGAAAATACAAAGCAGTCCGATTATGGAGATTTCCAGACAAAGGATGCCACATTTTCGCAGGGGCAGGCGGAAGAATTTACCGACAGAAAAGTACAGAAGGCTTTTGATAAGTCGGAAAAGAACCGCCGAAAGTTGCAGAAAGCAAAGGACAAGATGCCGACAAAGCGGCAGTATGAGATGAAACGTGTCTTTGATGAACAGACCGGAAAAGCAAAGTATGTGGTGGTTCCGGTGGAAGTGGAGAAGCCATTCAAGCCGGACGGACTTGGGAAAGCTGCGGTTCACAAGTTCCAGACCGAAAATATGTACTTTGTGCATCGCAAGATTGCTGAGACAGAAAAGGATAATTCTGCTGTGGAGGGCGCACACAAGACGGAACAGCGAGCCGAGGATATTTACCACTATATGAAGTATCACCGCAAGAGCAAGGCACAGAGAAAGCGTGACCGCCTAGAGCGATTGCAGAAAAAGCAGGTCACAGCAGATATGAAGCTGGAGTATGAGAAATTCATCAGTGAAAATCCACATCTAAAGGGCAACAGTCCAAAGAAGCAGTTGCAAAGGCAGCTACAGAAACAGCGCATCAAGCGTGAGTATGCCAAGGCAAGGCGGGCAGGAGCAGAAGCCAAGACTGCAAAGGAAACATTTACAAAGACAGCCAATGCTGCAACCGGCATTGCAAAGAAGTTACAGGAGATTGCCACAAAAAATAAAACACTGATTATCACAGTGGGTATTTTTGCTCTTCTGCTTATTATGATCATGTCGGCATTATCAAGCTGCGGTTCCATGTTTACCGGAACTGTGACAACAACGATGGCAAGCACATATCTTAGCCTTCCGGCAGAGATTGATGCAGCAGATTTATCTTTTACAGAAAAGGAAATGGAGCTGCAAAACAAGATTGACCGGATTGAAACTGATTATCCGGGATATGATGAATACGATTATAACCTTGGTGCAATCGGGCATGATCCATATACACTGATCAGTTATCTTTCCGCAGTCCATACGGAATTTACTGCCGCAGAAATGGAGAGTGAAATTCAGGAATTATTTGATGCCATGTATTCACTTACTACTGAGGAAGTGGAGGAGACACGGACAAGGACAGTCACAAAGACCGGAACCAGAACAGTTACAAATGCAGATGGAAGCATCAGTACCGAGGAATATGAGTACGAGGAGGAAGAAGAATATACTGTCACAATCCTTCGTGTCACACTTACCGTTACACCGCTTGAGAGCATTGTTGCTGGACGCATGGACAGCGAGCAGACGGAAATTTTTGGAGCTTATACGGAGACAAAGGGCGGCTTACAGGTCTTTGCTTCTCCGATTGATTATTACTGGTATTACTATATTAGCAGTTATTATGGCTACCGGAAAAATCCAAACACAGGAGACGAGGAGATTCACAGGGGTGTGGATATAGCAGTACCGACTGGAACCATGGTACATGCAGCACATGATGGAACGGTTATGGAAGCGGCTTACGATTCCTATTATGGGAATTATGTGGTGATTACGGACAGTAAGGGATATACCACAAAATATGCCCACATGGACAGCCTGAATGTGTCCGCAGGGCAGAGCGTTAAAAAGGGAGCTAACATTGGAAAAAGTGGCAATACGGGAAGTAGTACTGGAAGCCACCTTCATATCGAATGTCTGTATAACGGGGAGTATTATAACCTGTTATTTTACTTTGAAGCAGGAGAGCAGACCATTTATGGAGAAACACCGGGCGGCACCGGAGGAGGAACCGGCAATGTGATACCACCGGAATCTTATGATGATGCAACCGTACAGACGCTTATGCGTGAAGCAAACAGGTATCTGGGAATGCCATACACCTTTGGAGGAACAGCTCCGGCAAGTTTTGATTGTTCTGGCTTTGTATGTTGGGTATTTACAAACAGCGGCGTACATAACCTGCCAAGAACCACCGCACAGGGCATTTATGACCAGTGTACTCCGGTATCAGCGGCAGACGCAAAGGAAGGGGATATTATCTTTTTTACCGGAACTTATAATGCGGGACGTCCGGTTATACACGTTGGCATTTACTGCGGAAACGGTACGATGGTGCATTGTGGTGATCCAATCCAGTATACCTCAATCAATACCTCTTACTGGCAGAGCCATTTTTATGGTTTTGGAAGATTGAATTAGCGAAGGGAGGAATTATTTTTGTCAGTAGAGCGAATCAATTCACAGCTTAAAAAGGTCAGGGAGCAGATAGCACAGCTACAGGCAAAGGAAAAAGACCTTGCAGAGCAGAAACAGATGGCGGAGGATGCCGAAGCCATGAAGATCATACGAAAATATAAAATCTCATCCGAGCGATTGCAGATGCTTAATAAGCTCAGTGAGGATGAAGTCAGAAATTTATTACAGAAACGGGAACAGGAAAAGGAGGATTCGACCAATGAAAATGAAGAAGTTATCCGTTAAGGCACTAATGTTCCTGATACTGTCGGCAATACTTTTTTGTATGCCGGTCGGGGCATTTTTTGCAAACAGGGCAAATACTGTGGAGGTTCATGAGGAGGATACAGCAGAGCAGAAAACAGAAAGTGCGGCAGAGGAAAGCAGTGCAGAAAGCACAGCGTCCGGTAATGATAACAAGGACAGTTCCGGTAGTGGAGAAAATCACACAGAGCAGTCCACAGAGAATACAACGGAAAATTCCACAGAAGGCACAACTGAGGAGACACAGCCTGCCGCAAAATGCACCTGCAAGGAAAAATGCAGTCAGTATGCAGTAGATGAAGATTGTGAGGTGTGTGCAAAGGATTACAAGGAATGTGCCTATATCAATCCAAGTGTAAAAATCACAATCAATACACCGTCTGGATGGCATAATGATACCACGAAAGTAACGGTCAAGGTAGAAGATACGGTAGTGTCCGGCAATTTTACCATTCAGAAAGTACAGGCGAAAGTCGGACAGAATGGAAGCTGGACGGATATTACCGAGGATATGTACATAGAGATTTCCGAGAACAGCACCATTTATGTGCAGGTCACAGACCAGAAGGGCAAGACCTACGAGAAAAACCGTTATATCAAGTGTTTTGATTTTACCAAGCCTACCTTAAATGCGGCAGTCAGCGACGGTCTTTTGAGCATTCAGGCACATGATACGGATTCCGGTATCAAGGCAATCTATGTCAATGGCTATGAGTTTACAGAGCATACGAATGGAGCCTTGAATATCCGTCTGCAACAGTTCGATGCAGGGTATCAGTATTTCACGATTTCTGCCATGGATAATGCAGGAAATACCTCTGAAATCTATAAAACAGCCAATCCGTATTACACCGATCCGGAGAATAAGGACAGCAGTGAAAAAGATCCGGCACAGCAGCTTCCGGTGGATGCGTCGGCAACCAAGCCAAGCTCTGCAACCGCACAGGTCACAGAGCATACAAAAACGGATGTGAATGGAAATACAGTTTCCCAGACAGGCAGTGGAACAACTTCAAGCAGTTCCGCAACAGCAAAGCAGTCTCCAAGTACGGGAGATACTTCCAAGGATGCAGACCAGAGCAGTGACAGCCAGACCACAGAAAAAGGCAAGGAATTTTACACAATCCAGACTGCATCAGAAAAGGTATTTTATCTTGTGATTGATCGTGATGGGGAAGATGAAAAGGTGTATTTCCTTACAGAAGTCAGTGAAAACGACCTGCTGAATACCACAACGGATAACAGCGAGACACTTCCGAAAAATTCAGCGGCATTGGAATCTGCAATCCCTACCAAAGACAGCGCATTATCAAACAATAATGCTGATACCACAGGAGATAAAACACAGGGAGCAGAAAGTGTTGAGGACAGCACCGAAGATAGCACGGAAGATACAAGTGAGCCGAAAGAGGATACCGCAAAGGCAGATGGTTCCGGCTTTACATATGTTTTAATGGGCATTGCTGCGGTAGCTGTGATCGAAGTGGTATATGTTGTGAAATCCAAGAAGAAAAAGGAAAACTTCATTGATGAGGATGAAGATGAGGACGAGCTTGACGAGGACTACGATTATGATGACGAGGAAGAAACCGAGCAGGATTCCGACGAAGCATTCATAAATGGTGGTGATGATACAGAATCAGTAGACACAGACGAGAATGACAATGAAGATAACAACAATGAGAATGATGAAGAAAATGGGGAGGAATAGAGATGGAGCTTGTAATTGCAGAGAAGCCGAGTGTGGCACAGAGCATTGCGGCAGTTCTTGGTGCCACACAGCGTAAGGACGGATATTTGGAAGGCAATGAGTATCTGGTATCATGGTGTGTGGGACATCTGGTAGAACTGGCACAGCCGGAAAGCTATGAGGAAGCATGGAAGAAATGGAGCTATAAGAGCCTTCCAATCATTCCGCAGGAATGGCAGCATGAAGTGAAAAGTGATACAAAAGCACAGTATCAGATTTTGAAAAAGCTCATGCATGATGACAGGGTAGATGCTGTTGTGTGTGCAACCGATGCCGGAAGGGAGGGTGAGCTGATTTTCCGCCTGACCTACAACATGGCAGGATGCAGAAAACCGATGAAGCGGTTATGGATTTCTTCTATGGAGGAGAGTGCTATCCGTGACGGCTTCCATAATCTTCGCCCAGGCAGCGACTATGATAACTTGTATCATTCAGCATTATGCAGGCAGGAAGCAGACTGGCTTGTGGGTATCAATGGAACAAGACTTTTTACGGTATTATATGGCGGTAAGGCATTGAAGGTTGACAGAGTGCAGACACCGACACTTGCCATGCTGGTGGATCGTGAAAGTAAAATCATGAATTTCAAGAAAGAAGCCTATTATATGGCTCACATCATGGGAAATGGTCTGGATGCGGTATCAGAGCATATCAGTGATAAAACGGAAGCAGGGAGGATTGCAGGAGCCTGTGAAAACGGACAGGCTCTTGTCACTTCCGTGGTAAAGGAAGAAAAGTGGGTAGCACCGCCGAAGCTCTATGACCTTACAACACTCCAGAGGGATGCAAACCGTCTGTTTGGTTTTACTGCCAAGCAGACATTGGAATATACGCAGAGCCTTTATGAGAAAAAGTTAGTGACTTATCCAAGAACAGACAGCCAGTATCTTTCCGATGACATGGAAGGTACTGCAAAAAATGTGATCGAAGCGATTTTCAATTCTCTGTTATTTGAGCAGAATATCATGTTCAATCCAGATATTAAAAGAATTTTGAACAGCAAGAAAGTGACGGACCACCACGCAATCATTCCTACCATGGAGATCATCAAGCAGGACTTAAAGGCAATCCCGGAGAGCGAAATGAAGATACTTTCCCTTTGTGCAAACCGTCTGCTGTGTGCGACCGGGGAGAAGCACATTTATAATTCCACAAAGGCAGAGATTACCTGCAACAATACTGTGTTTAAGGTATCCGGCAAGGAAGTGTGGAAAAATGGATGGAAGGAATTTGAGGATTTCTTCAAAAATTCCTATAAGACCACAGAAGATAAATCAGATACCGAGGAAGAAAAGAAGCTGCCGGAGCTTCGTGAGGGCATGACGATTGCAGTGGAGCAGACAAGAGTTTCCGAGCATTTCACACAGCCACCGAAACATTACACCGAGGACAGCTTACTGTCTGCCATGGAGCGAGCCGGAGCAGAAGATATGGGTGACGAAGTGGAGAGAAAAGGACTTGATACACCTGCCACCAGAGCTGACATTATTGAAAAACTGGTAAAAGACGGATTCGTAAAGCGTGAGAAAAAGCAGATGATTCCGACAGAGGACGGAATGAAGCTGATCACGATACTTCCGGATGTAGTAAAATCTCCGAAACTGACTGCTGACTGGGAAAATGAGCTTACACTGGTATCTAAAGGCGAAGTTGCCGCAGAGCAGTTTATGTCCGGCATTGAAGCTATGGTAAGTGACCTTGTAAAGACATACCACAGTGTCAGTGATGAGCAGAAAGCCATGTTTGGTGCAGGCAGGGGCGGACAGGAAGTGCTTGGCAAATGCCCGAAATGTGGTGCTGATGTGGTCAAGGGAAAATTTGGAGCGTACTGCACCGGGAAGTGCGGTATGAATGTCGGCAAGGCACTGGGAGTGACACTTTCAGATTCGCAAGTTAAGAGTCTTTTAGGAGGAAAGAAGATACTTGTAAAAGGTCTGAAAGGCAAGAAAGGCAGTTATGATGCTTATTTGATTCCGGAGAGCATAGAGGAGTTTTTCTATACGAAGGATGGAAAAGAAATCAAGGGATTCCAGTATA
>OMNT01002737.1_pt1 | contig 13646 bp, 9 predicted proteins | sample 1672551 | NCBI WGS metagenome assembly OMNT01 (sample SAMEA3136698, study PRJEB25190) | human gut metagenome
TGGGACTTTCCGAAAAGGGAAATAAGCGCAAGGCCGAGGCGGAACTGGCAAGGCTCCGGGCGGAGTTTGAACCGCCCAAAGAGGCGGGCGACCTGAGCAGTGATATGCTGTTCGCCGATTATCTGTTGGAATGGCTGGAGATCGCCAAGGGACGGCTGGCCCACGCAACCTACGGTGCCTACCAAGGACTGCTGAAAAGCACCATCGTCCCTTATTTCCGCAAAAAGAAGCTGACGCTGCGGGAACTGGAAGCCCGACACTTGCAGATGTTTTATTCCGAAATGCTCAGAAAGGTAAAGCCAAATACGGTCATCCACTATCACGCGATTATCCACTCGGCGCTGAAATATGCGGTCAAGACCGATATGCTGGTGCAGAATGTGGCGGACAAGGTGGATAGGCCAAAGAAAAACAGCTTTCAGCCGGTTTTCCTTTCGGCAGAGGAGATGCAGAAGATGTTTGAAGCTCTCCGGGGCACCAAGCTGGAGCTGCCGGTGCTGGTGGCTGCCTTTTACGGACTTCGCCGTGGCGAGGTGGTGGGCTTGAAATGGGATGCCATCGACTTTGAGCAGGGCACCATTTCCGTAAAGCGCACCGTGACCTCAACGATCATCGACGGCAAGTATCAGGAGTTCGAGCAGCAATCCGCCAAGACCAAGTCCAGTCTGCGCACCCTGCCGCTCATCGGCAGCTTCCGGGAATACTTTATGCAGGTGAAAGAGGCGCAGGAGCTGAACAAGCAGGTCTGCGGCAACTGCTACAACTATGAATACGATGGCTTTGTATTCGTGGATGAGTTGGGCGAGCGGATGCGGGTGGAATACCTGACCAACGCATTTCCGAAATTTCTGGAGAGTCACGGTTTGCGCCGGATGCGCTTTCACGATCTGCGTCACAGCTGTGCCAGCTTGCTGCTGGCCAACGGCGTCCCCCTCAAACACATTCAGGAGTGGTTGGGGCACAGCGACTTTACCACCACGGCGAACATCTACGCCCACTTGGATTACAAGTCCAAGATCACTTCGGCGCAGGCGATGGAGACAGGGCTTGCTCTGCCGGAGGGCGGCGACTTCAGCAGCCGCTGGAGTTCGATCAGTGCCGGGGAGAACAGCTGATTTTCTCCCCTGAAAACCGAAAATCGTGCGGGCTTTGCCCTTTAGGCAAAAATTAAAAAGCCTGTAAACGGGCTTGTTTACAGGCTTTTTGTGGCGGAGAGTTAGGGATTCGAACCCTAGAGACCTTTCGGTCTACAGCATTTCGAGTGCTGCACCTTCGACCACTCGGACAACTCTCCGTGTCTATTTTCGTCCGGTTTTCTTTCCAGAAATTTGCTCAAAAATTCGTTGGAGAGAAAACAGGAGAGACGGCAAAAAATATTCGATTTTGAGATTTTCTGTGTTGAGGAATATCAAGGAGAATCAGGGGGACGAAATTCCCAGCTTCTGCCGAAATTTCGAGTCAGTCCCGTTATGACCGCTTCGATACGTTTCCATATTCGACTAAAGCATGGAAAAACACGCTTTGCGCATACTATTTTATCGGTTTTGAAAGAAAAAGTCAAGCGTTTTTTGGCAAAAAGGTTGACATATACAGGGCAAAGCGGTTACAATAACTGTGTATTATGATGTTTAGACCTTTTGTTTTCGCACGGCTAAAGCTGTGCGGATATGACCCGGAAAGTGAGGATGCCGCTTTTGCGGCGAATGCTTATGGATATGAAAAAATGGATGCGCTGCGCTGCGGCGGTCGTTTTGAGCGTTTTGGTGGCGTTCAGCGCGACGGCGTGCTCGCAGCCGGCGAATATTGAATCAGGCGCCGTTTCGCAGGAATACCCGGTGACCGTGAACGAAGTGACGTTAAACGCAAAACCCCAGAAGGTGGCGGTACTCTCCGGCAGTTTGGCGGATGTGGTGCTGGCGATGGGGTACGAGACGAGCTTATCGCTTGCAAGCGACGACTGCACACAGCCCGATTTACAAGTGCTGCCGAAGGTTTCCGCAACGGATGCGCAGAGTGTGATCTCTGCAGGTGTGGATCTCGTTTTGGCGGAGACGATGGACGACAGCGAAAAGCAGACGCTTGAAAACGCGGGCATTACGGTGCTCCTTTTGACGCGTGCGAAAAACCGCGAGGATTTTGAACGCCTGTACGCGCAGGTGGGCACGGCTTTGAACGGCGGCTCTACGGGCTATAATGTGGGCGTGAAGGCAGCGCAGAAGATTTTCTCTTCGCTCGACGACCTTTCGCGCTTGGCACCGGAGAGCAACACCGTGGTGACGGCGTGCTATATTTCGGATGTGAACGGCTCTGCGGTGACGGGCGATGAGCTTGGCAGCGTGATGATGTCGTATATCGGTCTGACGAATATTTTTAAGGGCCTTACGGGCGGCACGTTTACGTTTGACGATTTGAGATTGAGCGACCCGACGATGATTTTCTGCTCAGAAGATGTGCGCGGGCAGATCATGCAGGACGCGCAGTATGCGAATCTTTCGGCGGTAAAAAACGGCCGTGTTTACGCCGTCGACCCGAATTATATGAATTGGCAGGGCAAGACGGTGTACAACGCGTGCATCGACATGATGGGCCTTGCATACCCCGAATTGACGGAGGAAAACTCCGCTGCGCTGGAGCTGGATTCCGAGCTTTCGGAAGCGGAAGCGACGGCGAGCCCCTCGCCCGCGCCGGAATACACGGCGATCAAATCCGGCACGGAGGGCGACGATGTGTTCGCGATGCAGCAGCGCTTAGCGGAGCTTGGCTATCTGACGGTGGAATACACCGGCATGTATGGCGAAGTGACGATGGAGGCCGTAAAGGCGTTCCAGAAAGCGAACGGGCTTACGGCGACCGGCGAAGCAGATGCCGAGACGCTGACGGTGCTCTATTCCGCGGAGGCAAAAGCCGCAGACGGTGCGGAAGCCACGGCGACGCCGGAGCCGGAATCGGAAACGAGTACGGCGGAGGGCACCGTGACAACACACGAAGATGCGTAAAATTTGAGAGCTTGAAAGGGCGGCTTTGCCGCCCTTTTTGTATTGACTTTTTCTCCGCTTTTTTTTATAATCAGAAGCAAGATGCGCTTTTGCGCGCTATTGTATTGAGTTTGGGGCGCAGGCCCCGGGGGAGGAAACATGTTTTTCACAAGAGACAAGAGCTTTTACAAAACGCTCGTCACGCTCGCGATACCGATTGCGCTGCAGAACGCCGTAACCTTTGCGGTCGGCCTTGCAGATAACGTGATGATCGGCACGCTCGGCGACAGTGCGATTTCCGGTGTGTATGTGGGCAGCCAGCTGCAGACGCTGCTGCAAATGTTCATCGGCGGCATTGAGGGTGCTATCCTCATTTTGGCTGCGCAGTATTGGGGTAAACGCGATACAAAAAGCATCCGCCGCATTGCGGCCATCGGTGTGCGGTTTGCTTTGCTCATCGGTTTGGTCATTACGGTGACGGCGTTTTTATTGCCGTCGCAGATCGTATCCCTGTTCACGAGTGATGCTTCGGTCATTGAATCGGGCACGGTTTACGTGCGCGTGGTGAGCCTTTCGTACATTTTCTTCTGCATTTCACAGGTGATGGTGGCGACGATGCGCGCGGTGGAGACGGCGAAGATCGGTCTTTACGTGTCATTTGTGACGCTCATTGTGAACGTCATCTGCAACTATATTTTGATTTTCGGTAAGCTTGGCTTCCCGGCACTCGGTGTGACCGGTGCGGCGGTGGCTACGCTGTTTTCGCGCATCATTGAAGCGGCTGTGATGGTCGTTTACGTGCGCTGCGTCGATAAAAAACTGAAGCTTCGCTTTGCCGACCTCTTAAAGCGCGGCGGCGAATTGACGCGCGATTTCCTGCGCTACGGTCTGCCTATCATGGGAGGGCAGGTCGTATGGTCAGTGAATATGCTGGGGCAGACGATGATTCTCGGCCGTTATGACGCGGGCGTCATCGCGGCGGTGAGTATCGCGAATATGTTGCACAACATGATGTACATTGCAATGAACGGCCTTTCGAGCGCGGTAGGCATTATCACCGGCAAGACGGTCGGCTCCGGACGTATGGAAAAAATTCGCGAGTATGCCCGCACGACGCAGGTCATTTTCCTTGGCCTCGGCATTCTTTCCGGCATCGCGGTGCACTTCCTGCGCGACCCGTTCATCGGGCTGTACGGCGCGAGCGACGCGGCCGTGGCGTATGCGCGTGAGTTCATCAATGTCATTTCCGTTACGATTATCGGCACGTGCTATCAGGCGGCGTGCCTGTTCGGCCTTGTTAAATCCGGCGGCGACATTTCGTTTGTCTTCCGCAACGACACGATCTTCGTGTTCCTTGTGGTGCTGCCGTCTGCCATTATCGCGTCTTACCTCGGTGCGCCGCCTTGGGTGGTTTTTGCGTGCCTCAAATGCGACCAGATCTTAAAATGCTTCGTTGCCGTGGTGAAGATTAACCGGTATAATTGGATGAAGAATCTGACGCGCGAGACGAACGAAGTGTAAAACTACGACTTGAAGGGAATTTTCATGAAGCAATTTCGCGGAGCCTTGCTCCTGACGATCACCGCCCTTATTTGGGGCACGGCGTTTGTAGCGCAGAGCCTCGGCATGGACCATTTGGGCCCGTTTGCGTTTAACGGCGTACGCAATTTCATTGCCGCGCTGGCGCTTTTGCCCGTGCTGCTGTTTATGCAGCGCAAAGCGCCGAAAAAAACGCAGACGGACGAAGAGAGAAAGCAGAGCCGCAAGACCCTGTGGGTGGGCGGCGTGCTGTGCGGCTTGGCGCTTGCCGTGGCCTCTAATTTGCAGCAGTTCGGCATCAGCTTTACGACAGTGGGCAAGGCCGGATTTTTGACGGCGCTTTACATCGTGATTGTGCCGATACTCGGTTTGTTCCTCAAAAAACGCGTGCCCGCAACGGTTTGGGTGAGCGTTGTTATTGCGGCGGCGGGCACGTATTTGTTGAGCGTGCAGGAGGGCTTCACCATCGCGCCGGGCGACCTGCTTGTCATTTTGTGTGCGTTGGGCTTTTCCGTACATATCCTCATCATCGACCACTTCTCACCGATGGTGAACGGCGTGGCGCTTTCGTGCGTGCAGTTTCTTGTCTGCGGTATTCTTTGCACGGCAGCGGCGCTGTTTATGGAGACATTCACGCTTGCGGACATTTTAAAAAGCGCGGGGCCGCTGCTTTTCACGGGCCTGATGTCGAGCGGCGTGGGGTACACGCTGCAAATCTTGGGGCAGAAGGATACCCCGCCTGCGGTGGCGTCCCTTATCATGAGCCTTGAATCTGTGTTTGCGGCGCTTTCCGGCTGGCTGGTCCTCGGCCAAAGCATGAACGGACGCGAACTTTTGGGTTGCGTTTTGGTGTTTGCGGCGGTCATTTTGGCGCAGATCCCGCTTGAGGCGCTGAAAAAGGAAAAAGCGGTGAATAAGACGGCATAAAGTAAATTGGGGCATTTCCGGGAACCGTTTCGCGGTTTTCTGCGGGAATGCCTTTACTTTTGTAAATTTTATGGTATAGTTGTAGGTAGAAACTCTTTGGGTAAAAACGCGCACGGCATAAGGCCGGCGCTTTATTGTATTGAAAGGATGAATATTCAAATGCGCATTATCAAAACGAAAACCTATAAAGAAATGAGCGCCATTGCAGCCGGCATCATCGGCGGCCAGGTGCTTTTGAAGCCAAACTGCGTGCTGGGTCTCGCAACAGGCTCTTCGCCGATTGGCACCTACAAAGATCTTGTAAAGAGCTATGAGGACGGCATACTGGACTTTTCCGAAGTGCGCACCGTAAACCTCGACGAATACTGCGGTCTGGACGATACGAACCCGAACAGCTACCGCTATTTTATGAACGACAACCTCTTTGACCACGTGAATATCGACAAGGCGAACACACATGTGCCGAACGGCCACGCAGATGACCTTGAAGAGGAGGCTGTGCGCTATGAGAGCTTTATTCAGTCTCTCGGCGGCATCGATCTGCAGCTGCTCGGTATCGGCCACAATGGGCATATCGGCTTTAACGAGCCGACGGACAACTTCCCGGCGACCGTGCATACCGTACAGCTGACGGAGAGCACCATCAACGCGAACTCCCGTTTGTTCGAGCGCCGCGAGGATGTGCCGACGCAGGCCATCACCATGGGCATCGGCACCATTATGAAGGCGAAGAAGATTCTCCTTATCGCAGGCCCGGATAAGGCGGAGATCGTAGAAAAGGCTTGCTTCGGCAAGGTTACGCCGGAGGTGCCGGCTTCCGTTTTGCAGCTGCACCCGGACGTTACGGTTATCCTTAGCGCGGAAAAGTAATTTCGTTTCGGCAAAATTGAAATTCGGTAGTTGACTTTAAGATTAACTTATGCTATAATGTAGACAGCAAAACCGCAGGAAGCGGTAACGGTCAAAAGACCGCGCGGCGAAACGCCGTTTGAAAGTATTTTAAAGCCACTTTAAAAAATAGACCACGAAGGTCTTTTCGCTCGGTATGGGCGGAATGCTTCGTGGTCTTTTTGTATCTGGGAGGGTATTTCAATGAACCGTACAAACAGCCAATTTTCCGTTAAAAACCTTGTGCTCGGTGCCCTTTTTCTGGCGCTTGCGTTAGTACTGCCGTTCTTCACCGGGCAGATCCCGCAGATCGGCGCAATGCTGTGTCCGATGCACCTGCCGATTTTGCTTGCAGGCTTCGTATGCGGCGGCCCGGTGGGCGCGGTTGTGGGCTTTATCGCCCCGCTGCTGCGCATGGTGATGTTCGGCATGCCGCCGTTCTACGTCGCCATCGCTATGGCGTTTGAGCTGCTGACATACGGACTTGTAAGCGGCATCATGTACCGCAAGGTGTTCAAAAAGCAGACCGTCGGCACGCTGTACGGCAGCCTTTTGATTGCTATGGTCGCGGGCAGAATTGTCTGGGGTATCGTGAAGGTGATTCTCAGCGGCATCGCGGCGGACGCGGGCGCGTTCACATTTGCGGCATTCATCTCCGGCGCACTCTTAAACGCAATCCCGGGCATCGTGGTGCAGCTTATTCTGGTCCCGGCCGTCGTCGTCGCCTTGCAGAAAGCAAAGCTGATAGAAGTACCGAGCGCGGAAAAAGCGTAAGCACTATGGGTTCCCTGAAAGGGCGGCATTGCCGCCTTTTTTCATGCACAAAGCTTGCACTCACCTCGCCATCGTGCTATGATAATCCCAAAGAGACAAAAAGCGGGATGGGGGAAAGACTATGTTTACGGATGTGTTTGGCAAAACCTGGTATAAGGGCAATCTGCACACCCATACGACGAACTCGGACGGCGCGTATACGCCGGAAGAAACGATTGCATTATACAAATCAAAAGGCTATGATTTCCTTGCGCTGACCGACCACTGGTTCCACGGTGAGGGGCGGCAGGAGGAAAATTTTCTCCTCTTAAACGGCACGGAGTTCGACGTGGGCAGTACCGTGCAGGAAGGCATTTACCACATCGTCGGCATCGGCATGGAGAAAGCGCCTGCGCTTACAAAACGCGCGCCGGGGCTTTCCGCGCAGAAGATCATCGATGAAATCCATAACGTGAACGGCATTGCAATCTTGGCACACCCCGCATGGTCGCTGGATCGCGCTTCGGAGGTCGCAAAGCTGTACGGCATTGACGGGTGCGAGATTTACAACACTACTTCGGGCCTGCCGTGGAACTGCCGCCCGTATTCCGGTGTGTTTTTCGACGAAATGGCACTTTTGGGGTACTATTTGCCGTGCATGGCGGCAGACGATGCACACCACTACACGGGTGACGAGACACGTTCGTACATCATGGTGCAGGCGGATGAATTGACGCGCGAGGGTGTTTTGGCGGCTATCCGCGCAAACCGCTTCTACGCGACGCAGGGGCCGAATTTCCGCGTTGAAATTGAAAATGGCACGGTCACGGTGCATACCTCGCCGGTGCAGGAGGTCGTGTTCTTCACCGATACCGTTTGGGCGGGCGACCGCGCGACGGTAGGCGAAAATGTGACTGAAGCGACGTATAAAGTGCAGCCTACGGACACGTTCGTGCGCGTGGAGCTGAAAGACAAAGACGGCAACTGCGGCTGGTCGGGTATTTATCCCGTCAACAAAAAGTAAAAGGAAAAGGTCTGCTCACCAAAGCGGAGCAGACCTTTTTGCGTATGAATTTAAAGCGTGATTTGCATGCCGTCGTTCACGAATTTGACGGGCAGCGGAGCGAGCGTTTCCGCAAGCTGCATGACGTTCGGGATATTCCACGGCGCGTAGTGGTTGACGAGCACCTGCTTTGTGGGACAGGCGGCCAAAACGGGCGCGTAATCGGTCGCCGGGAAGTGTGCGGCCTCGCAGATGACAAATTCGGTCGGCTTTTCCTTGGCGATTTTCGGGAAATCGACATTGGGATGCTTTAAGTCGCCCGTGAACAGCACGGCTTTGCCCTCGGCTTCCACGAAAAAAGCATGGGAATCCGGGCAATGCTGCGTGGGAATGGCGGTGACTTTTAAATATCCGTCGTCGAAGATCGTGCCGTCCGTGACCTTTTTAAAGCGCAGGTCGCGCATTTCGCAGTGATTCGCTTTGAGCCATGCACGGATGGCCTCAACGCCCTCCAAGTTCGGCAGGCAGATTTCGGGGTCGGCGGTTTTAAAATACCAGCTGATAAGGTCGACGAATGAGATGAGCCCGTTTGTATGGTCGCCGTGCACATGCGTGATAAAGATGCCCTTGACGTCCTCCACCTCGATGCCGCGTGTGCGCAGGGCATCGATGGCGTTGACGCCCATATCGATGAAATAATATCGGCCGTTCGTTTCGATCAAGGTGCAGGAGCAGCGGCGATTTGCCTCCGGCACGCCGTGGCTTGCACCGAGAAATGTGATCTGCATAGAGTTTAAATTCCTTTCTTTTCAATACTTTTAGTGCTTTCTGAGATTTTCAAGAATTTGCACCGCAAATTCTTTGGAAGACCCCCTAATTGGGCCTCCCACACTTTAACAGTCCGCCGGACTGTTAAAGCTCCCATCCTGATTTTTAGGTAGGCAAAAGAGTTTCGAACTCTGCGGAGTTCGACCAAAGGCGTTGCCTTTGGATTTCACGACCGAACCATGGGTTCGGTTTGACCTTCATTTGAAAAAAGGTCGATCAAAAACTTTTGCGTCGCTTCGCTGTGTTCAGTTTAACACGTTTATGTATCGACTGCAATGTGCCGAATTCACAGATTTTCGCTTTCGTTTTTGTCTATCACAGCCTTAGGGTTTCCAGCAGACGGTTCGTTTCTCGCTCTACATGGTCGTAGTCGACGAACGGGCGGTAGATGGTTTCAATCGCGTCATGTGTGCGCTTGCAGAGCCTGAGCTCCTCCACGGCCTGCGCAGTCAAGGTCTCGGCTTCCTGCATGGCGAACGGGATGAAGTCCGAAAGCGGGCTCAAAAGGAACTCGTTTAATGTGCTGCGGGTATCGTCCGCGGCACACAGCATGGTGTCGCCGATGCGCACGCACTGCGGTGCTTCCGGCGTGAGCGGATGCAGGAAAATTTCAGTCTGCGTATTCTGCACGAGCTTCATGGCTTCATTTAAGAACACCGCGCCCAAAACGCCGGGCAGGTACACGGTGTTTTCGGCATCCTGTGCTTCCCGGAAATCCGCAACGCCGGCGGGCGTGGGGCTCGTTAAAAATAGTGTGCGCGGTGTGCCTTCCTTCGGCAGTGTGAAACCCTCTTTTAAAAATGTGCGGATCATGGTAAGGTCGGCAGACCTTGCGGCTTCGCTTACGGCAGCACGGCGCAGGCTGCCTGCGGCGGAAAGGCATGCGAACACGTTTTTGTAGTGCGCGCGGTTTTCTTCTGCAAGGACAAAAAGCTCTTCGCGGCGGCGTTTGAAGACCTCTTTGTGCAAAAACCGTCCGAGATCCAGCGTTTCGCCGTCAATCCCCGGCATGGCGGGGTCTATGGTGTGCGGCGCGGTGCCGTCCAGTAAGACGAGTCGCCGCTGCGGGATACGCACGGCGTCAAAGCTTTCGGGGTCGCTTGCGCAGCGAAATTCTTCGACGGTAAACCCGTTTGCCCGTGCGATGGCGGCGCATTTTTTCATCAATGTGCTTTTTCCTACCCCGGGGCCGCCCTTTAAAACGTAGGTGTAGTGCGGCTCGCTCCACGGCGGCACGATGCCCTCAAAATGCCCGATGAATCCGCGCCCGGTGTTGGCGCCCGGAAAATACCTTCTTTTGCCGTTTGACATAGGAAACCCTCCTCATTTCTCATCGGTGAGTTATATGCGAAAAGCCGTTAAAATAGTCGCCGCGGACAAAACAAAAAGTGGAAAACCCGTGCGGAAAATGGCTTTCCCACACAAGAAAAACCGCGCTATGTCACGAATTTTTTACAATCTCGCCGCGGTGATGCGTATTGAATTGCGCGCGCGCCTGTGGTATCATTAAAAGTATATTTGGGTAATTTTGCGGATATGTAAGAGCTGCCGAAACAGGCGGCATTTATGCGGTACCGGCATACGATGCGGAAAGGGTACCGCAGAAAGGATGAATCAACATGATGAGAATCGGTTTGGACGTTGGTTCCACGACCTTAAAGTGCGTTGTTCTGAACGAGCAGAACGAGGTGCTTTTCAAAAAATATGAGCGTCATCTTTCGCGCATCGTGGAGAAATCCGTTGAGATGCTGCGTGAAGTGGCAGAGCAGTTTCCGAAAGAAAAGGTGCTTTTGAGCATTTCCGGCTCGGCCGGTATGGGTCTTGCAGAGCGCAGCGACATTCAGTTCGTGCAGGAGGTATACGCGACGCGCATTGCGGTGAACCGCCTTGTGCCGGGTACGGATGCGGTCATCGAGCTTGGCGGCGAGGACGCGAAGATTTTGTTCCTTACGGACGGCAATAACGCCTCCGGCCTTGAGGTGCGTATGAACGGATCCTGCGCGGGCGGCACCGGCGCGTTCATCGACCAGATGGCGACGCTTTTGAACATCACCCCGGATGCGCTTAACACACTTTCGAAAGAGCATGAGAAGATCTACACCATTGCTTCCCGCTGCGGCGTGTTCGCAAAGAGCGATATTCAGCCGCTTTTAAATCAGGGCGCGCAGAAAAAAGACGTGGCGGCAAGCATTCTCTACGCCGTTGTGAACCAGACCGTTGCGGGTCTTGCGCAGGGCAGAGAAATCGCGGGCAAGGTCGTATACCTTGGCGGCCCGATGACGTTTTTAAGCGAGCTGCGCGTGGCGTTTGATAAGACGCTCGGCATTACGGGCATCTGCCCGGAAAATTCGCTGTATTTCGTCGCGTTGGGTGCGGCGTTTGCGGCGGACGGCAATGAGACGACGCTTGCGGAGATCATCAACCGCATTGCGCATTACACGGCAAAGGAAGAATACCGCGCCTGCCCGCCGCTTTTTAAGGACAAGGCGGATTACGAAGCATTCACGAAGCGCCACCTTAACGCCGGCGTTAAGGTGCGCGACACACTGGAGGACGGCGAGCCGGTTTATATCGGCATCGATGCGGGCTCCACGACCGTTAAAGCCGTTGTGACGGATAAGGACGGTAATATTGTTTGTTCGCGCTATATGTCGAACAGCGGCAACCCTGTCCCGCTGATGCGTGAATTCCTGCTTGAAGTTTACACGCGTTTCCCGCAGGCGAAGATCTGCGCCTGCGCGGCGACCGGCTACGGCGAAGACATCATCAAAAACGCGTTTTCCGTCGATTACGGCATCGTAGAGACGATGGCGCATTTCTACGCGGCGCGCGCGTTCAACCCGAAGGTCGATTTCATCATCGACATCGGCGGTCAGGACATCAAGTGCTTCAAGGTCGAAAACGGCGTCATCGACGATATTTTCCTCAACGAGGCTTGTTCCTCCGGCTGCGGCTCGTTCCTCCAGACGTTTGCGGGTGCGCTGGGTTACTCCATTGAAGATTTTGCAAAACTCGGCCTGTTTGCGGATCGCCCGGTCGACCTCGGCTCCCGCTGCACGGTGTTCATGAACTCCTCCGTGAAGCAGGCGCAGAAGGACGGTGCAACGGTGGAGAACATCTCCGCGGGTCTTTCCATCAGCGTTGTCAAGAACGCGCTGTATAAAGTTATCCGTGCGGTCGATTCCAAAGCAATCGGCCGGGAAATCGTCGTGCAGGGCGGTACGTTCCTGAACGACGCCGTGCTGCGCGCGTTTGAGCAGGAGATCGGCCACGATGTCATCCGTCCGACCATTGCGGGCCTGATGGGCGCATACGGTGCTGCACTGTATGCACGCGAAAAAGCACAGGCTGCGGGTAGGGCGACGGAACTTTCGACGCTTTTGAGCAAGGAGGCGCTCGAAGAATTCACCCACAGCGTAAAGGCTATCACCTGCCGCGGCTGCTCCAACAGCTGCAAGTTGACGGTGAACACCTTTTCCGGCGGACGCAAGTTCATCAGCGGCAACCGCTGTGAAAAGCCGGTGACGGGCGTGAAATCCACCGAAGCGCAGTACAACATGTTTGAAGAAAAGCGCAAGCTGCTCGCGCGCTATACATACAAAGACACGGGCAAGCCGGTCATCGGCATTCCGATGGGCCTCAACATGTACGAGCTTTTGCCGTTCTGGTATAAGTTCTTCACAACGCTCGGCTACGATGTGAAAACGTCACCGGCGTCGAACCGCCAGCTTTATTTAAAGGGTCAGCACACCATTCCGTCCGATACGGCGTGCTTCCCGGCAAAGCTGATGCACGGCCACGTGGAAGCGCTGCTTGACGAGGGCGTGGACGCGGTGTTCTACCCCTGCATGACGTATAACTTTGACGAAAACCTCGGTGACAATCACTATAATTGCCCGGTCGTCGCCTATTACCCGGAGGTCATCTCCTCCAATATCCAGAAATTAAAGGACACCGTCTTCATCGGTGATTACGTTGGCCTGCACCGCAGACACGACTTCCCCGGCAAGATGTACGAGATTTTACGCCGCCACTTCCCGAACGGTACGTTCACGAAAAAAGACGTGAAGAAAGCATCCGACGCGGCGTATGCGGAGTATGACCTCTACATGCGCGCCGTGCGTGCCATCGGCGACAAATTCCTCGCGCTCGCCGAAGAACAGCATAAGCCCGTTATCGTGCTGGCCGGTCGTCCGTATCATGTGGACCCGGAGATCAACCACGGCATTGACGGCCTCATCTGCGATTGCGGCGCGGTCGTTGTGACGGAAGACGCCGTTGCGTGCAAGGAGAAGAAATTCCCGACGAAGGTCCTCAACCAGTGGACGTATCACTCCCGTCTGTACGCGGCTGCAAAGTACGTTGTAGACCGTGCGGATAAGCGTGTGAACCTCATTCAGCTTGTCTCGTTCGGCTGCGGCGTGGACGCCATCACGACCGACGAGGTGCGCGGCATTCTGCACGACGGCGGCAAAATCTACCCCCAGCTCAAGATCGACGAGATCACAAACCTCGGCGCGGTGCGTATTCGTCTCCGCAGCCTGTTTGCGGCGCTGGATTTACAGTAAGGGAGGCGCACGAATATGGCTTTTACCGATCGCGTTGAATTTACAAAGGAAATGAAAAAAGAGGGTTATACGATCCTTGCGCCGAACATGGCGCCCATCCATTTCCGTTTATTTGAAAACCTGTTCGCTTCTTACGGCTACAACGTGGAGATTCTCCAGACGCGC
>OMNT01002738.1_pt1 | contig 13639 bp, 10 predicted proteins | sample 1672551 | NCBI WGS metagenome assembly OMNT01 (sample SAMEA3136698, study PRJEB25190) | human gut metagenome
AAGGTAATCCTGTAAAAGCACACGCCCTCCAACAAGCCGCGCCAGTATCCCTCCCAGCTGGCGCGGCTTTCGCGTATCATAGTTCGAAGGGAAGGAACCGCTATGGAAGCAAACGAGATCATTGCGAACGCATGCGCAAACCGCGCGTTCATCTATCAATATTTATGGCGTGTGTTTAGCGATGTGCCTGATGAGACGCTCATCGAGACCACGCTCCGCACAACGCGCGAACAATTCGAACTGTTCTTTGGCGTCGACTCGCCAGAAATGAAAGAGTTCGCGGCACTCTGCGTTGAGCTCCACACAGCATTGGCGCTCGATGCAAACGCTTCGAGCCTGGCAAACGAATATACGCGCCTGTTCATCGGCCCGGGGAAACTCCCTGCATCGCCCTGGGAATCGGTATATGCATGCGGCGAAGAGCTGGTATTTCAGCAAAGCACGCTCGACGTTCGTGCCGCATACCACGCCGCTGGGTTCGCCGCGGCAGGCTACCCGCACGTCCCCGACGACCATATCGCAACCGAACTCGCGTTCATGGCAGCGTTGTGCGACGAAGCGAAGGCGTGCGCCTCTTCGGGCGATATGCCTGGCGCAAAGGTCGCGCTCGGCCGTCAGGCGATGTTTCTAGCCGAGCATCTAGGTTGTTGGGTGGGCGAATTTGCCCAACGTCTGACTAGCCACTTGCCGAAAAGTGCCAGCAGCTTCTACGTTCACGCCGCAAATCTGGCCGCTGTCTTGTGCAAGGCTGATGCAACCGCAACAGCGGAGCTTTTGGAGGCATGCCCGAAATAGCACGGGCAACAGCTCGCCTTAGGGGGAAGGCGCGATGGGGAAACTGGAATCAAACGTTCGAAAAGTGAAACTGCGTACAAAGTTCGCCGTGCTCATGGTGACGCTGTTCGCCGTCGCCTTGGCGGTAAACGTCGTGTGGACGACAGAAGCCCAGCGTCAACAAACCGAGAATGAACTGCAGGAAAAGGGTTTGGTGCTCTCGCAGCAAATGACCGCCATGTGGGATTTCATGTCGGCGAACCAAGAGAAGCTCGAAGCTGCCGCATATGGCAGCACGGGCAGCTATCAGGGCCTGCATTGCGCCGTCGTCGGCCGAAGCATAGGCCGGCTGTTCTCCATCGAGTCGGGTTACACCACGCGCTTCGTGAACTTCAATCCGCGCAATTCCGAAGACGAGCCCGACGAATTCGAAGCAGCGGGTCTCGATGCGCTCTATGCCGACCCGACGCTTACGTATTATGCGAACGTCACGCAGTACGATGGATCGCAGGTATACCGGTACATGGCGCCCATGGAAATCAAGAAGAGCTGTCTGGAATGCCATGGCGAGCCAGCAGGCGAACTCGACGTTACGGGCCACGCGAAGGAAGGCTGGAGCGTGGGCGATGTGGGCGGAGCCATCTCCATCGTGATTCCTATGGATATCTACATTCAAGCCGAACGCGACAACGTTGCGCACAATGTGGAATTCTTCGTCGCGGTACTCGTTGCATGTCTACTTATCGTATACGCCGCACTATCGTACCTGGTCACGCGACCACTTGCACGCATCCGCGGCGGCGTTGAGAAGATTCAGGCGGGCGAACTCGACGCGAAACTCGAACGGGTCGAATCGTCGCCCGAATTGAATTCGCTGGTCGACGAATTCAATAAAATGACGCGCGAGCTCTCCGACCTCTATGACAGTCTCGAATCCCAAGTTGCCGATCGCACGGCGCAGCTCGCCCAAGCCAACGCCGTGCTCGAGCGACAACGTGCCCAGCTGGAAGAAGCCAACGAACGCTTGGCCCAAGACAACCAGTACAAATCGGACTTCTTATCGATGATGAGCCATGAGCTTCGCACGCCGCTCACCTCGATTTTGGCATTTTCCGAAATACTCAACAGTGAAGGAGCGCCCCGCGATGCGCGCGAAGCCCAGGTGCGCCAGGAGATTGAAACGAATTCGCGCGTACTTCTGCTCATGATTAACGACATCTTGGAAATGAGCCGCGTCGACGCAGGCAAGACTGAGCTTTCATGCGAGCCAGTAGAGCTCGGCGATGTAGTGGGCATGGTGGAATCGGTCATGCGTCCTCTTGCCGAGCACAACGGCATCGACTTCTCGTGCTCCATCGATGCCGACGTGCCGCTCATCGAAGCCGATTTCGAGAAAATTCGCCATGTGGTTGAAAACCTCGTCGGCAATGCGATGAAATTCACGCCCGAAGGCGGAAAGGTGCGCGTAACGGTGAGCTATCATCCCGAGTGCGAGCAGGCATGGATTTGCGTGGCGGATACGGGCATCGGCGTGGCGAAAGCCGATCGGGAGCGCATATTCGAGCGATTCGCGCAGGCCGATTCATCGGTATCCCGCAAATATCGGGGAACGGGCCTGGGCCTTGCTTTGGCGAAAGAATACGTCGAAATGCACAGCGGCGACATAACGCTCGAAAGCGAACTGGGACACGGGTCGGCGTTTACGGTGCGTCTGCCGATTCGCCAAGCGGTAAAGGAGGAATAGCGACATGGCCGAACCGTATAAAGTGATGCTCATCGATGACGATTGCGGCGTGCACACGCTCATTAAGCGCATTTTGGAAGATGCGGGGTATTCATATTGCGGCGCATACGGCGGCGAAGAAGGATTGGAAATGCTGTCGACCGAGCACCCCGACCTGTTGCTGCTCGACGTGATGATGCCTGGCATGAACGGCTTTGACGTGTGCAAGTCCATTCGCGAAAAGGGACGCCGAATCCCCGTCGTGTTCCTTTCCGCAAAAGGCGACATCGTCGACAAGTCGATTGGCTTCAAAGCCGGCGGCGACGATTACGTGGTGAAGCCGTTCTCTTCCGAAGAATTGCTGTTGCGCATCGAGGCGCATCTGCGTCGCCACAAAGCTAATTTGGCGTACGCGAAGGCAACGCAGCGCGAAGGATCGAGCAAAACGGGTAACCTTGAGATTTTCTTCAATCGCTATGAGGTGTATTTGCGCGGCAAGAAAATCGACCTCACCGCAAAGGAATTCGAGATCCTGGCGTTGCTCGCGTCGAACCCCGGCCAGGCGTTCACACGCGGTCAAATCTACGAGCACATTTGGGGCCGCGACAGCAACGTGGACGAAAGCAGCATCACCGTATTCATGCGCAAGATTCGCGAGAAGATCGAAGACAATCCCTCGCAGCCGAAATACCTGCTCACGGTATGGCGCGTGGGATACAAGTTCGCCGAACGAGTATAGACACAGCCTCGAGAAGCCAGAGCGTGAATCCCTGCCTCCACGGCGAAACACGGCTTTAAGTCTTGAGGCGACAACACCGTTCGCCCCTAAGCGGCATACGCACCAGCAGACGGCTAGGAGCTGGGCCAAAAGTGGAATCAAGTTGCCCGGCGACCAAGCCGCCCTGAACTAATCGCGCTCAAGCACGCGCATAAGGTCGCTTCTGCTGTGCACATCGCATTTCTCGTAAATATGACGCACGTGCGTCTTGACCGTCGAGCGCGATATGACGAGCTCATCTTGGATATATTGGGCATCGTGCCCCGTAACCCACAGCTCAAACACCTCGCGCTCTCGAGCCGAAAAACCATAGTGAGAGGCAACGGAATCGATGCGATTCTCAAGGCTCCGTTTGAGTATGTCTCCAACCCGAGCATCGAAATCTCCACCAGCCTCAGCAGTGGCATCGCTCACGCAAACCTCCAGGGTCGTTTCCGCCCTAGAAGACTCGCCGTCGGACACTGAGCGCTTCCGCGCGATGCGCCGCAATTCATCTTCCGTGGGACTCGCGAAGAAGAACGTCGTATCGGCATCGCGAAAAAGAAAACCAGCCGCCACGATAAGCGCGACAACAGCACACACCAAAAATTGTAAAGAGCTCACGCCGAATACGAGCGCGGACTCCTCTCCCAAGGAGATGCCAACATGGACAGCAAGCCTGCCCGCAGAAAACACCGCAAGGGCAGACATGCTGCCCGTTCGAACTGTTTCAGCGAGCAGCACCCACGTCAGCATTTCAAAGAGCATCATGCCGCAACGCACAAGTGCCTCAAGAGGGATGGCCGCAACTTCCTCGCCAACCGCCGCGAGCATAAGCACGGCAGCGAACGCAATGAGTGCGACTCTGTAAAGAACGCCCAGATTCAAGCTCGTTCGCGGAATGAGCAGCGTATATAAAAGCATGATGGTCGACGCGGCAACGACGGAAACGAAAAGCACACTCGGGCCGGAGAATTCAGCACTCGCATGTGCCGAATACACGCGAAGGCCACCATACACGAACGTCACCACCGCAAGCCCAACCAGGGCTCCGATGGGGACGGGCGAATGAGAAGGAGGCCCTTGAGGAATGCCGCCTTCCCAACCGACAGCGCGATTCGAGCCTCTGGAAAAGCACGCGCATGCGCTAAGTCCGGTAGCGAGGGGCAACGCCGTCGCAACCAAAGCGGCGACGGACCACGGCATAAACGATGTAGCGAAATAAACGAACCCTGCAAACGCGAACGAAAGAGCGGTGCAGATAACCGCATTCTTGGCATCGAGCGACCCATACACAACGCCCCATGCCAGCATGGGGCCGACAACAAACAAACCCGCCGAAGCCGCCGCGGCCGCATACATAATCGGCTGAGCGAAAAACGCCTGCATGCATGCTGTCGAAACCGACGCGAGCGCCGACGAAGAAATAACAAGCGCGAAAAGCGCACGATGCGGAAGAGCCTCGATTTTGCCACGCAAAAGGAACGCCGCGAGCAGCGGCAAGATCGCAGCGACAGAAGAAGCAAGGTGAGACGATGTCAAAGCGTCAATCGAAAGATTCTGACCGAGCGAGCCCACGGAATTAAAGGACACGAAAATCCATGCCCAATAGAATCCGAAGCCCATATACGCCACAATATTGCGAAACGCGCGCATTCATTCCTCCCCTGTTTTTTGCTTTTGGCATTGTAGCGCCCGCACAGATTCATTTCGCGAAGCACCGCTCTCAACTGGAAATTATCGAGAAATCGTCCCAGAAGGTTGATGGGGCGTACGGGGTTCAACCCAGAAGAATGACGCGGCCGATACCGCCGGAGCATATCTTTCAACCATCGTATGGCGCAGCGATGCGCCGCAAGCATTCGACGCTACGGCGTCACAAATACAGGAGGAAAAATGAAAGCAATCAATGGCGTTTCTCGCCGCGCGTTCCTTGGCCTTGGCGCCACCGCCGCCGCAGGTGCTGCCGCAATGGGACTTATAGGATGCAGCCCCAAAGCCGACAGCAAATCAAGCACGACAGACTCAGCTTCGGGCGACACGGGCGATTCTACCCCGTCATTCCTGCAGAAGCCTGAGACTATTCCCGCGAGCGACATCAAGGAAACCGTCGACGTCGATATCGTGATAATCGGCGCGGGCATGTCGGGAATGTCGGCAACGCGTTCCGCAATCGAAAGCGGCGTCGCTGGAGAGAAAATCGCCGTCATCGAAAAGGGTGAGTCGTTCCAGGTTCGCTCAAACCAAATCGCCTCGTGCGGCGGACAAATCCAGGAAGCGCTCGGCATCAAAGTAGATAAAGCTGCCGTAACGGGATCGATTATGAAGGAATGCGGCTATCGTCCCAAGATGCCCATCATCAAGCTTTGGGCCGACAACTCCGCCGAAGCTTTGGATTGGTATCTCAGCGCGTCTGAGGGGCAGTACAGCACTGGCACCGAAGGCGATCCCTACGATGGCACGTCCATGAGCGTTCGCAAAATGCACTGGCCGCACCCCGCCGATGCAAACATCGAAAACGACTGGTACGACCTCTACGACGTATGCCAGATTTGCCTGCCCACCCATGCGCCCTACATGAAAAATGTTTACGACATTTGCGTTGCTGGCGGCGTGAACTTCATGTTCAGCACTTGGGCGCGCCAGCTGATTCGCGAAGACGGAGGCCGAGTAACGGGAGTCATCGTCGAAGATGTCGACGGAAACTATAAACAAATCAATGCCGCGAAAGCCGTCCTGCTCGCAACTGGCGACTATGCTAGCAATCGTGAAATGCTCGAGTACTACCAACCGTGGGCAACGCGCTACAACAGCATTTTCCCGAACACCGATGCAAAGGGCGAAAAGACGAATACGGGCGACGGCCAGCAAATGGGCATGTGGATTGGCGCGAAAATGGAAGATGGCCCGCACGCCCCCATGGTTCACAACATGTTCGGCCCGCTCGGCTGCGATGCATTCCTTCTCGTCGACATCGAAGGTGACCGCGTTATGAACGAAGACGTGGGCGGCACCTATATCCAGGCGCAAATTGCCCGAGCCCGCGAAAACATGCTGTGGCGCGTTTGGGACTCGAAGTGGCCCGAGCAGATCGGCCATATGGACACCGGCCATGGCAATGTAAACTGGCTTGTGAACAGCGGATCTGAAGTTCCCAACGGCTCCTATGGCCGCAGCGCCTATATCGCCCTCGATGAATCGAGCGAGGACGGCAACACCGCTAGCTACAATAGCTATTTCGCCGAAGGCACACCCACTCCGAATAAGCAGGGCGTGAAATGCGACACCTTGGAAGAGCTCGCCGAGAAGATGGGCGTTGACGCCGACAAGTTCGCAGCAACTATTGCTCGATACAACGAACTCGCCCACAACGGAAAAGACGAGGATTTCGGCAAGCGCGCCGACCGACTCTTCCCGATTGAGGAGGGTCCGTTCTTCGCATTCCCCATTACGAACTGCAACATTCTGGTGACCCTAGGCGGCCTTGAAACCACCGTTGATTTCGAAGTGCTCGACACCGAGGACAAGGTCATCGATGGCTTGTATGCGGTTGGCAATACCCAGGGCGGCCGCTTCCTCGTCGACTACCCCCTGCCTGCGCCTGGCGCGAGCCACGGCTTCGCCCTCACCCACGGCATGCTCGTGGGCCGCATTTTGGCAAAACTGTAACAACTCGCTGCCTAGCAAACCCTCCCCTCCCGCTAGGCAAGAAGAGACCCGCTTCGTTTTTGAACTGCCTTCCATTTCTCGGACACGAGAAATGGAAGGTTTTCTTATGCGCATCGATCTCAGAGTGAAGCACGACGTCGAGACGAGGAGGCATGCCGCCGAGCTGTTCGATTCGGGCGCGGGCTGCTGGGGCGCCTCACGCGCCTTTCCGTCCCCAGGGGCACCGTGAGACAATGGCAGCGGGTATACCGCGCGTTCGGAAGCAAGGTGCTGCTGAATCTGTCCCGATTCCAGTGACGCCTTTTACGCCGCGTTCGGGCGGCCTTCGTCTGCGGGCCAATTGGCCTCTTCGATTCCTCTCAAATTGAGCCCCACCCGTTTCAAGCACCGAAACTTCGACAATGAACCTCATATCCATATTTCATGTGGGAAGAAAAAACGAAAAGCCCCCTGTTTCCTATGAAGAAAAAAACGAAAAGTCCCTGTTTCCTGTGAAGACAAATGCTCAACCCTGCAGCACAATTCTCAAACAACCCGGGTAACTCATAAACACAAAAACAAGGAATGGGTGGCATGGAAACGAATATCTCCCGCAGAAATCTCATTAAAGGCGGTGCGGCATTTGCCGCGGCCGCAACTCTGCTCGGCGCTTCGGCTTGTTCACCGCGAAAAGATGCGGAAAACGCCCCAGCGGCAAAATCTGATCTCCCCGCTGACCTACGCGCGTCAGATTTTAAATACAGCGTGGTGGAAACCGACCCTATAACCAGCTTCGCCTCCGAAGAAACCTACGACATTGTGGTGGTCGGAGCCGGATGCGCCGGCGTTCCCGCAGTGCTTACCGCCGTTGAAGAGGGCGCGACCGTCGCATGCCTCCAGAAAGAGGCCACTGTTGCCGCCAACGGAAACGGCTGCTCTTTCGTAGTTAAAGAAGCTTCCAACTTGTCGGGCATTGCACGCTGGCGCAGCGACTGGGCAAAACTCAGTGATTGGCGAATCAATCCTGCCCTGTTCCAGTATTACGTGGACTATGCCGAAGAAGCGGTACCGTGGGTTATATCTCGCGGTATCGAAGAGGGCATTACCCCTATCGAGTTCTTAACCGACAGCTCAATCCGCTATGACGACGGAAGCCTTGTCGCCGTATGCGACGCAACCCAAGAATCCAATCAGAGTCTCATGGTTGCCCTCGCAAATCGTGCTGAACAAAACGGCGCCAAATTTTACTACGAAACGCCCTGCGTTCAGCTTGTGCAGTCTGAAGACGGTACCGTAACCGGAGCAATTGGCAAAACCAAAGACGGAAAGTACATCAAACTCAACGCCTCAAAAGCGGTCATCTTGGCGGCGGGCGACTACATGAACAACGACTCAATGGTCGACCGCAATCTGCATGATTCGTTTATGTATCCAAGGGTACTGGAAAACCACACTGGTGACGGCCACATCCTTGGCATTCTTGCCGGTGGACGCATTGCCCCGCTTGGACATGCGCGTCAAATCCATTCCAACTACATCGGCCCCTTCATGTTCTTCCCCTTCCTCGCACTGAGCCTCGAAGGCAAACGCTTCTGCAATGAGACAGTTGGTATGAGTAGCCTCAACATCCCCATGTCTTACACCACCAAGCCAGAAGATGCAGGAAGGCATTTCAGGCTGTTTGATTCCAAAACCGAAGGATTTTATCCGAGCAGCCTGGGCATTCCACCCGTGGCCCTAGTTGGCGAAGGGTCCGCTTGGATGGATCCCGAAATTGTGGTATCGGGAAACACCCTCGAGGAGCTGTGCGAAAATGCAGGCATTCCCGTTGATGAAGGCGTTGCAAGCATCAAACGCTATAACGAAATGTGCGCACAAGGGCGAGATGATGACTTCGGTGTGCCCGGCAGTCATCTGGTGGCAATGGACACTCCGCCGTATTACTGCATCAAAGGCGATGTGGGCATGTCGGCAATTAACGCTGGCGTCGTGGTGGACGACCGCTATCGCGTTGTCGATGAAGACGGCAATCCCATTCCGGGTCTATACGCTGCCGGCGTTGATGCAGGCAACCCATGCGGCGGCATCAACTGGAGCATGCCCGGAGGCTTTTCGAATTCCCATATCTTCACCGCAGGGCGTTATACGGTGATTCACGCGCTGACCGGCGACATGACACCTAAAAATCCCAGTGGATTTGATGACTTGAAAGAATATTTCGCAGGCGAAGACGGGTCATATATGTGGGAAAGCCCTGATTGCGCCACGGCCATCAGCGTTTGGTAGACGCCTCTACTCTTACGTTCCTGCAGGGGGCCAAGAGCTACTCTTGGCCCCCTGACACATACCAAACAGAACACTTTTGCACTTGTCTATTCGTTTTCTTTCGCATCGCACACAAGGTCAATCAGGTCTTGTCGCGAATGTACGCCCATCTTTCGATAGAGGCTTTTCGCATACGTCTGGACGCTGTTAATCGACAGGCCCAAATCCTGAGCAATGCGTTTTTGCGTATGACCCTTTGAAAGCAAACGCATTACATCGCATTCGCGCTGCGTTAAGTCATATTGCGAGGAAAGCCGACGGACAGCTTCCTCTTGCTCGTCGCTTGCCCCTTCGATGCCACGTTGCGGATAAATTCCGTCAACGCCCAAGATCATCCACAAGAAGAAGAAAAACGCCATAAGAAACGCCATGGCCAACGCGACGGCGTTCACGGTATTTGCCATAAAACCGCTGTTGCCAAAAGGCATCGTCCCAAATGCGTCTGCCACTACGTTCGTACCAACAATGCATAATGGGATCGCGACCGCAATATATTGCGCTATCTTTCGATCGGACCGTCTTGCCCATTCGAAACCCAAAAGCCAAAGAAGCACCATGGCAAGCGGCAGACTTGGCAACACTATTTCAGCGCACAAGCCAACATGGACAGGATTAAGCAGTGCTATGCAATAGAGGAATATAGTAAGCAGCAGCATAAATGATCCCCAAAAGAAAGAACTTGCTCCACTTGCACTGCGTGATAAAGAGGAACGTTCCTTGCGGTATTCAACAAATATGCCAATAGAGCAAACGGCATAGAGCGCAAACCCTATGATCAGATGCAATGCGTCACCGGTAAACCAAACCCCGCTGGACCTAGAAACATACGAGCCCATAAACATGTCACTCACGAACAGATAACACACAAACATGAGTACGAGCAGCATATTCCGAGCGAAAGCACGCTTCGTATACGATTGCAAGCCCACATTGAACATCTTCGCATCTGGTTTAGGCAAAATCTGAACAAAGCCCCCCGCGGCAAGAAGCATCGGATAATTCGCACCAGCATAAGGAAGCCCGCACACTTGAAGCACAGAAGGAAATATCGCGCCAACAACGAACGATACGAGCAGTGATCCCAGCACAATTGCCGCATGAAGCCGCTCTTCGCAACATGCAAGTGCAAACATCATGCGAACGCCGAGAAACACACCATACAACCCGACGACAACTGGATAGAGCCAGAATAAAATCAAAGGAGGGTTAGCACCCACCTTCTGAAACACCAGGAGCAAAACCACAAATGCGAGCAAAATAAGCGCGAGCATGCACAACGCCACCTGTGCACTCCTAGAAAAAGATATGAGCCCATTGGAGCGTCTAGCCAGCACCAACGATCCAGAGAGCATTACAAGAAATAAGAGAAGAGAATACGTAAAATTCGATGAGGCGTATGGGAGCTGAGGAAAAAATTCTCCCGGGAAAAGAGGCAGCATAAAGAGCGGCCAATAGAGCGCAAGGGCAAACAGGGTCATCAGAGGAGTCTTCCAAGAGCCTTCGCTATGCGAAATACTATGCTGCATCAAGCCCATGCTAGACATTCGTAGAAATCCCCTCTGTTCACATGATTGCTCATGCCCACGTACTTCATCTCGCACATCTCGATTGCCGCAAGAGGAGCCGAAATGAAAACCAGGACCCGAGTCTGGTTAGCCTAATATCTTACCACAGAGCAGATTTTCACATTAGAATACGCCTAGCAGCTTCATGCTCGGATTTTCCGATAACGACGACAAAAGTTTTAAGCAAACGGCAGTATCGCGAACGCCCATGAATGCAGACGCTCCACCAACACCCCTGTTCAGCATCAAAAAAAAGGCCCAGCATAGGACCAGAACCTTTTAGACAAATCCCGTGCGGAACATGGCGGGCCGCCAAATCGCGAAGCCACCGCTTTTCCTCGTCGGACCATATGCACCACGGGGGACGGTTGCAGTCGTAATAGGGGCATTGACGAGGAATAGGACAGCGAGACGCACTCGCTGGGACATTGCGTCCTCGTGACCTGCTTAACGCTCGTAGCATTGAGCAGGTGTCTTCTTCGCTTCGAGCGCACCACCCCGCCGCGCGTCCACGGATTGGATTGCATGGCGCACCAGTATCGTTTGATGCACGACTGCACCTGCAAAATGCTCGCAGCATTTAACAGGTTGCCAAACCGCTGAGCGCACGCTGCACCATCGAAAACCTGCTAAACGCTGCGAGCATTTTGCAGGTTCTGACAAGTTCGGCTTTCGCTCGCGCCGCAGCCACCCCACGCACGCCTTCCGCAAACGCCACCCGCTCGGCCACATTTCTGGGCCACGCGGCTCATGATTCATCGGAAATTAAGTCTTAGGGCGGTATGAGCAGGACATTCTATCTTGTACAATGGCATATGATCGCAAAGCTATCGAAAAATGGCACCGCGTCGAAAGCCGCGACACGAGCGACCTCAGACAAGCCGCTACGCCGAGCCCTTGAGGAGGCAACGAAGCCCGTAACATAACGCGTCGCGGCACTCGCTGCGTACCACCCGTCGGCATTTCAGGCTTCGCCAGAACACGCCAACCGCCGTTTACGCCCCCTTTGCGAACCCGCCAAAACGAGAGGAACGTCATGAACAAGACACGGAAGCTAATGGGCCTTGCCGCAGCGCTCGCCTTCGCCATGGTGATGCTGCCGGCATCGGCATTCGCCGACACGACGCAGTACGACCTATTCGTCAACGGCGAGCAGTTCACCAGCGAAAAGCTCACCATCGAATGCGGCGAGGGCACGGCGACGTACGACCCCGCCACGCAAACCCTTACACTGAATAACGCATCCATCGCAAATGCAACTGTCTATGGAGGCATCGCCTCGAATCTGGCGGACGATTTGACCATTACGCTTCAAGGCAGTAATTACATCACCTTTGACGACAATATGGGCATCATGGCCTCAGGGAATGTCGAAATTCAGGGTCCAGGCAGCCTCGCAATTAATGTCGCGGGAGAAACCATGGATGGCATGAGCGTTGCCGGCGATGTTTCGGTACGCGGAACGAGTCTCGCCGTTAACGCCCCTGGCGGCATTGGCATCGCAAGCGACGGCACGGTCTCGATTGACAACGCGCAAGTCACATCTGCCGCGTTATATGCGGGCATCGACGCCATCAACCTCTTTATCGAAAATGGAAGCGTGGTCGATATCTCCGCAGCGGAAGATAGGTGCAACGCCGCGTCATCAGCCCCCGCGGCGGCGCAACGGGCGGCAACATTCGCATTTCGAACTCTAGCGTTGTGGCGAAGAGCGTCTTCCCCGGCTTGTTCGCCGGCGGCAATTTGACGATTAGCGGCGCATCCGCCCAATCGACCTCTACCGCCGATTCCGCCCTGTGGGCGGGCGGTGACTTGACGATTGGCGGCAACGCACTCGTCACGCTCGACGGCAAATACCCCTCTGGCTGCGATGGCAACTTCACGGTCTACGCAGCTGAAATCGACGCCAAGAACACTAACGATGAAAACATTCCGGCGCTCTTTGACAGCCCCGTCATCGGCGGTGATTACAACCTGACGTACGCCGTCGCCGTTGATGGCGAAGGCACGACCATCGATCTCATCGAGCACGACGGCGCCGAGCAGGCCAAGGGCTTCCTGAATCTCTACAAGAACATCCACTTCGTTACCGGCGAGAAGTCTGCCACCTATTCCTTCCCCTTCACAAAGGTCGTTAAGAAGGGCGGCGACATCGCACCTAAGTCTCAGGAATTCGAGCTCGAAATCTTCAACGTCGGCGTTGGCCAAATTGAGGATTACGCCAATGTAACCGTGACGGCAACCGTCGCTACGAATGGCGCGGGTGAATACGAGGGCTTCCTCACTATTCAGGGTCCAAAGAGTCAGATTCGCAACATAACCTGCGAGGGTTTCTGCGTGCGAGAGAAGAACACGGGCGTGGCGAACTGGACTTATTCCGACGCCGTTTACCAAATCTTCTGCTATGAATACGAGATTGCGACCGACGGCCAGTCCGCCACCCAGTCGAGCTATGATATTTTCCCTGTTCAGCTTGTAGAAACCGACAACGGCGCGTTCTACGAGAAAACGCAAGATACACCCGTAGCAAGCATGACGTTTGAAAATGTCTATACGGAAAAGGCCACTCCCGCCGCGAACGACAAGCCCGCGACTGACAACAAACCGGCCACCAGCACCAAGCCCGCAGCGAATAACAAGCCCGCCGCAGGAAACATTCCCCAGACGGGCGACAGCAGCGCCCTGGCTATTGAATTTGCCGTGCTGCTGATGGCTGCAGGTGCTCTGACCGCCGCGATCGCGGCCAAGAAGATGCTCAAGGGACACAACGCCCGCTAGGGCACCAGAGGCACCAAACGGAGCGGTTGCCGAAGCATGATGCGACGCGACCAGCGAAACGCGTCGTGG
>OMNT01002746.1_pt1 | contig 13602 bp, 12 predicted proteins | sample 1672551 | NCBI WGS metagenome assembly OMNT01 (sample SAMEA3136698, study PRJEB25190) | human gut metagenome
AACGTTTAGCATATTGTCCTGTTCCAGCTGATACTAAATCAATTGGTCCCCATGTTGTATATCCAATTAATGGTACACCATCTTCAATAGATTCTTTCATTGCATGAATATGTCCTTTGAAGTAATCAATACGATAATCATCATGAATTGATCCATCTTCTTCTACTGTATCAAATGCTCCAAAACCATTTTCAACAATCATTAATGGAGTATGTGGATAACGATCATGTAATAAGTTTAATGTATATCTTAATCCATCTGGATCGATTTGCCATCCCCAATCAGATGCTTTTAAGTATGGGTTTTTAGCACCTTTTGACATATTACCTGCTGTTGTTTCTGCATTTTCATCTACTGTTACACAGTTTGACATGTAATATGAGAATGTATAGAAGTCAACTGTACCTTCTTTAATGATTTTTTTATCTTCTTCTGTAATATCGGTAAGATTCTCACTGCGGAGAAACTGATGATGTATTGTAATCGACCCTTTTTTTGTTGCATAGCCTCCTAATTCCCGTACATTATATGCGTTTTCCATAGGAAGGCGAGTGTAATTTAAATACGGATTTCTCTTCATATAGTAATCTCCTTCTATCGTTCATAAAATTTCTCTTATTGTTTTCTCTTACTATAGCAATTTCCATTCGGTTTTTAAATATTTTTTGCAAAATTCAAATTCTTCTCCAGAGAATACTGATGCAATTTCTGGAAATTATATCCTTCTTTCTTTAAGTAATCCACTGCCTCAGAAGCCATTTTTAAAATATCTGCATTCGAGTAAATATCGCCAAGTGCAAAATTCATCGTTCCACTTTGTTTTACACCAAAAAACTCTCCCGGACCACGAAGTTTTAAATCTTCATTGGCAATCTCAAATCCATCATTAGAATGTCCGATAATGGAAAGACGTTCCATCGCTTCTTCTTTTTCTGAACCAGAAATAAAGACACAGTATGACTGTGCTTTTCCTCTTCCAACACGTCCGCGGAGCTGATGGAGCTGAGCAAGGCCAAACCGTTCCGCATTCTCTATGAGCATAACGGTTGCATTTGGAACATCAATACCGACTTCTACAACGGTAGTAGAAACTAAAATCTGAATTTCATTCTTCGAAAAGCGTTCCATAATATCATTCTTTTCTGCCGGGCGCATATGTCCATTTAAAGCTTCAACGGTAATAGAAGGCGGTAATGCCTGCGAAAGCATTCTTGCATACTCTTCCACATTTTCCAAATCCATTTTTTCATTTTCCTCAATCATCGGACAGATCACATATGCCTGATGTCCAAGTGCTACCTGCTTTCTTATAAATTCCCATGCAGCCGGACGATAGGAAGTTCCCACAACAGAATTTTTAATCGGCAGTCTGGAAGCCGGCATTTCATTCATAATGCTAACATCTAAATCTCTGTACAAAATAATTCCCAGTGTACGTGGAATCGGCGTCGCACTCATTACAAGAACATGGGGATCTTTCCCTTTTTTCATAAAGGCATCTCTTTGTTTTACTCCAAAACGATGCTGCTCATCGGTAACAATAAATGCAAGATTGTCAAAAGCTACATCGTCCTGTATCACTGCATGCGTTCCAATTAAAATCTGAATCTCACCAGAGGCACAGGCTGCCTTTATCTCTCTTTTTTCCTTTGCTTTTGTGGAACCGGTAAGCAGGGCAACGGTAATCCCAAGTGGGGAAAGGAGTTTCACAAAGTTCTGGTAATGCTGTTCTGCAAGTACCTCTGTCGGAGCCATCAAAGCCGCTTGGTAACCGGAAAGAACAGCAGCATACATCGCTGTCATTGCTACAATCGTCTTTCCCGAACCAACGTCTCCCTGTAAAAGGCGGTTCATTGCCATTGTATCGGAAAAGTCCTGGCGAATTTCATTTAACACCTTTTTTTCAACTCTTTTATCACTGGTAAATAGATATAATGCTAAAGGCTTTGGTTGTTTATTTATATCATTTATCACTTGATTTAAATCTCTATATGACATTATTGGAAGTATTGGACCAAAAATTTCTTCTTTCATACATGCTGAATTCCAATCCTTCACCTCAATTATTGAAGGAGCTATATATTTTTCTTCTTCATCATATTCTCCACCATATAGTAAGCTTTCTTTATCGCTTTCTAATATATTAAGTAATCTATTAAAATGTTTTTCATTTATTATACGTCCTAAAGATTCACTTACTTTTATATCATCACCATAAAAGTCATTAATGGATCTTTTCATTTCCTTAATGAGTTCATTCTTTATAGATTCATGAACCATTACATAATCAGGTGCCACACAAGTCTGTCCTGCATTTACTGTCTTTCCCCATATTATCTTATCTGCTGCACTTCTTATATTAGCACTCTTATCAACTATAACAGGACTTTTGCCTCCTAGCTCTAAGGTAACAGGCACAAGATTCTTTGCTGCTGCCTCCATAACAATTCTCCCTACAGCCGGACTTCCTGTAAAAAATATATAATCAAACTTAGAATTTATAAGAGCTGTATTAGTATCTATAGCCCCTTCCACAGCACATATATAACTTTCATCAAAAGCTTCACCAATAATCTTCAATATTATTTTTGATACATTAGGCGCCAGTTCAGAAGGTTTAATCACTGCACAATTCCCTGCAGCTATAACCCCTACTAATGGTTCCACAATCAATTGAAATGGATAGTTATATGGTCCTATTATTAATACTGTGCCATAAGGTTCATTAATGATGAAACTCTTTGCAGGCATTAAAAATATTGGTGTTTTAACTTTTGTTGGCTTAACCCAATTCTTTAAATTCTTAATGGCTTCTTCTATGCTATTATATACAAAGCCTACTTCTGTAGTATATGATTCAACTTTGTTTTTTCTTAAATCTAAATATAATGCTTCCAATACTTCATTTTCATATCTTTCTATGGTACTTTTAAGCCTTCTTAATGCTCTAATTCTAAATTCAACATTTTTAGTAGCTTGTGTATAAAAAAACTTATTATGTCTTTCAAGTATCTTCTCAACATCATAACTGTTTAAATCTTTTGTACTCATATCTATCATCTTCTTTCTTATATAATTATACACCTTGTAAACAAATCTAAACCTCTTAACTTTTATCCTTCTAAATAAAAACTCATTAAATACAATATCATAACTGTCAAACCATAAACATCATTATTAATATCTCTTCACTATTATTTAGTTTTATTTCTTATAATTTTATATATTAATGGTTCAAATATATATTTACATTGTTAACTTTTACAATTAATAATATTGTTGTTTATATGGGATTTTTTGTATAATAAATTTATCATAATAATAAATTAATTTTTACAGGAGGGTACATTATGATATTTTATGGTCAAGAAACTGAAAATGAAGAAAAAAAACAAGACGCTTCCAATATAGCTATGGAAAAACTATTAAAATCTAGAACTATAGTTATTTCTGGTGAAATCAATCAAGCTTTAGCTGAAAAGGTAACTACTCAATTATTAGTTCTTGAACAAATGGGTGATGAACCAATCAAAATATTTATTAATAGTCAAGGAGGACATGTTGAATCTGGTGATACTATTCATGACATGATTAAATTTGTTAAACCAAAGGTAATTATTATAGGAACAGGCTGGGTAGCAAGTGCAGGAATTACTATTTATTTAGCAGCAGACAAAGAAAATAGATATTCTCTTCCTAATACAAGATATATGATTCACCAGCCAATGGGTGGTTTCCAAGGTCAGGCAACTGATATAGGTATTGAAGCTGAAGAGATTTTAAGAGTACGTAAAAGAATAAATACTATTATCAGTGACGCTACTGGTCAACCATTTGAAAAGGTTGAAGAAGATACTGATAGAAATTACTGGTTAAGTGCCAAAGAAGCAATGGATTATGGTTTAGTAAGCAAAATTATTGCAACTCATTCTGAACTTGAATACTAATTTTATATATTATTTAAAAGACTTCAACATTTGCTGAAGTCTTTTATTTATATCTTCTATTTATTGTTATTGTACAAATTTTTAGCTTCTGATAAAATAAGTTCATCTTAATTGCATGGAGGTAGCATAATAATGACAATGCAAAAACTATTAAGTAAAACTAGACAAGCTATAAATGATTTTAATATGATAAATGACAATGATAAGATTGCTGTAGGTCTTTCTGGTGGAAAAGATAGTGTCACTCTTCTTCATATATTGAAAAACTACCAAAAGTTTTCTCCACAAAAATTTGAGCTAATTGCCATTACTCTAAATCCTGGTGGAGTTGATAATGGTCCACTACATGAACTTTGTAAAAAACTTGATGTTCCTTTTTACGAAATTCAAACTGATATTGCTAAAATTGTTTTTGATATAAGAAAAGAAAAAAATCCATGTTCTCTTTGTGCCAAACTTAGAAGAGGTGCTTTAAATGATGCTGCCATGAAGCTAGGCTGTACTAAGGTTGCACTTGGACATCATAAGGATGATGCTGTAGAAACCTTCGTTATGGCCATGTTTTATGAAGGAAGAGTAAACTGCTTCTCACCTAAGTCATACATGGAAAAATATAATTTATCAATTATAAGACCAATGGTGTACATAGATGAATATATGATTAAAAAAACTGTCAAAGATAACGGATATCCAATTATTAAAAATCCATGTATTGCTGATGGTCATACTAAGAGACAGGAAGTAAAAGAATTAATTAAAAACCTACAAGGTACCTTCCCTAACTTAAAAGAAAAGTTATTTTCTTCATTAAATAACTCTCAGCAATTATTTATTTGGGATAAGCAAGTAATAAGCGACGATAATTTTTAATCTTGTTAAAAACATAAAGAACACAACTCTTTATAAACAGTTGTGTTCTTCTATCATTTCTGTAATAATGTCACCTCGAAAGTTGTCCCTGAATCCTTCTTACTTTTACATTCTATAGTTCCATTTAATAATTCAACAATTCTTTTGCTAATGGAAAGACCTAAACCGCTACCACTTTTCTTATGAGACTCTTCACATTGATAAAACTTATCAAAAATTCGATGAAGCTTTTCTTCTTCAATTCCTATTCCATTATCCCTTATACTTACTTTTACACTTTTATCATTTAATCTTTTTACTGATATATCTATTTTGCAGTTTTCACCAGAGTACTTTATGGCATTATCAATTAAATTTATCCATACCTGATGTAACATATCATAGTCACTTAAAATGTTCACCTCATCTAAATCAATGGAAAAATCTATTTCCTTATTTGACCACTTTTCACTTAAAAGTATTATACATTTTCTAAGTTGTTCATCTAATCTTATTTTTTGCAAATTAGCAACTATTACTTGACTATCTAATCTAGACATATGTAGCATATTTTCACAAAGCCTAGAAATCCTCATTGATTCCTTATTTATTACTTCTAAATATTCTTGTCTTTCACTTTCATCTATACTACCATCTAGCAATATTTCAGTAAAACCTGTTATTGCAGCAATAGGTGTCTTTATCTCATGAGATACATTGCTCATGAAATCTTTACGCATATAATCCATACCATCTAACTCAGCCACCATCTTATTTACATTCTTAGCAAGTTCATCAACTTCATTAATATATTCATATTCACACTTTGTAGTATCTCTTCTCTTAATATTTACTTTAAAATTCCCTTCTGCAACCTGCTTTACTGTATTGCTTACATCAATTAATGGCTTAGTTAAATGCCCTGCACCAACCCATAAAGAAAACCATGCAATTATTAAAGCTAATACCAATATTAATATACAAACTAATACCAACTTTTCATAAGTTATTGCCTCTTTATAAAATATCTTAATAGCACCTATAGTTATAGCTGTAGAAATTATACATGAACTAATAAAAGTTAAAATTGAAACAATAGCTATATATTTTCTAAGGGTCCACTTATACTTTATTTTTCTACTCTCCATTTTACTTTCTTCCTTAATTATCATTATATCTTAGCTTTATACCCTAAACCCCTCACTGTTATTATTTCAAAATCACTACAATTTTCAAACTTTCTACGTAATTTTTTTATATGAGAATCTATTGTTCTATCATCTATTTCTGTATCCATACCCCATATTTCATCCATTAATTCCATTCTGGTAAATATTTTATTGGGACTGCTTAAAAGCTTAAATATTAAATAAAACTCTTTAGGTGGCATATTATACTCTTTTCCATCATAGATTATTGTCAATGAATCGTAATCTAAAACTGTAGTACCTACTGTTAATTTTCTTTCATTGGCGATCTTTGCTCTTCTTAAAAGTGCATTTACTCTTAAGGTCATTTCTTTCATATTAATTGGTTTTATCATATAGTCATCTGTACCAGCCACAAAACCTTTTTCCATATCTTCAATTTGGTTTTTAGCTGTAATCATTAAAATAGGGATGGTATAGTTGGCATTTCTTAATGTTCTTGTTAATTCATATCCATCTATTCCTGGCATCATTACATCACTTATTATTAAGTCTATGTGTTCATGCTCAAGTATATCTAACGCTTCTTCCCCATTAAAAGCACTGAAAACATTATAAGTTTCCATTTTTAACTTAGCACTCATCATTTTATTTAAACTTTCATTATCCTCAACAACTAAAATAGAAAACATTCTTACTCACCTTCTTCAAATACTATGTAGTGAAATTATAATTTAAAAAATCAATGGATGCAAATATCTCACTTTGCATCCATTGATTATAATTTTTATATTTTTGTTTTAGCTTTCCTTAAAACTAGCTTGCTCTTGTCTTTCCTTGTAGGCTGTTTTTTTCAACATCTAAAACAACATCTGCAATATTCATTGTTGATTTTCTATGAGATACAATGATTATTGTCTTATTTTCTTTGCTTTCCATAAGAGATTTTAATATTATTCCCTCATTTAAACTATCAAGGTTACTTGTTGGTTCATCTAAAAGAATCATTGGGGCATCATGTAAAAACGCTCTTGCTATACCTATTCTTTGTTTTTCTCCACCAGATAGGTTTCCACCTAACTCACCAACTTTTGAGTCATATCCATTTGGTAGGCTCATGATAAAGTCATGAATTGATGCTTTTTTAGCTGCTGCTATTATTTCTTCCATAGTAGCATTTTCTTTAGCTATCCCAATATTATTGGCAATGGTATCATTAAATAAATAGGTATCTTGTGTTACAAATGACTGCATTTTTCTTAAATCAGATGTATTTATTTCATTAATATTTTTACCACCAATAGTAATTGCACCATTATTTACTTCCCAGAATCTCATAAGAAGCTTTAATAAAGTAGATTTACCACAACCACTTTTTCCATATATACCAATTATGGTATTTTTCTTTATCTCCATATTAAAATCTTCTAAAATAACTTCATCGTCATAAGCAAACGAAACATTTTCTAACTTCATATCTGCAAACTCAACAGTTTCTTTTCCACTTACTTCTTCCACAGCTGGCTCTTCTTCTAAAAGGTCAAGCACTCTGTTTCCTGCAGCAATTGTATGGAATAAGTTATTAGATAAGTTACTTATAGCAACTACTGGTCCAAATGAACTCATTAAAGCAATTAATGGAATTATTACTTGTGTAAAATCTACTTGTCCTTTATTGTAAAGAATACATCCTGCAAATAACATAACCATACTGCATAATAGTATTGCTGTATCAGTAACTGCTCTATTGCTACCTTCTTGCTTTAATAAAAACTTTTGCTTTGTTTCAAGTTCATCAGTTCTTCTATTTATTTCATCTAAACGCTCTTTACCAACACCATATTGAATAATATCGTTTATTCCTCTTATACTACTTAAGAAATAAGAATTTAGATCTCCCAGTTCATCTCTATATTGCTGTCCTGTTTCATCTCCTTGGTTTGAAGACCATACAGGAATAATTACTCCAACAATAAAATATGCTACTAAAGCAATAGCTCCTAAAAATATATTATAACTTCCTATAAATATAGTCATAATAACTGAAGTTATAAAAGCTATAATAATTGGAGATATTGTATGGGCATAAAATACCTCTAATAATTCTGTATCTGTTGTAATTATAGAAATTAAATTTCCTTTATCTTTACCTTCTAATTTTGCTGGTGCTAGTTTACGAAGTTTAATAAAAACTTTATGACGTATAAGTGCCAACAATTTAAAAGCAATATAATGATTTGAACCTTGCTCTGCATATCTTAAAATGCCTCTAAGTACTGCACATATAACTATACCAATAATTACTTGCTTTAATGAAAGTGCTGTTGCAAACCCTAAAATATTTAATAATCCTACTCCACCAAGAACTATGATAAATATAGCTGTAAGAAAACCTATAACTCCCATAGTTATAGCTGCGATCATTACATGTACTAGAGGAAGCACAAGGCCTATTAGCTTGTACATAACTTTTAAACCATTTCTATTCATTTACTGCTCCTCCTTTTCCATACTGTTCTAATTGTTTTTGTCTATTGTATAAACTAGCATATTCACCATTATTATTAATAAGTTCATTATGCGTACCTGCTTCAGCTACTTTTCCATCTTTCATTGCATAAATACAATCTGACTTAACAACATTTTGAAGGCGGTGAGAAATTAAAATTACTGTTTTTGTTTCTGCTAGTTTATTAATTACTGCCATTATTTCATTTTCACTTTCTGCATCTATATTAGATGTAGCTTCATCGAAAATATATACTGGAGTATCATGAAGAATTGCTCTTGCCAAGTTTAATCTTTGTTTTTGACCTCCTGAAAGGTTAGAGCCTTGTTCTAAAAGTTGAGTATTAAGACCATCTTGCTCATTCATAAATTCAAGAAGATTAACTTTACGTAACGCTTCTTCCATTTGTTCTTTAGTTGCATCATTTTTACCCATACGAAGATTTTCTTCCACTGTTCCTTTAAAAATATTTGGATTATGAGTAACTAATGTTATATTTTTCATGATACTTTCTTCTTTAATATTAGAAAGCTCTTTTTCACCTATATGTATATTGCCACTATAGCCTTTATTTCTTCCCATTATAATATTAGTAATAGTACTTTTACCACAACCTGATTCACCAACTATAGATACAAATCCTTTTTCACTAATATCTAAATCAACACCATTTAAAATACTTCTTTCTTCATCATAAGCAAAGCCTACATTTTTAAATGATATTGCTAAGTTATTTTCATCAATTACTTCTGTCTTTTCTTCACCTTCATCAAGGTCTAATATTTTAAATATTTTCTTACTTGCTGCCATACCATTCATAGCTATATGGAAGAATGATCCTAATAATCTAAGAGGTATAAAAAATTCACTAGACAACATTATTATTGCAAATAATCCCCCAATTGTAAGATTACCCTTAGAAAACTCCAACAACGCAACAATTATTCCTAATCCTGCTCCTCCATAAGCAACTAAATCCATCACACTTATAGAGTTTAATTGCATTATAAGTACTCTCATAGTAATTTTTCTAAACTGCTCTGCATCTTTGTCCATTTCTACAGTTCTTCTAGCATCTGCTTCATAAATCTTTAAAGTAGTTAATCCTTGTAAATTTTCTAAGAAGCTGTCTCCTAAACCTGTATATATTCCCCAATATTTTGCTAGTAACTTTTTAGCAAACTTTTGTACTGCCACTATTGATATTGGAATAAGTGGTACACATACTAAAAGAACAGCTGAAGCCTTGATATTAACAAATGCTAAAATAATAAATAACGTAACAGGTGCAGCTAAACTGTAAAATAATTGTGCTAAATATTTACCAAAGTAAATTTCCAGCTGCTCTACTCCTTCTCCTGAAACTTGTACTATTTCAGCTGTAGGTATCTTATACTCATATGAAGAACCTAAGCTTAATAACTTATTATAAATATTTTCTCTTAATGTCTTCTTCACATCTGCTGCTGCATAGAAACTTGCATTACTTGATTTCTTATAACAAAATGATCTTATTATTACTACAAGCAAATCAATTACAACTGCTATAATTACCATATTGGTATTTATACTGTCATTTAACAAGTTTTCTAGTAAATATGCAAAAGAGAAAATAAATTTGTTATAGAATATTGTTCAGATGAAAGAATTGCTGTTAGAGAATATGAATTGGTGTGATATAATATGTATATAGGAAGTGACCATTATGGCAAAAATACTTGAAACAAATTTGTGTAGAATTAATTATTCCGATAGTTTGGAAGAATTATCTAATGCAACAGTTAAACTATTACAAAATAAGATTGTTGAATATAAGAAATTATTTAATATTGAATTTGATGAACAGATTATTGTGAATTATTTTGACGATTTAGAAGAGTTTAGAGAATTTATATATAAGATTAGAGGAGAAAGAGTGTCATTACCTAAATATGCAAAAGGTACTTATGATGATGGCATGGTTAATGCATGCATTGAACCAGATACACAATTAAAAAGACTATATACTGCAAGTCACGAGTTGTTTCATATTTTATATATGAAGTATATATTAAAAAATGATTATTTAAATAGAATAGTTTGGTATGATGAAGGTATGGCTCAATTTATTTCTGGGGAAAAAGATAAATATGCTGATGAAGAAAAATTTAAAAGATTTTACTTAAAGGTAAAAGAGAATACTAAAATAATACCAAATTTAAATAATTTGAAACATGGTAATTCATTTTGCAATGATGAATATAATGGATATGATTTAAGCTATTTATCTGTTAGATATTTAAATGAAATATTAAATTCAGAAGATTTTAAAAAACTTATGTCTGATTTTTCAACTATAAAAGAGTACGGAAACAATTTAATATATAGAATGTTTGATTATTATGATTTGAAATTTGAATGTAACAAAAGAATAAAATAAAATTAAAACTGCATTATCAAAAAATGTGTTTTTTTCTTTGAAAATAGCCATATTTCATTCGACTTACTAATTGACAATCAGCACATGGTGATTATGATCATATGGGTGAGACAATTAATTTAGTAGAAAACTTTAAAGTTGAGAAAGTAATCTTTAATTGTGGTGTGTTTAATGATTTAGAACAAGATTAATTAAAGAATTAGATAAAAAGAAAATAAAATATTACTCCTGTATTAAAAAATTAAATATAGATAATAACAAATTATATTTCTTGCAAACTAAGGAATATGATAATGAAAATGACAATTCTAATGTGATTTATTCTAAATATGGTACTTTTAAGTTTTTGTTTATGGGGGAGGCAGGAATAGAAAAAGAAAAAGATATTTTAGAAAAATATAATATAAGTGATGTATATGTATTAAAAGTAGTACACCATGGAAGTAAGACAAGTTCAAGTATTGAATTTATTAATGAGATTAATCCAAAGTATTCAATAATTAGTGTCGGAAAGAATAACCGTTATGGTCATCCTAATAAAGAGACATTAGATAATCTGAAAGATTCAAAAATATATAGAACGGATCAAAATGGAAGTATTATGTTTAAAATTAAAAATAATAAATTAAAGATAGAAACATGTACACCATAGAATGGAGAATTAAAATGAATGAAATAAAAGAATATAATGAAAAAGTATTTGAAGATATTAAACATATAGACGAGAAAGGTAATGAATATTGGTTATTAAGAGAATTAATGCCATTACTTGAATATACATTATGGCAAAATTTTCATAGAAAAATAAAAGTAGCAATGGAAAATTGTATAAATAGTAATTTTGACATTTCAGACCATTTTATTGACGTTAATAAAATGGTTGATATTGGATCAAATACAAAAATAAAAGTTTTTGATTATAAACTATCTAAATATGCCTGCTATTTAATAGTACTTAATTGTGATCCAAGGGAAAAAGTATTTTCCTTGGCTAAAACTTACTTTGCAATTCAAACAAGAAAACAGGAATTATCTGAAAAAGAGTATAATAAACTATCCGAAGATGAGAAAAGATTATATAGAAGAAATCAAGCAAGAAAAGGTAATTATAATTTAAATAAAATAGCAGTTAATAGTGGAGTAAAAGATTTATCTAGATTTCATAATGCTGGATATAAAGAACTATATAATGGTGAAACAGCAGATGATATATTTAAAAGGAAAAAATTAAGATATAGAGAAGATATATTAGATAATATGAGAAGTGAAGAACTTGCAGATAATATATTCAGGATTGCTCAAACAAATGCTAAATTAAAAAGAGATAATGTTGATAATGAATATACTGCAAACTTTGTTCATTATGAAGTAGGTAGAGAGAATAAAAATAGTATTAAAAGATTAGGTGGAACAATGCCAGAAGATTTACCAACTCCAGAAAAAAGTTTAAAAGAAATAGAAAAAGAAAATAAGAAAATAGGATATGAAAAATTGTGATTTAATGGTATAATACTTATCAAACAAGGAGGAATAGATATGGTAAAAGATTTATGTTTTGAAATAATCGAAACATGTTTAAATAATTGTATGTTCTGCTCCTCCAATTCAAATTGTAATAAAACTCAAATTATTAAATTTGGGGATTTTAAAAGAACAATTGATTACTTTATGGCAAATGGAGGTATTGAAGAATTATCTTTGTCAGGAGGAGAACCATTTTTACATCCTGAATTAATAAAAATGGTAGAGTATTCCAAATCATTAGGAATAAGAACAGTTATATTTACAAGCGGTGTAACAAATAATATAGGAACTAGTCAAGCAGAAAAAACAAAAATACTTGATGAAATGAATAGAAGACTACAAGAAATAAATGAAAAAGAACCAGACAATGATTATTTAAAACAAAAAGTAATTAGTTTTTATGCACAATTATTGAATCCATCTAATTTTGTTCCAATATCAAAAGAATTATTATTAGAACTACAAAGGATAGGTCTAGATAAAATTGTTTTTGATTATCAAGCATACGAATATGAAACAGACCATACATTAATGGGAAGAAAAGAAGAATCTAGAATATCATTATTAAAATCATTAATTACTGCATCATTAATAGTTTCAGAAGTTGACGTTCATTTTGTACCTATGAAGCTTAATTATAAAGAAATAGGAGATATTCTAGAAATGCTTGAAATAGCAGAAGTAAAGAATATTAGTATATTAAATTTTCTACCTCAAGGAAGGGGAAAGATAAATCAAAACGATTTACAATTATCGGATGAAGAACTAAAAGAATTTTTTGAATTACTAGAAAAGCATAAACAAAATTATTCTGGTAATATTAGAATTGGAATACCATTACAAGGAGAAGATACACATAAATGTACTGCTGGATTAGAAAAGTTAGATATAAAATTTGATGGTACAGTATTACCTTGTCCAGCTTTTAAAGAAATAACTTCAGAAGAGTGTGCAAGGTTTAATATAAAACTTCCTAATATATATATGAATTTAGAAGAAGTTGTAATACCAGGAAAAGGTACAAGAGTAAAGCCTTTGTGTAAACAAATATATAGTGCAAGAACTAAAAATAATTAGTTCTTTTTTCTTTGTTTAAATCCGTATGCATAAACGTATGTCACCACATGGTGATTATGATCATATGGGTGAGGCAATTAATTTAGTAGAAAACTTTAAAGTTGAGAAAGTAATCTTTAATTGTGGTGT
>OMNT01002755.1_pt1 | contig 13560 bp, 10 predicted proteins | sample 1672551 | NCBI WGS metagenome assembly OMNT01 (sample SAMEA3136698, study PRJEB25190) | human gut metagenome
TTGGCATATATACATTCTGTACACCTGTTTCTTTAAATCTGCGGTCAAGTTCTTTCTGAATATTCTCCCAGATGGCATAACCTGCTGGCTTGATTGCCATACATCCTTTTACACTGGTGTATCCACAGAGTTCTGCTTTTTTGACAACATCTGTGTACCACTGTGCAAAATCTTCATCCATGGAAGTAATTGCTTCTACTAATTTCTTTGCCATTTTTCTTTTCTCCTTTTTGTTTCTGATTCTCTCAGACGAAAGCTTTTTTAACGCTTTTTAACGCTATCTTATGCGAAATGAGCATTTGTGTCAAGAGTATAACCAAGATTCCCCCATAATCTGTCATTGATCTTACTGTTCCGTAACCCGAAATGCAGATTCTTTGATGTCTTTTTTCTCGAACTGATCATTATACTGTAAAATATTGTAATCCTCTATCAGTTTCTGATAATTCTCCGGCATATCATCAGAAGAATACCAGTGTCCATCTTTGTCCTCTACTGCATCAATTCCTATGACAGGAAGTTCTTCTTTCAGGTTCAGAAGGAACTGATTGTACGAAGAAAGTTCTGCTCCTGCCAGTTCCAGAATATAACTTCCAAGATAGTTGGAACTAATGTCCTGCTCTTTGGTTTCTGAAGGATAGTTGGTCCATATCACATAAGGTGTGGTATAGAGGGTCTGACTTTCTGTAAGAGACAGATCTCCTGTATCCTTTCCTATTACTTTTGATAAAAAGTCATCTTCTATGGCAGGCCAGTGATCTCCGAACATAATGATCATGGTAGGTTCTTCTGCTTTTTCAAAATAATCCAGAAGATCTTTGAACGCAGAATCAGATTCTCTTGCAAGAGAAAGATAGGTTTCTGCCTGAGGATATTCTTTCTTATAATTGAGCTTTACTGTAGGTTCATAACCATTTCGAGTTTCTGCTCCATATCCTCCATGATTCTGCATGGTGACACAGAAGGTAAACAGTTTCTGGTTTTTCTCTTTCTCTTCGTAAATATTTATGATCTTGTCATAAGTGGATTTATCTGACTCATGACTTCTTATTTTATCTCTGTAAAGGTCTCCCCAGTTTTCTTTGGAAATAAACTGATCAAATCCCATACTTGGATACACTTTTTCCCGGTTCCAGTTGGCAGCCCTGTTAGGGTGCATGGCTAGAGTCTCATAGCCCTGTGCTTTCAGGATATCTGCCATTCCATATTCCGGATCACGTACATAAAGCTGATAAGGTACGCTTCCTGCCGGAAGAAAATACATGGCATTTCCTGTAAGTGCTTCATATTCCGTACGTGCAGTTCCGCCTCCGTAAGTAGGCACATGAAGCTGTCCATATTTTACATTTTGTTTCAGACTGTGGATAAAAGGAAGGATCTCTGAATCTGTACTGATCTCACCAACACTTTCAAAATCTGCCAGACTTTCATTCATGATCATGATGATATTCTCAGGCTGAGTCACATTGCCGGAATCGGCTGAGGCTGTATATTTCTTTTCTGCTTCCTCCGTAATGCTGTCTACTTTTTCTATTGAATAATCTGCAGGTTTTTCTACAGAAAAATATTTTCCCTCTCCTGCCAGCATATAGAGATATCCTTTTTTGACATATTCTTTGCTGACATTCCAGAGGGAAACTTCCAGAGAACTCCACCATTTGGGAACTGTCACTACAAGAAACAGCAACACTGCTGCAAAAGTTCCCAGACGAAGTGCCAGGTTTTTGGTACTCTTTGTTCCCAGTTCCAATGTCTGTATCTTCCACTGAATACAGACATATGTCATCACCAGAAGCAGAACAATGCCTATATAGACCGGGAGCTGAAATTTGTATCCCCCTGCCACATCTGCTGCTGTTCCCATTCCAAGAATATCCAGCAGCATAAAAGGCTGGCCTCTGAACTGTACCACATAAAAATTCACCAGTGTGATCATAATCAGAAGAAAACTATACATCCCACAGGCAATCCTTACTTTTCGCAGAAGCAGGATCAGAAGCAACAGAAGTCCATATCCTATCAGAAGATTTTTCAGAATATATCCCTGTTCTATCCACTGCATTCTTTCCAGTGCACCGGCCAGAGAGCCATGTGCCGGATCTGTATCCAGACAAAAACTGCTGATCAGCTGTACCGCACCAAGCAGTACCGGTGGTGTCAGAATCAAAAACAGCCACTCCATAAATTTACAGATATGCCATTTTTTTATGGTTTCACCGATTCTGTCTCCTGCAAATAAAGCCACACAGAAAATCACATTACACAGAAAAAGAAGTCCCAGTTTCTTTTTTCCCAGTTCATTAAAAACACTGCCCAGACTGTCAGCACTGCGCAAAACAAGAAAATCTATAAGCAATGCCAGGAGAATCGCACTTTTACTTATTTTTTTCAAAACTACTTCTCCTTTACACTTCAAACTGGATCTTTCTTCCGGTTCTCTTATAGTGATAATATCTGACTCCGGCTGCGTCCAGCATGCGTTTGGATGCTATGACAGATGGGGTGTTCTCATACTTGTCACAGTTATATACCACAGTCTTGATACCGGACTGGATGATTGCCTTGGCACATTCGTTACAGGGGAAAAGAGAAACGTATAATTTTGCCCCTTCCAGACTGCCCCCTCTGTAATTCAGAATGGCATTCAGCTCACTGTGTGTCACATAAAGATATTTGGTATCCAGAGGTTCGCCTTCTCTTGCCCATGGGAACGCATCATCGGAACATCCAATAGGGAAACCATTATATCCCATGGACAGGATCTTGTTGTCCTGACTTACGATACAGGCTCCTACCTGGGAATTTGGATCTTTGGAACGCATTCCTGAAAGGATCGCCACTCCCATAAAATATTCGTCCCAGGAAATATAATCGGTTCTTTTCTGATTGTGTATATCCATTAAATTTTTCCTTTCTGTTGTGTTTCGATAAGATGATATTGGGGTAAAAGAGCAAGTCCATGTGGATTTAACCCTTTTGACCCTGGTATTATAAGATGTGAATGGCAGCCCCTAAAGGCTGCCACATGTTTCAGATTTCCGGATTTGCATCTACAATGTCTGTATCTTGTTCCATCTGGGCGATTCTGCGAACATGTCGTTCATCGCCGGAAAATGGAGTATTCAGGAACGTATCTACGATCTTGATGGCAAGTCCCGGACCTACCACTCTTCCTCCCATAGCCAGGATATTGGCATTATTATGGAGTCTTGTTGCCTCTGCGCTGAAGCAGTCAGAACAAAGAGCTGCACGTATTCCCTGGAACTTGTTGGCTGTAATAGAAATTCCGATTCCGGTGCCACAGATCAGGATTCCTTTTTCGCAGTCTCCGCTCTGTACCGCAATGGCTACTCTTTTGGCATACATCGGAAAATCTACAGCTTCTGTACTGTCACACCCAAAATCCTGGTATTCCAGATTATGCTCCTTAAGGTATTTGATCACTTCCTGTTTCAGTTCGTAACCGCCATGGTCACATCCTATTGCTATCATTATTTTTCCTCCTCTGTATTGATGATTTTATGTCCTGCGGCTTTCAGAAGCCGGTTCATAATAGCCTGTCCCATTCTTGGTGTGTAAAAAGCCTCAGAATAAATCACATTTACTTCATCACTGTCAAAATCCCTCAGAACTTCATAGAGATGATGTGCAATGGTCTCTTCTTCTTCTCTACTTCCGATGCTTCTCACATCACCGGCTGTATAATAGTCTCTGGTCTCATCTGTAGCAATGATCCCTACTTTCAGACCGGACGCTTCTCCCTGCGCTGTCAGCCTGTTGATAAGAGCCACCACTTCTTCTTCAGGTCCTTCTACGATAGAAAGATCTGCCTTTGGGGCGTAATGTCTGTATTTCATTCCGGGAGCCTTGGGGCGTACAGAAGCATCTGTAATAAGAAGCCCCTTATCCATTCTTACTTCCCCAAGGATTTCTTGAAGCATCTCCAGGGAAATATAACCCGGACGAAGAATCACCGGAATCTCTTCTGTAAAATCTACAATCGTAGATTCCAGACCGATTCCTACCTGACCGCCATCAATGATCATATCTATGGCATCTCCCAGATCTTCTTCCACGTGTTCTGCCATGGTGGGACTGGGACGGCCTGAGGTATTTGCACTGGGTGCTGCCACAAATCCACCACCAGCTTTGATCAGTTCCTGAGCGATCATATCACTTGGAAAACGTACTGCCACGCTGTCCAACCCGCCGGTTGTTTCCTTTGGTACAATATCTGCCTTCGGAAGAATCATGGTCAACGGTCCCGGCCAGTATTTTTCTGCCAGAATCCTTGCTTTCTCCGGAACCTCCGTGACAATCTTATCCAGATCACGGATATCTGCAATATGTATGATCAACGGATTATCTGATGGCCTTCCCTTGGCCGCATATATTTTCATAGATGCTTTTGGGTCCAGTGCATTTCCTCCGAGACCATATACCGTCTCTGTAGGAAATGCTACAAGGCCTCCGTTTTTCAGGATTTCCCCGCCTCTGGCAATTGCATCCATATCGATATGTTCCGCTGTCATAACTGCTATTTCTGCTTTCATTTTACGCTCCATTACTGTCTGATATAAATTCCCTGCTCTTCAATAAAATCTTCCAGATCCTGCAGTGCATCCTGCGCCCAGGTTTCCGACTTCTGAAAAGCTTCCGGGAAAAACATTTCTTTTACAATTTTTTTACCGGTTTCTGTCTTAAATATCTTTTCCGCACTTGTTTTTATATGTTCTCTGTCAAGTCCGTCCTCAAAATAGTTTACAAGAAAATCTGCTTCCACAAGAATCTGGTAATCCATTCCATCAATATTCCTGTAGGTGTGATGATGCCCTACCAGATATTCTACTCTTCGGATTACCTTTTCCTGAAAGCCAAGTCTCCCCAGCATTTCCCTTGCAGCTGCCGGACCTTCTGCTTCCTGCGTCTTTCCATCCGAACGGCCATATTTTTCCATTCCGATCTTAATTCCAATATCATGGACAAGCGCCGCAGCTTCCAATGTATACATTGTGCTTTCATCCAGCCCCTCTCCCTGGCCAATCAGCCTGGAAAAACTGTGTACCTTCACAAAATGCTGAATATGTTTGGGATCACCCTGGTAATAGCGGATCATTTCCATATAAAGCCTGTCAATTCTGTTCATAAATCTTCCTCCTCCCGCTATAATGCCGCAGAAGCAACATTCTTCCTCATAAATTTACCTGTAATATGTCTATTATAGCGTTATCACAGAAAAATTGTCAATCTTTTGCAGGCTTTCCTGCGAATCATCCGAAGATTTCTGTTTATCCCTTTACTGTCCACTTACTTTTACAATATAGGTTCCTGATGTCACATCCACATAGGCAATACTTCCAAGGCTCTGAAGCAGGCTGTCATTGAGATCGGTACCATACTTTTCTTTTTCCTGTCCACCTACAAAAATATAGGAAATGTCATATTTCTTTACAAGAGATTTCACGGTTTCCACATCGCCGGATGTATAAATAGTCTGAATATCTGCACTTTTCTGATTAAGATCCGGCACGTCGTTTCTCCACAGCCACTCGTGAACATACCAGCCAAGTACCGTAGGAAGGCCTGTCGACGCAGAGACTCTTTCATATCCGCTGTAACTGTCACCATTGGCTTCCAGCACAACCGGAGATCCCTCAATATTCTGTTTCAGCCAGCGAATTGCTGCCGCATCCTGCGGAAAATCGGTTTCCAGAAATGTAGTTGCATTCAGTCCCTGATATTTTGACGGATTCCATACTTCCCCAAACCAGGAATGTACTGCATTTCCAAAGTATCCCACTGTCCAGATCAGCACAAAAAGCCCTATGCCTGAAAGGACTTTGACGATCTTCTGTCTTGAAACTACCAGCATTCTGTAGATTCCATAGCCCATAGTCATTCCAAACAAAATATATGCCTGATACGTAAGTTTGAACATGGTGTTCGCTCTGGCATTTCCGTTTTCATAGATATCTCTTACATACACAAGTTCCGGAATGATAATCAGTCCGATGGCACAAAGCCCCATAATTACCGCAAAAAGATCCGGAACTGTAACCGCTTCCAGAAGTCTGTACAGGCTTTTATGCTTCATGCCTCTCAGTTTTTCCACAAGAATGGAAACAATCAGCAGAACAGTCAGTACTACCGGAAGGCCCCAGAGAATCAGAAGCTGATACCAGAGAGAGTGATGCTGTGCCAGTGCAACTCCCTGTACCATCGTTTCAAATTTCAGAGTAAACGGCAGAATAACCAGATAGGAAATCACAATAATCTCTGCAGCCTGCAAAACAGTCACAGAAAGAATTCTGGTGATTTTTCCGCCAAAACGGATAATATTCGCAATCAGGACAACACCGCCGGTTACCACAAAATAAATTACAAAATCCCAATAGTTTGTCCACTGGAACATTCCAAGAAGCACTGCAGCCAGAAGAATATGCGGCATCAAAAGCTGTCTGAGCCAGAAATCTCTCAGGTCCTGTTTTTCCGGTTCCGGTCCTCTGTTTCGAACTTTTTTAAACCACGCATAAAGAAGCCCCACCAGAAATGTCACAAACATCACATTCACCACATGGGCGTGAAGATCTCCCAGAACAAAAGAATAGCTCGGGAACTCATGAATGGTTTTGTCGCTTTCATTCAGCGGATTATAGCCTATATAACGGGTGGCATCCGGAAACCAGTAACTGGCACTTTCTTCCACTCCCTGTATTTTATGGAGCAGTGGCAGAACACAGCGATAGACAATATAATGTACATTTCCCGCAATGGAAACGGAAATGCCTGCAGTCACTCCCGCAAGAGACGGCAGATATTTTTTCTTTCCGCTCATACGCCCGTAGAGCCTGTCCTTGGTCATCTGGCGTACCAGAGAAAATGGATACACAAACGCAAAAGCAGCCACAAACGTACGCATCAGATTATAGGTTACTTCCACTCTGCTGCCTGTAAGCTTCGTAAGAAAGACTGCAAAATACTGACCACCGTAATAATAATTAATGGTTCCCTGAGAGTACCAGAGATCCCTTGCCGGCAGTGTTTTGCTCCGCATCATGGCTTCCATAAATCCGTAATCCATAAATTTCTCTGTTCCATATGCCTGAGGACGAAATCCTGCCAGATATGTCCAGAGAAGAAAAATACCGAAAAACAGAAGCTCCTCTCTGAAAATCAGGTGCATTTTCCCCGTTGGAATACATTCAATTCCATGTTTCTGCTGTACATGAAACAAAATAACACAGATTACCCCACAAAATACGGACACTCCCGCACAGGATGCAAAAGTAAATGGAAGAATTTCCACCGCCACAAGAAACCAGGTAAGAAATCCTGTTATGGCAATTGCCAAAACTTTCGAAAAAAGCCATCCTTTATCTTCAAATCCATCAAAAAGTCTTCCGGTCAGCGGCATTGCAATCATTCCCATAAAAAGGGCCAGAAGCCACCAGGTCCAGAAAGTCCATACATCTCCGCCAAGAAGATAGGCAGAAAGAGCGATCAGAACCACCGCCGCAACTGACTCCGGAAGTATTTCCCTGATTTTTACTTTCATCTTTCTGTTCCTCCTGTATCAGATTCTGTGACGCAGGCGCATGAAATCATGAAATGCCTGTTTGCCTATTGGTATAATTCGCTTCATATTAATAGAATTTTTTCCAGCCTGACGTGGACGGAAGGTGATCGGGATGTATTCCACATGCAGATGATGTTTCTCATAGATCACTGTCATCAGTACATTGGACAGGAAAAATCCGTCCGGAATCCGTTTCAGTACTTTTTTAAGCTGCTTTCCGTTCATCAGCCGGTAAGGAGTATTCGCATCTTTTACCCACGTTTTAAATATGAGAAACAGCACAAGGCGGAGAACTCTTGTCACAAAAAGTCTTGAAATTCCATCTTCTCTTTTTTTCCGGTATCCGATAAGAAGACCACATTCTTTTCGTTTTTCCCAGAACTGCCAGAATTCCTCCGGAAGCGTCTGTCCGTCAGTATCTGTCTGAAAAACATAATCTGCTCCGGCGTCAACCGCATAATGATACCCTCTAAGAATAGTTCCTCCATGACCTTCATTGGGCTTGTCAATTCCGATAAGACGGTCATATTTCTCCTGATATTTCCGGATCTTCTCATATGTTCCGTCCTTACTTCCATCATTTAGGATCACCAGACGGCTGTCTCCTCCAATTTTTTCCACAACCGGATACCACTGTTCAATCACAGCTCCGATATTTTTTTCTTCATTATATGCAGGCATAATAATGTACAAACTGTCATGTTTCATAAACTCTTATTCTCCCATCCTCCGACTTATAAACCAACGGATACGTCTTCTTTATAATATCTTCACGACATTCCTGCTGCTCAAATTCCATATCTTCCTCAAACAGAATGTACGTGATTTTTTCCTTTTTCACTGTTGTTTTCAAAACCTGCGGATCGTCTGTTGTGTAAATCATTACCGCCTGCCCGGCTCTGTAATTTGTATCGTATCCTGCTGACCAGGCATAATAAGGCCATCCACAGTAAAGCATCGCACCTGACATGGTAACTTCATTCATAGTATATTCCGGTGTCAGAAGAAGATCGTTTTTCTTGAGGTTTGAAGAAAGCCAGTCTGTAAGGCTGCTTTCCATATCTACGGTCATGCGATGTGCGGAATCATTATCCAGCAAAATTACCACAAAATCATAAACACCCGTTCCTATCAGGCAGATACATAAGATTACACAGGCCACTTTACAGCTCCACTTCTTCCATTTCGTTTTCCCTGACAGAAAAATATTCCTTACTACCCATCCCCAGAACACCGTAACAAACGCATAAGATATCATCACATATTTATGGTTCACATTGATATCCGGAGTCAGTGATATCAGAAAAGCAAACAGCATCGGAAGAAGAAAACCTCCAAGAATTACCCTTTCACTTCTCTTCAGAAAGACAGCAACAACAACCAATCCGATAAAGAAAAATCCACTGATCTGAGCCAGATACCAGAGTACACCGGTTACCGTGGCATGATCTGCCAGAAATCCCCAGTAAAGAGAAGGGCTCATAACACTTCCGGATACAAAAATCTTTGACTGAAGTTCCGAGAAAAAAACAGCCAGCGCCGCACAAATAGCATAATCCAGCTTTCCATCGGAAAATACCGCAAAACCGGCTAGAATTAAAAGTCCTCCAATGAGTGCAGCCCCATTCCAGAAAGCAGTAAGCCCCAAAAACAAGCCCATCAGAATTGCTGTATCCACATTTCTGCAAATCCATGCTTCTCTGGTAAAAAAGCAATTTCGAATCCACAGAATTCCTTTCTCTTTACGGCCACTTCCTGCTTCTACCCAGTCCATAAAAATCCATATGGCCACAGCCACTATCAGAAGACCAAAAGCAAGATGCCTCTGATTCAGATATACATTAAAATTCCAGAGTCCCCAGTTTTCATTGGTTGTATATCCAATAAATACCGTATTTTCTGTCAGCGCCTGTATAAGATTTCCAGTTCTGATATTCTCCCACAAATATCTCCAGAACGCAGTTCCGCTCCGAAAAAAAAAGAACAGCAGAGAAAATGCACCTGCCCAGAAACTGAAAAACATCCGGTAACTGATTGCATAAAGCACCATAAGAAATCCTACCAGCGACAGAATACTTACCAGATTGTATCCCAGATCCAGCCGAAGTCCCAGATATTCCAGATTTCCTACCAGAAACTGAAACATAAAATGGTACTTCACATCCTGTCCTCCGTAATGAGGATACTGTGTAGGAAAATTATTTCCTCTTGAAAAAGAGCGCATCATTGCAGTATGAGGTGCATAATCACCATATACAGAAAAACCGGAATACAGCACTCCGTCTTTCATATGAAAGACATAAAACATAATCCAGGTTACAAAAAACGCCAGTATCACAAACAGACATATTTCTTTTTTCAGGATCCATCTTCTGGTAACCATATTTCCTGCTGAAAATACTGTTTTTCCGTTCTTACGTTTCCGGTGAAAATTCATCAGAAAAATCAGTGCCGTTACCAGCATCACCAATAAATTCCCATAAAAAAGAGGATGTTCTGTTCCCACACATACACTGAATATCCAGGAAACAATATATACTGCCCATGTCAGCATCAGCGTACCTGTTCCAAAAGCAGCCGGAAGGATCACCCATATCCGATTTCCTTTTTCAGTTGTCTGGTGCGGAAACAGACATCCCACCATTTCCATTCCTGTTAATATACATAATATAAGATAGATAATTCCAAACATAGGATTCTCCTCAATTCACGTAAAGTATATCAGAATCGCCTTCTTATGAAAAGACTATTCACATTTTTTTCAATTTTTTTCAGGCACCTCCTGCTTCTCTAAATATGTACCAATTCCATCTGCAACTGCATTTGCAACTTTTTCCTGATATTCTTCACTTTGCAGAAGTGCCGCTTCATCCGGATTGGTAAGGAAACCACATTCTACAATATTAATTACCCCGCTGCTTCTTTTAAGCAGATAATACGTCCGGTTTCCCTTGGCAGCTCTTGGCCGTGCAACAGAAAGCTGATCATTCATCTGCTCCTGAATGGAAAGTGCAAGTTCCTTCCCCTTTTTTGAATCTTCATAATAAAATACCTGCGGACCTTTTACCTGTGGATCGCTGTAACTGTTCTGATGAATGCTTACCGAAAGTACCGGAGAATATTTCTGAATCATTGCAATGCGATTTTGCAGATCCTGTGCCTTCATATTCTTTGTATTCTCTTCATAAAGGCCCCTGTCTTCTTCTCTTGTCATCACTACTGCAAATCCTTTTTTCTCCAGAATCGCTTTTAATTTCATGGAGATTACCAGATTAATGCCCTTTTCTTTCAGATCATTGACACCAACCATCCCGGAGTCCACACCTCCGTGCCCGGCATCAATCAGAATCACCTGGCTGTTTTTTATATTTCCGGATACATCCGCAAGTTTTCCTGCTGTTTCTGCTGCCTCCCTGGACAGAATATAAAAACAGACCAGCAAAAGCACCGCCATACCAAGCTCTACATAATGCTTTTTCAACGCAAATCACCCCCGGCATATTTATTTCAATATATGTTGCCGGGGATGTTTTTATCATTGTGTCATATAATATTTTTTTCTGTTTATGACAGGTTTTCTGTTATTACACTCCAGATTCCACTGTTTTCAAATCCGAGTTTCCATTCTGCCACACCAGCAAGTTCATATTTGCTGATCAGTTTTACTTTTTCTGCAACAGACTGTGCATCTTCCAGCCAGATCTGGTATGTAGCCCCATCACCTTCGTAGGTTCCATAATTCTGACTTGTAGTCTTGTCCCAGTAAGTCTCTGCTCCATTCTCGCTGATTACCTGCTGTGCCTGATCCATTCCGATCGCCTCACTGGTAAGAGCACCACCATCTGTCGTTTTCCAGAGCCTTGTATAGAATGGAATAGCAAGGATGGTTCTCTTGGCCGGAACTTCTGCAAGGGTATCTTTAACTCCCTGCTCCACCCATGGAAGTGATGCCACGGAACCGGCATCCGAACCAACATAGTGTTCGTCATATCCCATAATAATCACATAGTCCACAACTTTACCCTGTTCGGTTCTGTCATAATGGCTTGTGAAATCCTCAGGTACCGGATTGTCCACAGAAAGTACCAGATTGTTCTCATGACACTGAATGGAAAGTTCTCTCAGAAACTGAAGGAAATGAATTCCCACATCTTCACTTAAGGACTCAAAATCAATATTAATACCATCCAGGCCGGATTTCAGTGCATATGTGACCAGATGATTCTCAAGATTCTGTCTGGAACTGGTTTTGGAAAGTACCGTCGTTGTACTCATATTTTCACTGAAGTTATCTACCAATCCCCAGACTTTCAGGCCTTTTTCATGCGCCTGCATAACGTATTCTCCGGACGCAAGGCTTGATACATTTCCGTCATTATCAGAGACAGAAAACCAGGTCGGTGAAATCACATTCACTCCCGTCATATTCTGCACGGCATCTGCAAAATAGCTGTTGGCGTCTGTACTGGTAACCTGATGCCATACCATATTTACCGGTTCATCCATGGTAAGATAAGAATATGCTTCCGCCTTAAAATCTCTCTCATAATTTGTGGTATCCGCACTGCTTACCTTTTTTTTCTGAATATAGCCGATATAACCGTCATCAGTCGCTACCTGATCCCAGTCCTCTCCTTCATCCAGAAGCCTAAGGACCGTATCTTTAGGGATTTTTGTAAGAATTTCCGACTTAATCCCTCCGCGATACCGGATTACTGTATCTTTCTTTACAGTTACTGTCTGTATATTGCTAAATTTATACTGTATCGCCACCCTTGCAGGGTCTTCATATATATAGGAATCAATATCTGTATACTTTTTTACATAATCCAGTTTCAGATAAACTGTGTCATCTTTCAGCCATACATTTCCGTCTGCCTGCTCTGATGCCGCTTCCTCCGTAAGACTAGTTGGTGTTGCATACAGAATCTTCTTATTTTCGCTGTCCCAGTAATATCTCTGATTCAGATACCCACTTACTACATCCAGTGGAAGATATACATCGTTTCCCGAAAACAAAGCTTTCTGCTCCAGTTTCTGTGTTCCAAGTATCAATGCAGCTTCTCCATCTGCATTATGACCATAATATTCCGTCAGATCCATCTGTTTGCTGGTTGGAATCAGCTTGTTAATTCCGTATACAGCCCCTCCGATAAGAGAGACCAGAACAATCAGCAGACATACCACAAAAACCGGCATATGTTTTTTTATCATTATTTTTTTCCTTTCGGTATAGAATGTCACAATTTTTTTTATTATAACATATTTCCTCTGGATTTCGTTACAAAAATCGACATTTAATATTTTTTTACACTTTATTTATATCCAACTCATTTTTTTCCTTGTTTACAGAAACGTTAATCGTATCACCCGGTTGTACCCCAGCCGAAATAATAAGTTCCGAAAGTCCATCTTCCAAATAATTCTGAATGGCCCGTTTCAACGGACGTGCACCAAACTGTACATCATAACCTTTCGTTGCAAGAAATCTTTTGGCTTCATCATCCACAACCATCTTATAGCCAATAGCTTCAACACGCCCATACAAGCCTTTCAACTCTATATCTACAATTTTTGTAATAGCATCTAGTGAAAGCTGGTCAAACGTTATGATTTCATCCAAACGGTTCAAGAACTCAGGAGCAAAAGTCTTATTCAACGCCTTTTGAATCACACTACGCGAATGTTCGTTATCATCCGTACGAGCTTGCGCCGCAAATCCCACACCACGGCCGAATTCTTTCAATTGGCGGGTTCCAATATTGGAGGTCATAATAATCACAGTATTCTTGAAATCAATGGTTCTGCCATAATTGTCAGTAAGACGCCCTTCATCCAATACCTGCAACAAGATGTTGAAAACATCCGGATGCGCCTTCTCAATTTCATCAAGCAACACTATGGAATAAGGTTTGCGGCGTACTTTCTCCGTCAACTGTCCGCCTTCTTCATAACCGACATATCCCGGAGCCGCACCAATCATA
>OMNT01002761.1_pt1 | contig 13534 bp, 16 predicted proteins | sample 1672551 | NCBI WGS metagenome assembly OMNT01 (sample SAMEA3136698, study PRJEB25190) | human gut metagenome
GTTACGGCAAGTATCGATCCTGCAGCAAATAGACTGGAAAATCCTGCTATTTTTCCAATCGCAGAAAGCACTGTAGCCAACTCAGCTAAAGAACCACCCATACCGACAAGGCCTCTTTTTATACTATCGGAATCCATTTGACCAAATTTAGATAATCCAGAAGCAAGTGCACTCAAAGACTGTACTGCTATCAATAATGAACCACCGCTAAAAATAGAGTGCATTCCGCTGACTTTATTAAGACCTTTTAATACTGCAACAAATTCACCAAGTGCCCCACCCATGCCGATCAGTCCATGAGCAATCTCGCCCCATGATAATTTACCAAACTTGCTCATAGCATCACCAAGCATTTTGCAACTTTCTGCTAAAGCTAATAATGCCAAACTTGTTGACAGTGGAATTTTGACTCCATTTATAGCTTTAATGCCTGAACATAATTCAATAAGTCCCCCACCAACGCCAGTGAGTCCTTTTGCGATTCCTCCCCATGATAGTCCTGAAAGGGTGACTATCGCTTTGGATAACACTTTTAAAGCTTCTGCTAAAATTAAAATCGAACCGGCGGCTTTAATCAGTCCTTTTGTGTTGTATTTACTTAATGTCTTATTTAGTGATTTAAAAGATAAAGTAAGCATTGAAAATAATGATGCTATAGCAAACAGCGATTTACCGATATCTTCTACGCTCAATTTCGATAATGTATCCATCGATCCAGCTAAAATACCAATAGCTATAGCTATAGCCAGTAGCGAGGTCGCTTTAATACCAGTTGTAAATGTTTGAAGTGAGTCGTGTAATGAGTCCAAAGCACTTCCGAATTTATCTATTATCTGAGTCAGTTTATTGTCATCTTTTTTGCCAAACAAAGAATTTATTTTATCTTTAATCAAATCAATTAAACTGATTATTTTCGTAGCGGTCACAAATAATCCACCACCAACAAGACCGGTAAATACATCACCGAATGAAATATTATCGTGAATCCAGCTAATACCTTTGCTAATATATTCACCGATTAGGGCTATCCCTTTAGATACAACACTTCCTATGGTTGTGAATATAGAGTGGAAGTGCGAAAGGTTGTCAGTTATATAAGAAAAGGTCTTTGATACAGCATTGCTAAGTGTATCAAGTACTCCAAGAAAACCATCAATCTTAAACTTCTTATTCAGATCATCCGAGACATTGTCAATGATGTTTAGAAAAGAAACTAACAGACCTGATATGAAATCAATCCCTTTACCTAATCCATTTGCTATTGAATCCATTTTGATTGATTCATTCATTTTTGATATTACTTCACCTATAGCCGCTCCTAAATTAAGTAAATGACTAGCCAAACTAGATACACCTTTTGAAGTTGCAAGTTTTAATATAGCACTCCCAATTCCACCGATAATTTTCGTACCAATAGAGACTATTGAAAAGAGACCTTCAAAGGTTTTCTCTAGTTTAGCTGCTGCTGAATCTGAGAGTCGCATTTTGGCTGTCAAATTACGGACGTTTTCGGTAATCTTTAAAAGCTGTTTAGCTGTTGCAGGTGGAAATACATAATTAAATGCTTCTTTTATGGGTGTTGTAACTGATAGTAATGCATTAAAAGCGTTTCGAAATGAATCGATCATGGCGGTTCTTCCACCTAGATCAGCCCATTCTTTTACAATGGCATTTCGAGCATCGGACGATTTATTTATAGCATCGCTCAGTATATTACTTACAGAGGTCCATAATTCACGAGCTTCTTCGAAATCTCCAATAACAGTTCGCCACGTCTCTGCCCAACCTGAGCCAAGTGGTTCCTTCAGAGTATCAATCAACTGACTGAATGTTTTGACCTTTGTAGCTGCATCGCCGGCGGTCTTGGCCATATCAGCCATCTGTTTTGCTTCTTCTTTCGAATACCCCTGATCCACAAATTTTTTGACAGCGGCTTCATATTCTTCTTGTGTATCAGCTGCTGTTGAAAATTGATCAAGTGTCTGAGTAAGTACTTCTGTGGTAAGCCATCCTGTCTGTAACGATTCTCGGAACGTTCCTTTTGCTGCTATCGCTGCTTTTGCTCCAGTCTGTAAGTGCTCAGATGTCCTTATCAAAGCATCCTGAAATACCTGTCCTCCCATACCGGCATGTACAACTGAGTTCCAGTCCATAAGTTTAACTGTACCGGCTGCGATCGCCTGAGATAGCTGGTACATTGCGGTGGATGCTTGCTGAGAATTTGAGCCTGACACAGCAGCAAGGTTTGCAATACCCTTAATAGAAGACACTGAAGTACCAAGTTTTACGCCTGCTGCGGTAAACGTACCGATGTTTCGAGTCATTTCTGTAAAGTTATAAATGGTTTTATCAGCATAATGGTTCAAATCATCAAGTGCAGCATTTACCATTTTGACATTAGTACCTTCTTTTTGGGTATTGGCAAGGATTGTTTGTACTGCATTCATCTGAGTTTCGTACTCAGCAAATCCATCTTTTACAGGCTGGATGGTCAGAGCTGATATCATACGTTTACCAGCATTTACAGCTGAATTCGTAATATTGGCTAATGCAGTGACGGCCATAACTTCTAAAGCAGAGAATTTCATGCGAACTGTTTCAACACCATTATACAGACCTGACATGTCTACTTTCTTAGCTGCTGCACTAACTGTTTCAAGACTTTTAGAAGAATCTTTGAAGTTCAGAGCTTTCTTCAGTTTGTCTAACGTCCCCATGGATGTGGTGACATTCCGTTCGAACTGAGCATTATCAAATCGCATTTCGACAACTTTTTCATCTACTGTTTTACTCATAGCTTTGTAACCTCCTTCCAAGCGTCATCTGCTAATTGTTTAAAAAGAGGCTGAATCGCAGGGTTGATATAATCAATACCCTCGACCCAACCTCCTGTGCCGGTACCATGTCCGTACTGTAAGATGATTGCTATTGGAACACCTTTGTTCACATTGGAGTTATAAAACTCAAGTGAAACAGATCCATTTTGACGTTTTATCTCGTAATACCATGATGATGCAGTTTTTCCTGTTTCTTTTGGAGTAGCAGACGAAAGGGCTTCAACTCCTGCACGACCGTACTTATCAAGCACACCTATCTTGGCAGTTTCTCTCAGTCGTTCAAAGTAACGATTCAACTTTGAAAAGTCACCTTTTTGCTTGAAATTGATAGTACTACTCATGTAACTCACCTCTAAAAATGTAAAAAAAAAGGAACCATGATTTTTCACAGTCCCTATTTTTTTTACTTCAATGCTTTAAGTTCATCTAAAATGTCTGCTAAACGTTCTCCGTTTTGTTTTCTCTGATCGATCTCGACCCACTCGGAATTCGTCAATTCTCTACGCAATTTCCAATAGTGTCCTAACGAACGGTCATAACAATACAAATCTTTCAAGTTCTTCTCTTTGTTCAACCTAACTTGCTTGGTAATCGTTTTTGCTCCAAACGCTACTCCACTGATTAAAGTTGGACCAACAAGCATAACTATCTCTTTGTTATTATGTATCCAATTCATAGCACTATCGACTTTGTTCTGGAATTTTTCTTTCCGCTCACGTCTTTTTACCTCTTTTTCAAAGTCAACAATTTCGATTTTTTCATTTTTCTTAAACATAATAATTGCTCCTCTCGTAATTGAATAATATTTTCTCATAAGAGTGCATGATTATTGTGCGAAGAAAAAGAAAGAGCCTGTTATGTTCAAGCCCTCTCATTTTGAAAATGTTAATGATTAGCAATTCGTTTTGCAATTACACCTGCTATGCTTCCTACAGCGTACATGCATACCGTTATTTTCATTCGATTCGCCATTAGGATGTCAGCATCAATAAGTCTATTACCATTCTTAAACGTCTTAATAGTTGCTTTTCTGTATGCTGGCTCCGATAACTTATCACTTAGTTTCAACAACGGTGATACGCTACTATTCATTTTCTTTGCTCCTGCTAAAAATAATTTATTAATCATAATCATACCTTCCTTTCATAAAAGGATGTGTTTTAATTGCGAATGTATTGACTTTTAGCACTCGATGTGTTAGAGTGCTGATTAAGAAGTTTATTAATACATCAAGCAGGAGATACGTTATGAAGAAAGAAAAACTTCAAGCTCTTATCCAAATTATCGCAGGCATTATGATGAAACTAATAATGACTAATTAATAGACCGGAGGTGATATGTTATGATCGATTATAAATGGATGCGATGGGTCGAGAAAAACGGCTACGTCAATGATAATGGTAAGCGAGTTTATGGAACAGCTGCTTTAAATCATGTATTACACACTAATTCAAAAGCCAAAGCTACTGTAAAAACACATGCTAATACACCTATTTTGAAATTAACACCGCGATACATTAAGCTCGGCAAAGAATTTATAGCTAAACGTTTCTCTGCATAACCATCTTAAAGAAGTCGTAACCAGCGGCTTCTTTTTCTTTTACTCCGGTCTATTAATTAGTCATTATTAGTTTCATAAATAAAGAAAAGAGCCTCTATTACAAGACTCTTTTTCTAAATTCCTCTGGATCAACAGGTGTTGCGTTATCATAAATATCGATCATATAGCCAATTTTGTCACCATAATATGATACCTTACGAGTTTTTGTATCTACCGTATATATCGTGTTAAAATATGGGGGGTCTTCTATAATGTTGGCATACAAGACTCCCTTATATTCTCTTAAATCTATATTCGGTAGTTCTAGAAGTTCGTCCAATGTTTCATATTCAACGCCTTCAGTTCCATCATCGTATCTAAATTTCCGCATAGCTGTTCCTCCTTTCTACAAAAGCCTATGTATTTTTAACGATTCGTAACGTATTTCTTTATAGCATCAAAGTTGATTTCAGCATTGTCGAGACGAGCTATGGTAAGTGAATCATTTGCGTTTATAAAATTCCAGTATCCACTGACTTTAGAATCATCTCTATTGTTCTGTCCATCAAAGAATTTAACGACGCCGTCTTTTATTTCCCAATTAAAGATATGCCCACCTTTCAACGGAGAACTTTTCTTCCATTGAACAGATACCACGCCAGATGCATTATTGCCAAATTTGTTTACCAGCATTTCTGAAGCATCTTTTGGAGATTTTCCAAATTTCACAGCAGAACCGTCAATCACTTTAGCTCCTTTGAAACAGTTCTCAACAACTCCACCCAACATCTGCTGTTTACCGCCCGTATCTTTAGCGATAACATCGTATCCTTTGGTTCGTAAATATGACGCAACGCTACAAAATGTACAGTTATTTTTATAAAACATCACTGGTCTTTCAATCTTAAGTCATTTGCTCAATCGGTTTCAAAAGCACGCTCTCGTGAAAAATAAAAAAGAAAGAGTCCTACCTTTATGATAGGGCTTTTCTTAATTCCTCTGGAGTTATTTTTTTTAACGTATCTAATCGCTCAAGAACTTCTGGTGTATCAAATAATTGGGTTATAGATGTAGTTGACACTAACCTGTTATTTCGATTTACCATCCAAAACGAGTCTCCACAACTACCAGACTCTTTATCGGGGAATACATAATAATATTCTTTATCGATTAAAGCGTAGTCTATTCCGTTTGGATCATTGAATACATCATCCAGCGTAAATACACCTAAGCCATTTAATACAACCCCATCGCTGTTTTTGGTGTTAGTCATCACAAACTCCTCCTTTCATAAAAGGCACTAATTATTTAGCGAATTCAAACCATTTACGTATACCTTCTTCCTTAACTTTCGCATTATCTAATCGTGCTAATATCAGACTTCCATTTTGATTTATCATTTGCCAATATTTGCTTACTACAGAATCGTCTCTGTTGCCTTGTCCATCATAGAATGACACATTACCGTCTTTTATTCGCCAGTTAAAAGCATGCCCTCCACCTTGTTTCCATTCTACTGATACGACGCCTGACGCATTATCTCCGAAACGTTTTCTGATCATTTCACTGGCATCCTGTTTGGATTTTCCAAATTTTACAGCAGATCCATCGATTACTTTAGCACCTTCAAAACATTCTTCAACAATACCGCCTAGGTTTTGCGGTTTACGACCAGTACTTCCTGCGGTTACATCCATACCGAATACTTGACGCAAAATAGATCCTGTTGAACACAATGTGCAATTATTATCATACGCACTATTATCTCTATTAGGATTTACATTCTTAATAGTATCGGCTAAGCTCTCTGGTTTCGCCAATTTCTTAATACCTTTGACAGTAGTCTTACTGGCTGATTCTTTTAAAATATCGCCAATTTTCTGCTCGCCAATCTTCGTATCTCCGGCTTTCTTTTCCATCAACTTATTAAGTTTACTTTTACCAGAAGCGATATACGGATCCAATTTACCAGATTTCGCCAGCCTGTATGTTCCGTAGGTAGCCAAGGCTGTTACAGCTACAGCAGCACCGATTTTAATAGCTTTCTTCTGCTTATCTGACAACCCTTTCTTCTTATTATCACTATCGTCAGGACCTTTGTCAAGACTCTTTCTCCAGCCAGCCTTCTTCTCAGATGTTGAGTGATCCTAAGCACCTAACGGATAAGGTGGACCATTCTTCTTTCCCCATTTCATTCCTAGAATACCATGATGCTTTAGGTATTCATATGATCTGGTTACTACTATCATAAGTTCCACCTCCTTGCCTAATGTCTATTTACTTCATCCCAAGCATAGTCAGCCCATGTCCAATTGTCATGTATGTCTGAGTATTTCTTCTTACCTGTTTTCTTCATAGTGCTATTTATATACGTTTTTCCTGTAGTGACTTGAGTTGTATTCATCAAAGAATTTACGGTTATAGCTACTGCTAGAGTGGTGTTAATCACTTTTGCGGCAGTTCTAAGTCTGTTTATTCTCTGCTGCTTTTTCTGTAAAGTGGTCATACTTGCTGTTTTTGATTCGGCTGAAGTATTCTTTCTACGTCCCCATTTCATACCAAGAATGCCGTAGTGCATCAATTCATCATTTTCTTTCGAATAAACCATTACACTACCTCAATCTGAACAGCATCAATAGCATGTCCAAATATTCCTGCGTAACCGTTCAATCCTTCTCCGTAATCTGTAACCCATGCAAGCCATCCATCTTCTGATGTATGTACACGATATCGGACATGCTTTCCAGAAACTCCCTGAATATAAAACTGAAGTCCATCAATCTCACTCTTACATGTTCCGGCAAATGTGTCACCGCTTGAATCTTTGTCATAATCAGTACGCCATCCGAACCAAGGACCGCCTTTCTTATGAGCACGGTATTTCAGATAACCCGCTGTGCTTGCTTCACCTTTTGTCTTGGCTCTGAATCCAACCAGTGGATGCCCAAATAATCCAGAATAACCGTTACTGTTAGTAGTGTTATAATCTATGACTTCAGGCAGCCATCCTTTATCTTTGGCAAATACCTGATGTACGACATGGATCTTCGCTGTAGACGTTGTAGGTTTTGCTGCAGGTGTAGTCGGTTTTGGAGTTTTCTCAGATGTCTTTGGATTAGATGTTCCTGCTGAAACCGCAGCGTTAAGGATTCCCGACACAATTGCTGCAGAACATTTATCAGCATTCCAATGACTGTAATCATCCTTATCATCAACAAAACAACATTCCACTAAAATAGCAGGTGCCTTAGTATTGTTGAGAATAAAATAACCATGGGTATATTTTGTCCCACGGTTTGTAATACCAAGTGCTGATGATATATTTGCACAGATACGATCCGAAATAGCAGCTGTTTTATTACTGTAATTCCATACTTCAACCCCGCCGGTCTTTCCATCTCCGTTAGGGTCGTTTCTTCCAGAATTAAGATGAATTGACACGTCAAGATCAACATTATGTACATTACACTTATTCTTGATATTATTCAGATTCTGTCCCTGAGTTCTACCAATGTCATCGGTACAATCATAAACGGTATGTCCTGCCGATCTGAGCAATTCAATCACTTTATTCTTTACTTTACGGTCTTCATTTACCTCATCAAGAAAGCCTGATGCTCCTCTACATTGAAGTGAATGTCCACCGTGTATATTGTAGATTCCCATAATATTACCTCCTTATGGTTATCCTTTGGACTTGAACTTAGCCCGATTTGCTTTATTAATTGCCTTGTAGTCTCTCATGATGTCTTTTTTATTACGTTTCTTTTGTGGTTCTCTATAACTTGTACAAACTTTAATTAGAGTCAGTAATCGATTCAAATGCCATTTTTCAAATTCAACAGGGATACCTAACTCTATCATCTGATAGTAAATAACTTCGTTGGTTGTTATTTCCCTACGACCAGACTTCTTTTTGTCTGAAAAAGTAGTTGCAGTCATTGGGTTATTGATGTATTCGTTGATTTGTTTTATATGTGCATTTGTGATGCATCGGTAAGCATTCGGGTCAACATTCTGAGTGAGTGTCATACATTTGATATAGTCAATGGTTTCTTCTCTTGTTTTTTCAACTGTGTTAATGTACGGTTTTCTCCAATGTTGCTCCCATTTCGAAATCGATATCAAAGAATGCTCCAATTTAAGTTTTGTCTCTTTAATATATATGAACTCACCAAATTCATCGTCGTACAATTCTGTTTCTGGAATGGTTATCTGGAGCATATGAGCACCTCATTCCTGAAAACTATTAACCAGCAATTGCCGGAGTATTTGATACACCGAAATCAGTAGGCATGATACCGTTGACAAAGGCTGAAGCTGTTTCAGCATCTGTAGCAAGTTCCATAAACAATTCTGAATATGCTTCTGTCTGTGCAAACGCATCACTGAGTTCTTTACTTTTTACAAATCTTTTTCCATCTGGAGTCTTCTCACCATATGCTTTCAGTATGAGATCTTTGAAAATCTTTACAATAGACGGTGTATCTTTGGATGAAACAATTTTCTGAATCATTTCAGCAAGTCCACCTTCTGTACTAAGCTCCATTTCTGCAACTTCTGCCTTATTGAGATTAAAATAAAAGTCTTCTTTTCTTTCCATTCCGTTGTAATCTGTGTAATTAATAGTTTTCTTTAACATAAGTCGGTTCTCCTTTCATAAATAAAGACCCCACCTTTTACAGTAGGGTCTCTAAATTCCATTTTGATTTTATGCTGCTTTATTTTGATAACTCACCCATCATAGAAACAATCTCACTAGGGAGCGGTAATGTAGGTTCCTCATTTTCTGATCCCCACAATTTTGCTTCCAATTTCTTAAGCTTTTCTTTATCAGCTTTGGTGGAATCGATAGTAATTGTAGCTGTCGGTTTAGCATTTTCAACTTCTATTGGCGTTGTAGATACAGACCAAGACATAGTTGTAGCTTCAGGACTATCATTGACTGTTGAATGTCCATCTTCAGAAGGTGCAGCCAGGCATCCGTATACGATATGGATTTTGTAACCATAATCGTTTCCATCTACATCGTTTCCGATAAGAGATCGGTATGCCAGACCAAAGCCTTTACGTTTCTGCTGTCCGATAGTAACTCCTGGAGCCACTTCTTTAAGTCCATTGCATTCCTCGAATTCATCAGGATACATATAGGATTCTATAGTTGCTGCAAATTCCTCATTGGATAATAAGTTAAGATATTTACGGTTGTTGGCATATAATGCTGTAGCTTCTGCTCCGGATGGACTCTCATTAATGGCAGTAATACCGTTCCAAGCTACTCCTGTTCCGTAGCTACCATTTGTCTCTATCGGATATAATGCACACTTGTCAACACCAGTTTCATATAATTTTTCGCCAGTCTGATCCCATTTAAGTGCTGTCATAATATTTTTCCTCCTTGATCAGTAATACAATGTAAATGTGTTATGGTAGAGGTTATCTGCTTTATACGATCGATCCATTACACAGTATGGAAACTGTATCAACTTATCCAAGACTGGGTTATCTGGTCTGTTAGATATAACCGTCAGTTCATACTGAGAATCAATTTTATAAATAGAATTTCCGGCATGTGCTGTTCTCGGTTTTATCTTTGAATAAACAATTGCCGGATACTTCATCAATCTGTCTTCAGGTCGGTTGTAATATACTTCCTTAGATCCTAGTAGCTCTTCCAATTTACTCTGAAGTTCCACTCGCGTTCCCATGGTATGCCCCTCCTACTGTAAGAATTAGTCTTGGATGTTCGACCTTAACATCGGTCACTTTCCAACGTGTTCCCATAATCTCGACATATAAAATTGATGAATAATGATACAAAAGATAAGAGTCGGCAAGAATACTAATCTGATTCGAAAGATTAATATCATCACCGACTCTTTCTGTAGAAACTTGTCGTTTCCAATTGGTTGTTAGTATGTCTCCCTGGGTTATATACTCTACGATAGAGTCATCGTAATATCCCGGTTCTAGCTCTACCTCTTTTTCCGCAATACCTATTTTCCCGCACCACTTAGACATAACTAACCCTCCTATAAAAAATTATGCTGCTTCTGTCATTTCAGCTGTTTTACCAACAAACTCAATAGCAACTGCAGCATATGGCTTGATCATTGCTCCTGATGCACGAGTCTCCATCAGATATTTCATTGCATTGAAATCAATATCGAAATCATCGAACATGGTTACTTCTCCACCTTTATCAGCACCAACGTTGTAATCATTAAGATTTACATACAGACCTCCAAGGTAATGTGTATCAGCCCCTTTTACTCTGGACAGATTTTCCATAACCGGTACCGGAATAATCTTGGATACGCGAAGAGCTGTAGCAAGTTTCTCCATTGTGTCATAGATAACTCTTCCATTATTATCTTCAAGAAGCAGGCAATCTGTAAGCAGATCTTCAGGCATGAACATTACCGGATTTCCGGATCCCTTGTAATCTTTTCTGGACTTCTTGCATCCACGGACAAATGCCTTTGCTTTCTCATCGGATGTTGTGCCCTTTGTAATATTGATGGCATATTTTACAGTATAAACATCGTCATCTGTCCAAATTGGTCTGATGTTCTGCTCATTGATCTTGTCATTAGAAGAACTATTGCGTCCATCACCAACGAGAATAGCACGAGCCATTTCCTCATCCAGCATGAAACGCATTTCCTGTTTTAACCAAGCGATAACATCCAGTTCTGTGATATCAAGAACATCATCGCGATCCAGCTTCTGTTTCTTGTAGATGGTAGTAGGTGTAGTTTCACGCTTAAGCATTTTGAATACTTCTTCAACCTTCTGATTACCTTTGATGTAACCTTTAGCACGGGCATCATCTTCTGTAAGGTCTGCAAAGATAGATTTTACTCTTGCAAACGGTGTCTTATGTACAGTCTTCATTACTTCCTGTACCCATGTATCATCTCTCTTGATGAAACCAGGTGTTCCATCAACCACCTTAGCATCCGGGAACATAAATCCGATATCTGTGATACCATGAGCCAGGAACGCTTCTTTCATGCTGCCAAGACGTCTTGCATCCTTTACAATTTCTTCCATATCAGAATGGGAAAGTGTTTCCTGATCCTGAACGTTTGTTTCGCTATCAAAAATGTTATGTTTCATATTGTTCTCTCCTTCTTCGTATGAATGTTCTACTTCCTGATCCTCTTCTTCGTCAGCTTCGTCGGATACTCCAGCATCAGCAAGAGCCTGTCCGATCAGGAACTGCACTACTTTTTTCTGCTTGTCCGTAAGCGTTTCATATACATCAGCTACTGTTTCATCTTCATCGGCCGCATCGTCTCCTTCATCGGAGTCCGCATGTTTTACTTCCTTTTTCTTTTCATCTGGCTTTACACCTGCTTCTTCAAGAGCATTTCCAATTAATGCGTATACCACTGCTTTCTGTTCTTCTGTCATATCATCAAAAATTTCTTTAATAGTTTTTTCATTTGATGATGTGGGCTGCTTTTTATTGTTCTCTTCCACTTTAATGTCTCCTTTCTCTTTCTCTTCCTTTTCCTTGTCTGAATGTGTCATATCGTCAATAACGATAAATTCTCCTGAACGAATAAATGCTTCTTCGTCGGAACTTTCACCATGTGCCATTACAGAATCAATTATTGCTCCAGGATTGGCTCCGGCAAGTACAAGACTTACCTCACGAATAACTCCGTGAATCACATCTCCTCCTACATGTTTAAGCTTGTTGGCCCAAATAGAAAGTCGATCGATGTCACCATGCTGAACAAGTGTCTTACAATTCTGACCAGCGTCCGTATCATTGAACGACAGGTATGCGTATACTCCGTCAGGTCTGTTTTCAAGAATCGCGTGTCCAAGCACAGCATCAGGATTGTTATGTTCGTGATTCCACACTAGCGGAACTCTTTTTCCATCACATTCTTCGAAGGCATTTTTTCTGATAGTTCTTCCGTCTGAGCAACGCATATCAGCTTTAGTTGCATAGCCGGAGCAATCGTAATGTGTCTTACTCATTTTGAATTTGCCTCCTAATTCCATCTGAATAATAGGTTTAAAAGTTACAATTTATTGCTATCCTCGAATCCATCTGAGACTTCGCCCAAAGTATGGACAGTATGGATTTTTCTCTTATTGTCTATAAAATTGAAAAAGCTCATGAGAATAGATCAGTGTTATTCTTCAAGTTCTGGTATACTGGATATTGGTGTATCACCTACAAATTGCGATTCACCTGTGTTTTCTGGGTCTTCTCCTGTTTGGGGTTCTGTCTGTAAATCCTCCGTAGCAGATTCTGGCTGATTGAGATTACTGTTAACAAGCTTGTCCGCCTTAGGATCATCGGATGGTTTCATACCAATGAGCTGTCGGATTTCATTACTTGTCATAATTTCGTTTCTTGTAAACTTGTCTGCAATCTCCGCAATGTCATTAACCGGAACTAGCTTGAACGGATCCCTGAAGAACATGATTGTCTGTAGCTGGGACCGTGCAGTCTTTGTGAGAAACTTACGTTTCATCTCATCAACTATCGCAGACAAAATTGGCTCAACAGTACGATTGTTGTAATTGAGCATCGTCTTCTCGTCCGCGGTGCCGTTCATAACTTCCTGCGTAATTCCTAATTGGCTATACAATAGGTTCTGCAGGTACTCAATCTGTTTCATAAGATTGTTTTCTACAGGACGATTAAGCTGAATAATTTTCTCGGTGCCATCAATGTATGCAATGCCGTAAGGACCTTTTAACTGTTCCTCGATACTTTGAATTCTCTTGGCAGCCTCTTTCTTACGAGCTTCGGAACGAACCGTGTACGGCAACTGGATCACCATATCAAGTTTTCCTGATCCGGTAGCCTCGTCAACGGCATCTAGCAACGACAATTTTCTCAACAGACGAGCCATGGTAGAATTCTTATCATTGATTACTGCATATAGCGGGCTCTCAACAATTCCGACAGTACTTTTAGGAACAGTAATGTCTTCCTGCCGCCCCGTACGGTCGTTGTAGATTCTGACTCTTACATGATCCGGACTCCATTCAAAGATCTTTCCAGTTCGCATTGTCAGAATATCGTAAGAATTGGTCTTGTTCGGATCAAAGCTCGTATCAACCGGAACCAACGCCACAGAACCCTCATCCAGCAGACTCATAACTACATCTTGCAGGAAAGCTC
>OMNT01002765.1_pt1 | contig 13530 bp, 12 predicted proteins | sample 1672551 | NCBI WGS metagenome assembly OMNT01 (sample SAMEA3136698, study PRJEB25190) | human gut metagenome
TGGTAGGAATCTATGCTGACTACTGCGTCAAAAAAGTTTTCCGCAAAGGGAAGCCTGGTAGCATCAAATTGCAGCGGAACTGTCAGCTGCGCAACGCCCATCTGTTGGAATCTGACATAATTGTCGGTGGGAGAAATCCATAGATCCACGGCAAAGACATCGGTCTCATATTTCTGAGCTAAGAATATGGATGAAAGTCCTCGGCCGCATCCCAAGTCCAGAATTCGCATTCCTTTTTTATGGGCAAATTGTATGTGAGCTCCTCGGCAAGTGTCCAGGCATTTGGACCCATCATAGTTTCACGTAAAAAGGAATGAGTGACGCGCATAGGCTATTCTTCAACCCTTTTTCCCAAAGCCTGCCTCATGTGCTGCTGAATGGCAGAAAAGGATGCCGCGCTGATTACATGTTCGATTCGACACGCATCTTCCGTTGCTGTTTTTTCATCCACGCCCAAGCGCATCAGCATCTCGGAAAGGACAGTATGACGTGTGTACATAGTTTGTGCAATCTCCATACCGCTTTCCGTCAATGTGATCGCACCATCGGAATCCACCAGAACGTAACCGTCTTTCTTCAGAATGGACATAGCCCTGCTGACACTGGGTTTAGAATAACCCAAATGCTCCCCGACATCAATGGCACGCACATAGCTTTTTGTCCGGGAAAGGATATAAATCGTTTCCAGATACATCTGGCCAGATTCATGAATCGACATGGCTACCTCCACACTATACTAATTTAATTTTTTTATTATATCACAGTTAGTGGTATAGTTTCAAATTGATTAACGATTTTTGATGATCGATATTTGTTGTTTTATTTGGGCTTGACAACAAACGAGAGATGGTGTATTATTTTGACGCTGCGGTTAGAGCTTGCTAACCGTCTTTTACAACCTACCGGTTGTTTTATGCTAACTGATATATTTATGACGGGTGAACATGATGACTTTGAAAGATGCTTTGGAAGGAAAAGAATATCTTGTCCAGAAAATTGATACGGATGACGAGGAATTGAATGCCTTTTTGTTTTCTCTTGGGTGCTATGCAGGAGAGCCGATCACGGTGGTTTCTCACTTGAAAGGCGGTTGCGTCGTTTCCATTAAAGATGGTCGCTACAATATCGATAATCAGCTTGCTGAGGCAATTCTAATTTGATTTTGCCTCGCCCTGCATAATAAAAGATAAAGGTCTACTGCGCATATCGGTTAGCGTAAGGCAACCGAGGTGTGTTGTAATAAAACAGCGAAAACAGAATAGAGGAGGAACTTACCATGCGTATTGCCTTGACCGGCAACCCGAACTCCGGCAAGACCACCATGTACAACGCTCTGACTGGGCGAAATGAAAAGGTGGGCAACTGGGCTGGTGTTACGGTAGAAAAGAAGGAACATCCCATCAAGAAAGCGTATTTCAGCGGTACCGAAGAACTGATTGCGGTGGATCTGCCCGGTGCCTACTCCATGTCGCCCTTTACTTCTGAAGAGAGTATTACCAGTTCTTATGTGCGGAACGAGCATCCGGATGTTATTATCAATATTGTGGATGCCACGAACTTGAGCCGCAGCCTGTTTTTCACGACTCAGCTGCTGGAGCTGGGCATTCCGGTTGTAGTAGCGCTGAATAAGAGCGATATCAATGCAAAAAAGCAGACCGTCATTGATGTAGCGTCTCTCTCCGCCAAACTGGGCTGTCCCGTGGTAGAGACCGTCTCCACCGCCGCTGAGGGTCTGAAGGCTGTGGTAGATGCTGCCGTTGCGTTGAACGGAAAGGAGCAGAAGGCTCCATACTCTCAGGGCAATATTGATTTGACCGACAAAAAAGTCGTAGAAGATGCAGATCGCAAACGGTTCAGCTTTGTAAATCAGCTGGTATCGCAGGTAGAGAAGCGCAAGGTCCTCACCAAGGACAAGGGCACGGGGGACGCCATTGACGCCGTGCTGACCAACAAGTTCCTGGGCATTCCCATCTTCGCGCTGGTGATGTTCCTGGTGTTCCAGATCAGCCAGGTGTGGGTGGGCCCGCTGATTGCGGACACGCTGGTGGCCTGGATCGAGTCCTTCCAGGGCTACGTCGGCGAGGTGCTGCTGGCTGACGCCAATCCTCTGCTGACCGCGCTGCTGGCCGACGGCATCATCGGCGGTGTGGGCGCTGTCGTGGGCTTCCTGCCTCTGGTTATGATCATGTATTTCCTGATCGCGCTGCTGGAGGACTGCGGCTATATGTCCCGCGTTTCGGTGGTTCTGGACCCCATCTTCAAAAAGGTAGGTCTTTCCGGCAAATCGGTCATTCCCTTTGTTATCGGTACTGGTTGTGCCATCCCCGGCGTTATGGCCAGCCGTACCATCCGCAACGAGCGTGAGCGCCGTGCTACCGCTATGCTGACTCCTTTCATGCCCTGCGGCGCAAAGATCCCCGTGATCGCCCTTTTTGCCGGCGCATTCTTTGACGATGCGGGCTGGGTGAGTTTTACCATGTACTTCACCGGCATCGTTCTGATTTTCCTGGGTGCTCTGCTGGTCAACAAAATTGCCGGTTACAAGAACCGCAAGTCTTTCTTCATCATCGAGCTGCCCGAGTATAAAGTTCCCTCTCTGCTCTTTGCCCTGAAAGCTATGTGTGCCCGGGGCTGGGCCTACATCGTAAAGGCCGCCACCATCATTCTGCTGTGCAACACCGCTGTGCAGATCATGCAGACCTTCAACTGGAGTTTTGCTGTGGCCGAAACTGCCGATAGCTCTATTTTGGCCTCCATTGCCCACCCCTTTGCCTATCTGCTGATCCCCATTGTTGGCGTCCTCAGCTGGCAGCTGGCCGCCGCCGCTGTCACCGGCTTCATCGCCAAGGAAAACGTGGTGGGTACTCTGGCTGTCTGCTTTGTGGGTCTTGAGAACCTCATTGACACCGATGCGCTGGAAATGATGGAAGGCGCCGGCGCTGAGGTGGCGGGTGTTATCGCCATTACCAAGGTGGCTGCTCTGGCCTATCTGATGTTCAACCTCTATACTCCTCCGTGCTTTGCTGCCATCGGTGCTATGAACAGCGAGATGAAGAGTGCCAAGTGGCTGTGGGCTGGAATTGGTCTCCAGATGGGCACTGGTTATACAGTCGGCTATCTGGTCTATCAGATTGGAACCCTGGTTACCACCGGCTCGGTTGGCGCGGGTTTTGTTCCCGGTCTGATTGCAGTGGGTGTTTTTGTTGCTGTGCTGGTTTACCTGTGCCTGAAAGCGGATAAAGATCTGAAGCGCGAGTACGCACTGAGCGGGGCGAATGCGTAATGATTGACTACATTGTGATTGCCATTATTTTGGCGATTGTGGCTGCTGCTGCTTTCTATGTATATAAAGCAAAAAAAAGTGGCAAGAAATGCATCGGGTGTCCCGATGGTTGCTCTGGATGCAATGCCAAAAAAGGTGACGCCCACTGTAGTTGCAGCGAACACAAGCATAAATAGTACAAGCAAATATAACTGCGGTTCTCCCAATAGGAGAGCCGCAGTTTTTTGGAAATTGTACAATGCCTAGTGCTTCTGAGCGGGCAAAACTGGGCAAAAAATACATAATTGCATATTGACAGTAATCGGTGCGACTGATACTATATAAATGGTTAGAGTACGCTAACCGCTTGCTTTTTGCTTCGCTGTTAGCGTTTGCTAACCTTTCGGGCTTGAGACGAATCTTGCTGCTTTTATTAAAGGGCTGAAGGATGGGATGTCTTTGTGAAAACCAAACGCATCACAGAAGACTATGTGAAAATGATTTACCAACTGTCACAAAAGGGAGAGGTTCGCTGTTGTCGATTAGCTGAGTGGTTATCTGTGTCCCGACCCACAGTATCGGTGTCGATCAAGGCTCTTTCGGAAGAGGGCCTTGTATATCAAGATGATTTTAAAAATATTCACCTGACTGAGCAGGGATTAAAACTGGCACGGGAAGTGGAAGCCAGGCATCGGGTGTTATATGAATTACTGATAACGCTTGGGGTTGATGAGAGAATTGCTTCAATAGATGCTTGCAAAATGGAACATGCACTGGGAGAAGAAAGTTTTCAGGCTCTGCAATCACTGCTTAGCAATCCAAAGTAAGTAGCGGGGAACTTTACACTTGTTTGGGAATGAGGGCTGGATGTGCTGATAGAGTGGTTAAAGAATGAAATCCTGACAAAAGCAACATGGCACAATGATATACCCGGAATTTGTATCTGTCAGTTTGAATGGATAGGGCCGGTCAATGAGGCTGTGAATCCATTCCCTACGGGGCAGACGTCGCAGCTGATTGAAATGTTTTTTTGCGTTGAAGGTGAAATCATTGCACAGCGAGGGGATACCGATCAATGTCGAGTGACAAAAGGAAGCGTCTTGGTCCTGGGCGGTACAGCAGAACAGACCTCTTTCAGTATCGGCGAAAATATGCGAGGGGTTTTGGTATCAATCGATACCCACCAGATTGAAGATAATCCATTTTTGTTCTGTGACATTTTGGGACTGGATTTGAAACTATTTAAATCCAAGATGGATGAATGGCCAGGGAGAATGGTGCTGGTGAGCAACGGTTGGACGCAATCTTTGTTTGAGCAGTTGGCCTTTCTTCCAGCCGATGAGGGCAGGAAATATTGCCTTTTGAAATCGCTGGAACTATTATACGTTTTGAATACAAGAGACTATGGGGTGGAATATAACTCTCTGATTAAAGAAGGGGGGCGGATGTGCCAAAGTGTATTGGATGCCCAAAAGTATATGGAAGAGCATTTGTCTGAAAAAATTACGATAACTCAATTGAGCAGAACACTTTCGGTCTCACCCACCTACCTGAAAGCAGAATTCCGTCGAATGTATGGAACATCCATACATCGCCGGCTAATTGAACTGCGTATGCGGCGAGCTGAAGATCTGATTCGTAGCACGGATTATCCCATTTACCAAATTGCACAAGAAGTCGGATACGAGGGTGTGAGTCAATTCAGCGCGGTTTTTAAAAGACAGTACGGTGTTACACCAGGACGTTTCAAAAAAATGTCAAAAACAATAATGCGGTGTCCGTTTCGATAATGACAGCCAAAGAAGAGTTGGGTATAATGATTGGACGCTCAACAATATCTTGAGGCAAAAGGAGTGATCGCGGTGAAACAACATCGCTTTTGGGCCTGGGGTGCGGTAATCTGCATGATCATGGTCATGGTCACGGGCTATAAGCGGAAATAACAGAAAGGGAGTATTAAAATGAGTGTTTATTCTAAACTGGCTTGTTTTGTAGGAGGCACGTTGTTCGGGTCTTTTGGTATCAAACTTCTGTCCAGCAAAGACGCTAAAAAGGTATATGTGCATGCAACTGCAGCCGGTTTGCGCATGAAAGATTCCGTGATGGAAACGGTTACAAATGTGCAGGAGAATGCAGCTGACGTTCTCGCCTCTGCCAAAGAACTCAATGAAGAGCGGGCCGCTAAGGAAGCTGAGGAGAGTGAGGCAGCCAAGGTGGAAGACGTGGAAGCCTGACATCAGCAGAGGGAGCCGCCCTACGCGGCTCCCTTTTTCCGTGAAGGAGGATAATTCATGAACGCAACGATTCTGCACGAGAGTCATGGCCGCATCCGAATTAGACTAAAGCAAAGACGAATGACTTTGGAACAGGCGGACCAATTGGAAGCATGGTTGCAGAGTAGAAACTGGGCACAACAGATTACTGTCCATGAACGCACATGTACTGTAATTGCGTATTATAGCGGAGACAGACGAGCAGTATTGGATGATTTTCGCCGCTTTTCCTGGAAAGAAGCAGAGAAAAATGTGAATTTGCCGGCGCATAGCAGCCGTGCCTTGAACCGGGAATTTGAAGAAAAATTGGTGGGTAAAATTATGCTGAAGGCAGCCTGCACGCTGTTTTTGCCGCCCCCTTTAAGAATTGCCCGTATTCTTTGGCATATGGTTCCCTTTGTCAGGCGGGGGTTACGCTGCCTGTTGCGCCGGAGAATAAAAGTGGATCTGCTGGATGCTCTATCTATTTCGATCTCTGCCTGCCGAGGCGATTTTGGCACCGCTGGAGCGGTTATGTTCCTGCTTGAAGTAGGGGAACTGCTTGAAGAGTGGACTCGAAAAAAGTCAATGGAAGATCTGGCTCGCTGTATGTCGCTCAATATAGATCGGGTTTGGCTTCGTACCGAGCAGGGAGAAGTACTGGTTCCGGTTTCCCAAGTCCAGCCAGGGGACGCAGTCATTGTGCGTGCCGGTAGTGTTATCCCTATGGATGGTATCGTATTGGAAGGTGAAGCAACTGTCAATCAGGCGTCTCTTACCGGAGAATCTATACCTGTGATCAAACGGCCTGACAGTACCGTTTATGCGGGTACCGTAGTAGAGGAAGGCGAATGTGTCCTGGAGGTAAAACAGGCATCCGGGCAAAGCCGCTACGACCAAATCGTACATATGATTGAACAATCGGAGCAGATGAAGTCGGCGGCGGAAAGCAAGGCTGCTCACTTGGCGGATAAGCTGGTTCCTTATACTTTTGTAGGCAGTTTGTTGAGCTTTGCGTTGACGCGCAACGCGGCACGGGCTTTATCGGTTCTGATGGTGGACTTTTCCTGCGCACTGAAATTGGCGATGCCTTTGGCAGTACTCTCGGCTATGCGGGAGGCCGGAAAGGCGCATGTTACAGTCAAGGGGGGGAAATTCCTGGAGGCGGTAGCTGCGGCAGATACCGTTGTTTTCGATAAAACAGGTACCCTTACACATGCTTGTCCCCGGGTAGCAAAGGTCATTCCCTTTGGAGAGAACAAAGAGACCGACATGCTTCGCCTTGCAGCCTGTCTGGAAGAGCATTTCCCGCATTCCATTGCGAATGCAGTAGTGGAAGAGGCAAAACGACAGGGGCTGACCCATGAGGAATTCCATTCAAAAGTGGAATATCTGGTGGCTCATGGCATTGTGAGTACGGTGGACGGTAAGCGTGTATTGATTGGCAGTGCACATTTCGTTTTTGAAGATGAGAAATGCAAAATTCCGGAAGGAGAGCAGGAACGATTCGCCATGCTGCCGGAAGAATACTCCCATCTTTTCCTGGCGATAGGCGGGCAACTGGCGGCTGTGCTCTGTATCTCTGATCCTCTGCGAGAAGAGGCCACCGCAGTGCTTCGTACATTGCGAAATATGGGAATTAAACGAACAGTGATGCTTACCGGCGACAGTCAACGTACAGCAGCTGCCATAGCATCTCAGTTAGGTGTGGATGAGTTCCGGGCGGAGGTCTTGCCGGCCGATAAGGCTGAGTTCGTTGCACGCCTTCGTAAGGAAGGACATACGGTTTTGATGGTGGGGGATGGAATCAATGATTCTCCCGCACTTTCCGAGGCGGATGCAGGAATTGCCATTAGTGACGGCGCGGCTTTGGCCAGAGAAATTGCAGATATTACCATTGCCGCTGATAGCCTTTGGGAATTGGTGGAACTGCGCCATATTGCGATGGAGCTGATGCGGCGTATTCACTCCAACTATCGTTTTGTGATTGGATTTAATGGCGTGCTTATTGCACTGGGGGTAATGGGTATTTTGCCACCGGCGACTTCCGCGACATTGCATAATTTGTCTACATTGGGTGTGAGTCTGAGAAGCATGGGTCCATTACCAAAAGCACAGAGAATGCTGATTGCTGAACAATAAACGGAAAACATTTTGCATACTGCGGAAGGTAGGTTCTGGAATCAAAAAATGAAGTATTAGTTGTTGCAAGGAGTTGATGTGACTTGGCATCGATTACCACCCGAAAATCTGAGTGGATTCTATGCCCGATATGCCATTGTCGAACCAGAATAAGGGTACTCAAAGATACGACTCTTTTGAATTTCCCTTTATTTTGTCCCAAATGTAAACGGGAAATGCTCATCAACATTGTTGACAGCAAAATATGTGTCATAAAAGAATTAAATTGAGAGCCAGACGTAAAACGCAGAGCCCGCACTTCTTCCGGATTTCAGGAAGAAGTGCGGGCTTACTTGTTTCTGCTTATAGACGGAATAAGATTTAGGGCTTCGTAATGTGCGCAGTGCGGCTTCACAGATTTCATTCAGCAGGATAACTGACGCTGACAAAGATGATGATCAGCTGAGATAGGTATGACATCATAGCTTTATAGAGGAGATAGTGTTATGCAGTCTTTCGAACAGGTACTAATTACGCTGCTGTTTTGTCTGGCTTTACTCCCGACACCGACTGGGTGCCCGTCGGGGCGCTGGCTTGGCCTCTTCCACAGACATTCGCAGTTACCTCCCACTTCGGATACAAGGAAGACCCGTTCACCGGCGAGACCGATTACCATAACGGAACCGACATCGCCGCCCCGGCGGGAACGCCTATTCTGGCGGCTGCCGCCGGTACTGTGACCATCGCCAATGGCATCGACTCTTGGGGTGGCAGCTACGGCTACCACATCAAGATTGACCACGGCAACGGGCTGGAGACTCTTTATGCGCACTGCTCAGCCATTTGTGTGACAGCCGGCCAGCAGGTACAGCAAGGCGAAGTGATTGGCTATGTGGGTACGACAGGAAACTCGAACGGCAACCATCTGCACTTTGAAGCATGGATCGGAGGCCAGCGTGTCGACGCAATGAGTTTCTTTGCGGTAACATAAAAGGGGAGCGTTAGCGGCGAAGCGCCAAGGCGGAGCAGAGCATCCAGGATGTGTGGAAGCGGGATCAGCAGCATACCTTGCCGCAACGCCAAGGCAAACGCGGAGGTAGAAGCGCTGCTGACAGCCTGAAAAAGTTGACAGTAGAGAAAGGCACAGACGACGGGACTCGCCTGATGCACGCCGCCACCAACCAAGAGGATCGACGTGAAACTATTGGAAAAAATTCTCGGCAAACACGGCTGGGCCGAACCCGCCGAGTGGATGTGGATCAGAGCCACAAGAAAAACCGTTGTGCAGAAGTGTTTCCATCCTCACACAACGGTTTTATGCTATCGGGAAAAGTGGGTGCAACCGAGACTGGTGGGAGGATTATCTTTACCTATACAAAATGACTCCAAGTAGCGAAAAGCAGTCAAGATTCGAGGATTGCAAAGAACTCTGCAAAGTTGCGAACAGCAAGGCCTGTATGCCAGGAGGAATCTTCTTGCTTTTTGGCTCCGTACCACACTTTTATCATCTCATCTTCGAAAAGCATTGATGAGCGGTAAACACAGAAATCGTCCCATCCGCCAGCAGCAGAAGCTTTCAAAATCGGCTTGTTGAATGTCTCCCATTGGGTCCCCGTTTCATTTACCGCAAAAAACAAGCTGCAATGATCGCAGTCTATTCCGTTCGGGTACGCAGGATAAACGGCGTAATATTTGCCGCTCGCTGCGTCATAGCGGACATCAATATGCCATACCTGGTACCCTGGCTGCACAAAGTCACCACATGTGGTTGCAGCCGACCAATTGATGCCATCCTCCGAGGTGCGATACCGCACATGATTGTTTTGGCTGGTCCAGCCTGCGTTACCGGCGTCTACATACCACATCATGTAAGTGCCATCCGGCAAAATTTCAATTGACGGCGATAAAATGCCATACTTTTTTACAAGATCCTGTATTACGGTCTGTGGAGCGCTCCAGTGAACACCGTCCTGTGAGCTGACCATTTTCACTCTGGAACTGATGATATCATCTGCCTCTACATAGTATATTCGCAGCTCGTTGAATTCTGGCACATAGACAAGATCTGCATCGCAATTGTGTCCTGGGTTTGGAGTGCCTGCTAACGGATTGGTCAAGCCGGAGGGGACGATCCAATTTTCACCATCGTTTGAAACAACAATAGAGGGGTTTTCATAGCTGCCGTCATTATAAGGGTAGGGCGTCATCGCCATCCAATAGGTATAACCGTTCCACGGCTGGTCAAATTTTACAACAGACGGGTGTGTGGGTTGGTTTGTGCCGTCATACGTGGGGATGGTTTGCGGTGAAGCGGCGTTAATCAGCGGCTGATAAGGAGCCAAGTCCTGTACGGAAACCAGTTCAACGTCGTCAAAATAGCCCGCCCCAGTGCCGCTATTTTGACGATATCCGTAAATCGTTGCCACACAAGGCTCATTGTTTGTGACAAACGTAACGGTCAATTTTTGATATTCTGCTGATACGGTCGCGGAAAAAGACTATTGGCCGCCATAGTTTTTTACACCTAAAGTCATAACGGCGCTGTTTTCCGATTTTGCCCAACCTGTCAGAACATATTTTGTATTAGGCGCCAAGGAAACAGTTTGCTCATAGCTGCTGTTCTTATCTACTTTTGCGCAATAAGTTCCGGTATGAGGGCTTGTGGCATCAATAATTGCAGAATTGAACGCGCTCCAACCCGTATGGTCGCCCGTTTCAAATCCTCCGTTTACGATCAAATTAACGTCGTCACTTGCCATAGCAGGGCAAACGGCAGAAATAAAGAATAAAGTAACAGTGAGGAGCGACAACATCCTTTTTTCATATCGATTCACACCTCTTTTCAAAAATTTCAATATGGATTCCCATTTCAACTGTTCGCACTTCGCCGGAACTTTCGAGCAGATGCCCGCTGGAAGAAAGCCAGCGCCCTTTTGGGAAATAGACGGGCCGCGATGTTGCGCCTTTCTCTAAAATCGGGGCGACCAACAAATCGCCGCCTATCATAAACTGATCCATGATTCGCGAGCAGGCGGCGCCGGTAAAATTATAGGCCAGTGGCCGCAGAACCGGCTCGCCAGTCTCTCTGCAGGCAGCCAGAGCTTTTTCAAGTGCCGGCAGATAACGCTTGCGCAGCGCTACTGCCTGCTGTACTTCTGCATAGTTTTCGGAAGATAAGATCCGCCATGGGGCGGCTGAAAATTGCATCACCGGCATCAGGCAGGCGACCTGCGCCCATCGCACCACCAATTCCTGATCCAACCGTTCCTGACTGTAAAAATTCCGATATTCGCCACCGCCGATCATGTCCGGGCACAAAAACGGATGCCCTGTCAGGCTTTGTATGATGGCGTCCGGGATCAGTGCGGCGAGGCCCGTATTGCCCCAGCTGTGATCTTTGTCACACAGGCGCTGCGTCAAGGACCACCCGCCTGCGCCGCTCGTTACACGGAATTCGTTGAAAGAATACTGTTCACCAAAGGCCGCCCATGCCCGACAGTGCTCATCACCGGTGTTTATCCCGTCAGAGGGATAATATACACTGTCGCCGGCATCGAATTTAAAACCGTCCACCCCCAACGCCTGCAGTTCATCCAACTGTTGTTTCAGCCAGCGGCGGGCAGCCGGCTTTGTCATATCCAAGACTGCGGACCAGCCGTTCCACCAATGGGCTATGTGGGGCAGCCCGTTTTCAGATGTAACCAGCAATCCCCGCCGTTCCAGTTCGCGGTACTCCGGCGTATCCGGGGTCACGAATGGGCAGATCCAAAGCATGACGGGAAAACCCAGCCGGTGGAGCTGCGTGAGCATCGAAGCGGGATCGCGAAACTTTTCACGCGAAAATTGCCAGCGCCCATAGCAATCGCTCCAGCCGTCATCGATCATTAAGACGCCGGGGGGCAGGCCGTTTTGAAGGATCTCTTGTGCATATTGCAGTACGCCGTCCTGCGTTTGATGGAAAGTCAATTCGATCCAGGTGTTATAAACTGGAGCCGTAAACAATCGATTGTCCAATTTGACTTCATGCGGCGGGAAGCAATGCTGCATAGCGTCCAGATAACTTTCCCGCAACCCGCCGCAACACTGCCCCACCGTTGTGCCTTCGGTGCACTGAATCTCCCCTTTCTGAAAGGAAACGCGCATACCGGCTGGGTTCCACAGCCAACGTCCTGTTGTGGAGAGCAGAAGCGGCATCATTTGATTGGGCGTCTCATTTCGGGTCAGATCCAGTTCTTCCGTACTCGCGGCCGTATAGGGCTGGCGGATCCCATCGGTTACAGCGCCGCCCAAAAACACTTCGTCTGGCATCATTTTGAGCTTCATATGAATTACCTCTCAATACGATAATTGCCGGTCATAGACCTCCAACTCGTTGATTGCAAAATGCCGCCATGTAAGATTTGCGTCGTGTATTCTCATGCGGAGATACTTTACATTTTGAACACGATCAAATGAAAAGGTCTGGGTTTCGATCGTCGCGTCGTTTTTGCTCCAAAACAACGTTGTGGGGGCGACAATCTCTTGCCAGTTTTGCCCATCTTGTGAAATTTGGAAAGATACTTGCGTAGGCGCCTGGTCTTTTGCATACCAGCAATGCATCTGTATCTGATTGAAGGCTGCCTGCATCGGCCATTTCAAAACAATATCCATTGGAAGGGAGGGGCGATTATCGCTTTGGGCCGCCTCAGTAAGATCGCCATCTGTCAAAAGTCCACCGTTTTCGCTGTCCCACTCAGAGGTCGTTTCGGAGGCAATATTGGCGTTTACTGGAGATACAGACGAGTCTTTTACAAGAACTTCGTTAATTGCATAATGATCCCATTGCAAGTTGGCGTTGTTTATTTTAATTCTTAGGGCTTTTCCTTGTACCGGACTAAATGTAAGCTTATATTCTTCGACGTGCCAACCATTTCCATCCCAAGCAATATCGCCAGAAGAAGCTACATGTGTCCAGCCGGTTTCACCATCGGCAGATACTTCTAAATCCCAATTCGTTGGGGCCTGTCCTTGGCTATAGGCTGTTTTCATAATGAACGTGTCAAAAGTCTGCGTGTCCTCCCAATCAAGATAAAGGTACTGCGGAAAAACGGGGGAATCGACGCTTTGGAAAGCGGAATATGCATCGTTGTCAATCATATTGCTGGGAGGACTGTCCCAGTTCCAGTCCTGTCCTGCGCCCGCAACTGCATACGGAGCCAGATTTTCTCCTGCAACAGGGTTATGATCGGTTGCTGCGTCCCAAGCCAACATCTCATCGGTTTTGTAAACACGGAAATAGTCGATTTCAAATCTCTTGGGATAGTCGCTGTTATAGTCCGGCGTGCCGCTCCACAGCGGGGAGTCATTTTCGTAGATTCCCAGAAAAGTGATCATTTTATAGTCTGGCGATTGGGATGTTTCTTTAACAAGATTTCCATCGAAGTAGAACTTCATGCCTTCCGGCTGCCATTCAAAACCGTAAACGTGAAAATCTTGCGAAACATCACAAGCAGGATAATAATCTAAGCTTTGTTCACTAAGACCTGCATCGTTCCAAGGATGGACGGAAACGCGTACGCGGCTTTGGTCGGTATTGATGTCCGGACCACAAATTTCAAAAATGTCTACTTCGGCGGTCTCGTCTGATTTTGTCTCAGTACCAATCATCCACCAGGCACTGTGTAAGCCGCTGTCATCCGGTACCCGTGCCCGCAGCTCAAAGTATCCATATCGGGTTTCAAAATTTCTGACGGCGCGATGATGATCGGTGATCGTACAAGTATCCCAAAAATTGTGCAGGCCATCCCGCATGCCGGTCTGTATGCTTGAAATCTTTTGTATGTCATCGAATGCCCACCAAGGGCCTTGAGTATCTTTGTCTATTCTTAATGACAGTATACCGTTTGTCACATCATA
>OMNT01002782.1_pt1 | contig 13477 bp, 12 predicted proteins | sample 1672551 | NCBI WGS metagenome assembly OMNT01 (sample SAMEA3136698, study PRJEB25190) | human gut metagenome
GACAGTGGCTGGCCGGATGCCTGCTGCTGCGGCTGCTGGTGCTGCTGGCTGCCGCCATGATCGGGTGCCTGCTGTCGAGCCTGTGCCGGACGGTGAACGCTGCCGTGGTGGTATGCTGCGCCGGACTGGTGGGCCCGGCGGCCCTGGAGCTGGTGGGCGTGCGGGCGGCAGGCATTCTGTCCCTGGCCCGCCTGTGGACCCCCGTTACCTGCTCCCTGTATGCCTATCTCATCCCCCTGGCTCTGCTGATAGTCTGCCCCCTTCTGTGCGTGCGGCGCAGGCCCAGGGTCTGATCTGTATAAACCAAGAAAAATCGAGCCGGTTCGAAGACCGGCTCGATTTTTCTTGACACGTTTCCACAGATACAGTAGACTTTACAGCAGCGCGAACAGCACATACAGCCAGTGGGCCGCCACGCCGGCGCACAGGCCGCCTACGGTGTGGCTGATGATGGCCTTGCCGATGAGATGGTTGCACCCCAGGCTGTTCATCATGGACACATGGGTGCTGAGATAGCCGCTCCAGCACATGCACATAGCGGTAAACACCGCGATGTCGCCGCCGGCAGCCTTCCCCTCGGCCAGCAGCTGGGGCACCAGGCTGATGGCCGCACCGGCTGCGCCCAGAGCCGTCACCGGCACCGCCAGACCCTCCGGCGAGGAGAAGCCGAACAGCGGCGTCAGGATAAAGCTGAGCTTATCCGCCAGCTTGGGCAGAAGTCCGATGCCCTCGTAGGCCGCGCCGGTATACAGGCCGCTCTCTGCCGGGCCGTTGGTGAGCATCATCACCACCGTGCAGATAACCAGCACGCCCGGTATGATGCTCACGCCCATTTTCACGCCGTCCATGCCGCCGTCCAGCAGGGCAGACATGAAGCGGGTACCGGTGCCGCCGGCCCGGACGGGACGCACCCGCTTGCCCCCCAGGGACAGGGTGCCGCCGTCAATCATGGGCTGCTCCCGGCCGTATACCTTGGCGGTAAATGCCAGCATGATCCGGGTGGATACGATACTGCCTACCACCGCTCCCAGAAGGCCAGTCAGGGCCGCGCCGGTGTAGTTCACCCCCTTGCCGGGGGACAGGCTGATCATATAGGTACACACGATGAAGCCCATGCCGAAGGACGTACCCAGATTGGTCAGGGCCGGAAACTGATACGCCTTGAACAGGCTTTTGAAGTAACGGTCCTGGGCCAGGGAGAGAACGGCCGGGTTGTCCGACAGGAATGTGGTCACCACGCCCACGGACGCCGCCCCCGGCAGGCCGTATACCGGCCGCATGAAGGGGTTGAGCATCCGGTTCATCAGCGACACCAGGCCAAACTCGGAAAACAGCGCCGAAATGGCCCCCATGATGACGCACAGGGCCGTCAGATACAGCACCGTATCCGTCAGAAGGACAAAGGCGGTGTTGATCATGGTGTTGATGGTGTTGCCCAGGCCCATTTTGGCGGCAAACAGCGCAAAAAAGGCCACAAACAGCACGATGAAAATGAAGTTTTCGGGTCCGATCTCCTTTTTATAGCAGGTGGGTCCCTTGTGGGTTTCTTCGGCCCCGACAGGCGGGGCCTGGGTTTCCTCGATGACAGACTGGCTCATAGCGATTTTCCTTTCTTCCTTGTCCCTATTCCACAAAATACTCCGCTTTTCGCGGAACCAATTTATCATACCGCATAAAGCGCATCCTGTAAAATAAATATATTTCGTGGGGAGCATGAGAAAAGCTTATGGCTGACAACACATATCGCATCCTGACCAAAATCGCCGAGACCGGCAGCCTGACCCGCACGGCGGAGCAGCTGAACTATACCCAGGCCCGGGTCAGTCAGATTCTGAAATCCGCCGAGACGGAGTTCGGACTGACCTTGTTTGTTCGGGGCAAGCGGGGCGTGATGCCCACGCCGGAGTGTCGGTGTCTGCTGCCGACTTTGCAGGAGCTGGTGCGCCAGGAGCTGGTGCTTCTGGACCAGCTGGACCAGATTCGGGACCTGCGGGGCGGCACGGTGTCTATCGGCACCTTTACCAGCGTGTCCTGCCACTGGCTGCCCCAGCGGCTGAAGGCCTTCGGGCAGCTGTATCCCCAGATTCGGTTTCAGCTGAAGCTGGGTGACGTGGCCCATATCGATCAGTGGCTCCGGGAGGGCACCGTGGACCTGGGGCTGATGATCGACCCGGGGACCGAGGATCTGACGTTTCTGCCCCTGCTGGAGGACTGCTATTCTGTGATCCTGCCCCGGGAACATCCCCTGGCCGGAGCGGAGGAGCTGAGCCTGGAGCAGCTGCGGGGGGAATGCTTCATCCTGCTGGAGCCGGAGGACAATGCCCCGGTGGAACCGCAGCTGCGGCAGGCCGGGGTCCGGGTGGGCTATCGGGTAAAGGATGACTACACCATCCTGGCCATGGTGGAAAGCGGTCTGGGCGTCAGTGTGCTGCCTCATCTGCTGCTGCAGCGCACGTCGTACCGGGTCCATGCCGCACGGCTGATGCCGCCGGTGGCCCGGCGCATGGGCATCCTCCTGCCCAAGGATGGATATATCTCCCTGGCAGCCCGGCAGTTCGTGTCGTTTTTGCGGCAGGAAGCGGAAGCGGTGGAAAAATAGCGAAAGCCTCCCTCATGGCGATGCCATGGGGGAGGCTTTTTGTTTACCTGATCTGCTGACGGACCTGGTCCAGGGGCAGGTCCTGTTCCCGGGCAATACGGGCCAGGTCCTCATATTCCGGCTTCTGACGCCGGACGCCCCAGCCCTGAGACAGCTTCCGGGCCACAGGGCCCCAGGGTGTATCCACCGTTTCCTCCGCGCGGGACAGGGTATAGCGCCGGTGCCGGCTCTCCCGGACGCCCAGGGTGGTGGTGTGCCGCAGCAGCAGCCGGGCCATTTCCTCCCGCTGCTCCTCCCGGCACAGAATGCACAGCATCACGCCAGGCCTGGATTTTTTCATGCCAATGGGCACGGTGTACACATCCAGCGCCCCGGCCTCCAGCAGACGCTCCATAGCGAAAGCAATGTCCTCGCCGGTCATGTCGTCCAGATTGCAGGCCAACTCATACACGTCGCCGATGTCTGCCGCCGTGTCCCCCAGCATGGCCCGCAGGCAGTTGGCCCGGGGAAAGTCCTTGTGGCCCATGCCGTAGCCCACGGCCCGCAGGGTCATCACCGGCATATCGCCGAAGCGGGTGACAAAGTGCCGCAGCAAAGCCGCACCGGTGGGGGTACACAGCTCCCCGTCGATCCCGCCGCCGTAAATGGGCACATCCCGGAGGATGTATGCCGTGGCCGGGGCAGGCACCGGCAGGATACCATGGGCGCAGCGGACAGTTCCGCTGCCCACATGGACCGGGGAGGCGATCACCTGGTCCGGCGCAAGCTCCTCCATCAGCAGGCACACCGCCGTCACGTCTGCCACGGCGTCCATGGTGCCCACCTCGTGGAAATGGATGTCCGTCACCGGCACGCCATGGACATGGCTCTCCGCCTGGGCGATGCCGTCATATACCGCCAGAATGTCCCTCCGCACCCGGTCGGACACCGGGAGCCGCTCCACAATGTGGCCGATCTCGTGTATACCGTTGTGGTGATGGTGGGCGTGCTCATGGTCGTGGGCGTGCTCATGGTCGTGGTCATGCTCCGTTTCCCCGTTCACCGTCACGGTGACTCGGGAGCCGGTGATGCCGCACTTTTCCGCCCGTTCCAGGCGGTATGTTACCCCGGGAATACCCAGGCCGTTGAGACGCTTGACAAATTCGTCGGGCCGGGGCAGCAGCTCCAGCAGCGCCGCCGTCAGCATATCTCCGGCGGCGCCCATGCCGCAGTCCAGATACAGGGTCCTCATTTCTTTCCCTCCATGTGATTGATCATACTGGCCAAATACCCGGCGCCGAAGCCGTTGTCAATGTTCACCACCGATACGCCGCTGGCGCAGGAATTCAGCATAGACAGCAGGGCCGACAGGCCGCCGAAGGAGGCGCCGTAGCCCACGCTGGTGGGTACTGCGATCACCGGACAATCTGCCAGGCCGCCCAGCACGCTGGCCAGAGCCCCCTCCATTCCTGCGATAGCCACGATCACCGACGCGCTCATGATATCGTCCATATGGTGCAGGGTGCGGTGCAGGCCCGCCACCCCCACATCGTACAGCCGCAGCACTTCGTTGCCGTGGACCTCCGCCGTCAGGGCGGCCTCCTCCGCTATGGGAATATCGCTGGTGCCGCCGGTAGCGATAACGATGCGGCCGATGCCGTCCGGCTCCGGCACAGTGCCGATGATGCCGCAGCGGGCATCCTCGTGATAGTCCAGCGGATACGCGGCGGCAATCTCCTGAGCCGCCTCCGGAGACAGGCGGGTGATGAGAATGGTCCGCTGGCCCCGCCGGCGCATGACGCCGATGATGCCGATCATCTGGGCCGGAGTCTTTCCCGCGCCGTAGATCACCTCCGCCGCGCCCTGGCGGATGCCGCGGTGCAGGTCCACTTTTGCATAGCCGATGTCGGTGAAGGGCTCCTTTTTCAGGGCCAGCAGCGCGTCATCCACGGATACGGTCCCCTGGCGCACGCCCTCCAGCATTTTGCGGATCTCGCTGTTCATGCTCTTGCCTCCAGGTCCAGCCATACGGCGTCGTAGTCCTGCCCCAGGCGGTCCAGGATCTCCTGCCGGTGCTCCAGCAGGTGGGGCATCTGGGCGGCGGGCAGCTGAATTTTCGCGCTGCGGCCCGCCAGGCGGACCCGGAAGTCCGTAAAGCCCAGGGAAAACAGATACGTTTCCGCCGCCTCGGTAACAGCCAGGTCCCGGGCGGTAATGGGCTGTCCGGTGGGGATGCGGGTGGCCAGGCAGGCGTATGCGGGCTTGTCCCAGGTGAAAAGTCCTGCCTCCCGGGACAGCCGTCGTATTTCGTCCTTGGTCAGGCCGCACTCCCGCAGGGGCGACCGCACCGACAGCTCCCGCAGAGCCCGCATGCCGGGGCGATCTCCGGCGTCGTCGGAGGCGTTGGTGCCGTCCAGCAGCACCGGAAAGCCGTCCTCCGCCGCTGCGGCGGCAATGGTGCGGAAGATCACGCGCTTGCAGTGGTAGCACCGGTCCGGCGGATTGGCCGTCACGGTGGGAGACGACAGCACGTCCACTTGCAGCTCCCGCAGGTCGGCATGGAGGTCCCCGGCCAGACGCCGGGCGTCCTCCAGCTCAAACCGGGGCTGGAAAGCGGAATTCACATAATACGCCCGGACCCGGGTGCCGTAACGCAGAGCGGCATACAGCAGGTAAGACGAGTCCACCCCGCCGGAAAAGGCAATGGCCACCCGGGGATTTTCCTTAAAAAACTGTTGCAGATCCATGATTCGTCGATTCTTTCTCTTATTTTGCGCTGGGCACAATGCCCAGGATCACCAGGGGCTCCGTGCCGGTGTTTACAACGCTGTGGCTGTGGCCCTGGGGGCAGTAGTGGCACAGGCCGGGATAAACCGCCGCCTCCACGCCGTCGTCCAGGCACACGCCGGTACCGGACAGAAAATACATGACCTCGCAGCTGTCGGTGTGGGTATGAAGGCCGATGGAGGAGCCGGGCTCCAGCGTCAGCCGCAGGATCTTGCCCATACCGTCCTGAAAGATGCGGGTCTCGGCCTCTCCCTGGCCGCCCTTGAACCGGGGCTGCACCAGAGAGGGCATACGGTCAAAGTCCAACGTCATGGCCGGTCCCTCAGTTCAGGAAGTCCTTGAGTTTCTTGCTGCGGGAGGGGTGGCGGAGCTTCCGCAGGGCCTTGGCCTCGATCTGGCGGATGCGCTCGCGGGTGACGTTGAACTCCTTGCCCACCTCCTCCAGGGTGCGGGTGCGGCCGTCCTCCAGGCCGAAGCGCAGCTTCAGCACCTTCTCCTCCCGGGGAGTCAGGGTGCTGAGCACGGACACCAGCTGCTCCTTCAGCAGGGTATAGCTGGCAGCCTCACTGGGCTCGGACGCGCCCTCGTCGGGGATGAAGTCGCCCAGATGGGAGTCCTCCTCCTCGCCGATGGGGGTCTCCAGGGACACGGGCTCCTGGGCGATCTTCAGAATCTCCCGGACCTTGTCCACGGGCATGTTCATCTCCTCGGCGATCTCCTCGGGAGAGGGATCGTGGCCCAGCTCCTGAAGCAGCTGACGGGATACGCGGATGACCTTGTTGATGGTCTCCACCATATGGACGGGGATGCGGATGGTGCGGGCCTGGTCGGCGATGGCCCGGGTGATGGCCTGGCGGATCCACCAGGTGGCATAGGTGGAGAACTTATAGCCCTTGGTGTGGTCAAACTTCTCCACGGCCTTGATGAGGCCCAGGTTGCCCTCCTGGATCAGGTCCAGGAACAGCATGCCCCGTCCCACATAGCGCTTGGCGATGGACACCACCAGCCGGAGGTTGGCCTCCGCCAGCTGCTTTTTGGCCTTTTCTCCGGCTTTCAGGTCCGCCTTGGCCTGAGCCAGCTCCTCCTCGGTGAGGGTCAGTCCTCCGGTCTCCACCTGAGCCAGCTTCTCCTTGGCGGTGTTGCCTGCGGACATGGCGGTGGCCAGCTTGATCTCCTGCTCGCCGGTCAGCAGGGGCACCTTGCCGATCTCCTTCAGATACATGCGCACGGGATCGTCAATGTTGAAGCTGTCCACCAGGGTGTTGGGATCTACCAGCTCCTCCTCCTCGATCTCGGCGATCTCCTCCATGGCGGGCTCCATGTCCTCGGGGATGTCGTTGGTGAAATCCTCGGTGACGATGTCGATGCCCAGATCCGCCAGGGAGTCATAGATGCTGTCCATCTGGTCGCCGTCCAGGTCCATGGCGTCCACCACCTCGGACAGCTCCGCCGGCTCCAGGCGGCCCTTCTTCTTGCCCTTGATGAACAGCTCCCGGAGCTTCTCATTGCCGGCCAGCAGAGCAGCGGCAGGGCACTTGCCGAGCTTTTCCTCCAGGGTCTTGTCGTTGGTCTTGTCGTTGGTCTTGTCGTTGGTCTTGTCGCTCTCCGGCTTCTTGTCGGCAGTCTTTTCGGCAGTCTTTTCGGCCTTTTTCTTGTCGTCGGCGGTCAGCAGCTGGTCCGCCATCTCCTCGAGCTCCTGCCGGGTATAGGTTTTATCTGTCATTGTGCTTTCCTCCATAGCCCTTCTTGTTTTTATATTTTTCCGCCGCTGCCGCCAGGGGGTCTGTCCCGGCCCCGGCAGCGCGTTTTTGCGCTTCCTCATGAATGACGCGGCAATAGTCCTCCAGAGCCCGCTCCGCGCCTGTGCGGGACTCCGGCTTCTGCACCACCGCCGTCAAGTGGCTCATTTCGTCGCCGGTAAGCTCACCGCTCAGCGACGCCACCGTCATCGGCCGCCCGGCCATATGGCTCTCCCACAGGCTGGCATAAACCCGGCCCAGCAGCGGCGAGGAAAATTCCTCTGCCGGAATGGGCGGCGCCGGGCCAAACAGGCCATCGTCCAGCAGCAGCAGCCGGATGACGCCCTCCTCTGCCAGAGCGCTGCGGAGATTCTCGTACCGCAGGCCACGCTCCTGGGGCTGGAGCGACACCACAGGGTTCAGCTCCCGGCGCTCCCGGGCCTTCTTGTCCTTGGCGGCCTTGCGCTTGAAGGCGCGCTGCACCTCCATCCGCAGAGCCTCCGGCGTCAGGCCCGCCGTTTCCGCCGCCCGGGTGGTGTATACCTCCCGCTCCACGGCGTTTTCCAGAGTGCAGAGCACGGCGCTGACCTCCTCGGCGTAGGCCACCCGGGCCTGGTCGTCCCGCAGGTCATATTTCCCGGCGATCTCGTTCAGACGGAACTCCACCCCGTTGGCGCTGCCGCTGAGAAGCCGTTCGAAGGCCTCCGGGCCCTGGAGCTTGATAAAATCGTCGGCGTCCTGCTTCACATATTCCCCGTCCACCAGCCGGTTGGGCAGACGCAGCACCCGGACGCTGAACTCCGACTGGTTCAGCAGCTCCAGGGCCCGTTGGGTGGCCAAGGCTCCGGCCTTATCGTTGTCGTAGCACAGCACCAGCTCCTTGGTGTACCGGGACAGGAGCCGGGTCTGTTCCACCGTCAGGGCCGTGCCCATGGAGGCCACGGCATTGTCGAACCCTGCCTGGTGCAGGGTCACCACGTCCAGATTGCCCTCGCACAGGATGATGTTGGGCCGCTTGGTCTTTTTGGCCAGGTTCAGGCCGTACAGCACCCGCCGCTTGCTGTATGTAAGGGTCTCGGGGGTGTTCATATACTTGGGCTCGGACTTGTCCAGCACCCGGCTGCCGAAGCCGATCACGTCGCCCCGGACGTCGATGACCGGCAGGATCAGCCGGTTGCGGAACTTGTCGTAAAGATGTCCGTTCTTCCCGCTGACGGCCAGGCCCGCACGGATCAGCTCGTCCTTGCCGTATCCCTTCTGGGTCATGGCGGTCAGCAAGGCGTCCCAGCTGTCGGGGGCCGCCCCCATGCCGAAGCGCACGGCGATCTTCCGATGAATACGCCGCCGTTCCAGATATGCCCGGACCGCCTGACCGTCGGGCCCCTGCAGCGTCTGATAGTACCACCGGGCGGCGTCCCGGTTCAGCTCCAGCATCCGGCGGCGGAGCTTCTCCGTGCCGTCGTTGGCCTCCTCCGGCACCGGGATGTTGGCCCGCTTGGCCAGAAACCGCACCGCATCGGGATAGGACAGGTTCTCAATGTCCATGATGAAGTTGATGACGCCCCCGCCCTTTTTGCAGCCGAAGCAGTGGTAAAACTGCCGGTCCGGCAGCACATGGAACGAAGGAGTCTTTTCATTGTGGAAGGGGCAGCAGCCCCAGAAGCTGCCGCCCTTGGGCGTCAGGGATACATAGGAGCCCACCACGTCCACAATGTCATTGCGGGCGATCAGCTCGTCCAGAAAGCTCTGGGGAAACGGCATGGCCGCGCCTCCTTTCCGTGAAATTCCCGTGATATTTATATATACCCCGCAAAAGCCCGGAATCCTCTTTTTCTGCGTAAATTTTTAAAAAATTTTTCCCGCCGGAGGTCCGGCGGGAAAAATACGTCACAGAGTGTATTTTTTCTGATATTCGGCGGAATAACGGGCAAAGGATGCGGACTTCATGGCCTTGACGCTGTTGAGGTACTCGTGGGTATCAAAGGAGTCGGACTCCAACTCGATCATGGCCACGGCAATGTTGGAGCAGTGATCCGCCACGCGTTCGTAGTTGGTCAGCAGGTCGTTGAAGATAAAGCCTTGGTTCAGGGTACACACGCCCTTTTGCAGGCGGTCCACATGGTGCAGCTTCATCTCGTCGCACAGTCCGTCGATGATCTCCTCCAGCGGCTCCACCCGGCCGGCGGACTCCAGGTCGCCGTTGACAAACGCGCCCACGGACAGGTGCAGGATCTCGGTGACCGCCTGCTCCAGCATCCGCAGCTCCCGGTCGGCCTCCGGGGAGAACGCCACGCTTTTGGCGTTGATCTCCCGGGCTGCATCGCAGATATTCAGGGCGTGGTCGGAGATACGCTCGAAGTCCGAGATGGTGTGCAGATATTTGGACACCTCCTCGCTCTGCCGCTGGGACAGCTCCTTACCGGTGATCTTCATCAGGTAGGTGCCCAGCCGGTCCTCGTAGCGGTCGATGGCGTCCTCGGTATCCTCAACGGCCCGGCAGCCCTTGTCGCTGAATCGGTGCACCAGCTCCATGGCCCGCAGCAGGTTGTCCATGGCCCGCTGTGCCATGGCGTCGGTGACCTGGCGGCTCTGCTCCAGGGCCAGGGCCGGGTGCAGCAGGAAGCGCTCCTCCAGCCGGTCCATCTCCTGCTCCTCCCGGACGCTTTCGGGATTCTCCGGGATCAGCAGGCACACGCACTTTTCCAACACTCCGATAAGCGGCGCCAGCACAATGACCGTGGCCAGACGGAACAGGGTGTTCATCAGGGCAATAGACACGGCAGTCATGGTCATGGTCAGGAAATCGAAATGCACGATGGCATTGACGGTGTAAAACACGGTGGCCCAGATCACCACGCCCAGCATGTCGATCAGCAGATATACAAAGGCCGTGCGCTTGCCGCTGACGTTGGCCCCCAGAGCCGACAGCAGCACCGGCACCGCCGCGCCGATGGCGATGCCCATGACTATGGGCAGGGCGATCTCAAAGGTAATGGCCCCGGTGACGGCCAGCGCCTGGAGAATGCCCACGGCGGCGCTGGCGCTTTGGATGACGCTGGTAAACAGCAGGCCCACCAGAATCCCCAGCAGCGGGTTAGAGAAGGAGGTCAGTGCGTCGATAAACACCTGGCTGTCCCGCAGAGGAGAGACGGCGTCGCTCATAATGGACATGCCATACATCAGCACCGCAAAGCCCAGGAGAATGTCTCCCACATGATGGGTGGCAGGCCGCTTGGCAGCCATGCGCAGAATGATGCCGACGACGGCCACCAGACCCGTCAGGGTGGCGGTGCTCAGCAGGGTCACCCAGCCGCTGCCGCCGCTGAGACTGCTGAGGCAGAGGATCCACCCGGTGACGCTGGTGCCCAGAATGGCGCCCATGACAATGCCGATGGCCTGGTTCACCTTCATCATGCCGGAGTTCACAAACCCCACCACCATCACGGAGGTAGCGGAGGAGGACTGGATCACGGCAGTGACCCCGGTGCCCAGCAGCACCCCCTTCAGCGGCGTGCTGGTCAGCTTATACAGCACCAGCTCCAGCTTGCTTCCGGCGACTTTTTTCAGGCCGTCGCCCATGATGGCCATGCCGAATAAAAACAGCGCGATGCCGCCCAGAAGGCTGATGATCTCGGATGCGCCCATACGCAGCCCCTCCCAGTGTATTAATCCTTTATAGTATAGCAAATCCGTGCAAAGTCTGTCGATGGAAACCGGGCAGAAAGAATGGAGAAATACGGAGAAAAAAAGCCGGTTTCTTTGTAGATTCCGGAAAAATACTCGGTAAAAAATTAACGATACTTGCGTATTACACCGGGACGGGGTATACTGTTTTATTATACCATTGATTAGATGCGCTTAACGCTGTAAAAAGGAGCCGTTATGTTCAAGCATTGTCTCATCGTATTTCTGGTGTCCATGGTGCCCATCATCGAGCTGCGGGGGGCCATCCCCTACGGCGTGGGCTTCGGTCTGCCGCTGTGGCTGACGTATATCGTCGCCATTGTGGGCAATATGTTGCCGGTGCCGCTGATCTATTTTTTTGCCCGGCGCATTCTGGAGTGGGGGCAGGACAAGCCCGTCATCGGGAAATTCTTCACCTTCTGCCTGGAAAAGGGAAAAAAGGGCGGTGAAAAGCTCCAGGCCAAGGCGGGACGGGGCCTGTTCTGGGCGCTGCTGCTGTTTGTGGGCATTCCCCTGCCCGGCACCGGAGCCTGGACCGGCACCCTGGCCGCCAGTCTCCTGGATATGGATTTCCGCAAGAGTGTGCTGGCCTGTATGGGCGGCGTACTGCTGGCCGGATGCATCATGGGCGCCCTGAGCCTGCTGGGCGTCTCTGCCTTTGGGGCCATCACCAAATGACAGGTTTCATCCGGGAAAAGGATCTCCCCGAAGGCCAGCCTGTCAAAGAACCCCTGCTTTCACGCGGTGAAAGCAGGGGTTCTGTTGCAATTTGTGGAAAAATAAGCGCGTACCAGCCGGAAAATGGAGTCCCTCCAGCTCCAATTTGCCAGCTTTTTCAGATTCATGGCAGCATATTTCAGCCTGACCCATCTGGTGACGGCGGCCAAGCCCTTGTTCGCGCTGGCCCGGATATGGGTCCCGTCAATGAAATCAGATCATTCTTCTTGACAGGTGCAAAAAGTCATCCATGTCAGGCGGTGATAGGAAACAGGAGCTTCAGCACGCCGAAGATCACCAGGGACGCGGCGGCGGCGATGAGCCAGACGAAGCAGGTTTTCCGGTCCCGCAGGGCCAGCTTTTGATTTTCGTGCTCATTTTTCCATCGGACAAAAAACCAGCCTGCGCACAGCAGACAGATCACAGGGGCAAACAGCAGGCCAATCACGGCAACATATTCCATAGCAGCTCCTCCATCATTTTTTCCCAGTATACCGTATTTCCCTGCCGCCGTCAATCCGGGAGTTTCCGGGCCGGACGGCGGGGATTTTTTCAGGTAGTTGCTTTTTGGATAAAGGTGTGCTACAATGCACCTGATCACACACCGGGCTTACCTATTAAATATAGAAGGTCCGGATGCCAAGAAGGAGCCGTGAAGCATGGAGACCATTACCAGCCGCCAGAACCCGCTGATGACCCATATCCGCAAGCTGGCGGGGTCCGCCGCCTACCGCCGCCAGACCGGCGAATGCCTGTGCGACAGTCCCAAGCTGCTGCGGGAGGCCGCCCAATGGGGCGCAGACGTGCGGACCGTGGTATCCGTTCTGCCCTGGGACGGGCCGCTGCCGGATCATGTCCGGCAGGTGCTGGTGCCGCCGGAGGTCATGTCCTCCATCAGTCCTGCCAAAACGCCCCAAGGGGTGCTGTTCACCTGCGCCATTCCCGTTTTGCCGGTGCCGGAAACGCTTCCGGGCCGGCGATATGTGGTGCTGGACGGGGTCCAGGACCCCGGCAACGTGGGAACGGTGCTGCGGACCCTGGACGCCTTTGACGCCGACGGCCTGCTGCTGACCGGCGGCTGCGCGGACCCCTTCGGCCCCAAAACCGTCCGGGCCTCCATGGGGGCGGTGTTCCGCCGTCCGGTATGGAGCGTAACGCCGGAGGAGCTGGGAGCCCTGCTGCGCCGCAGCGGCATCCCCCTGTACGGTGCGGCCCTGCGGCCGGACGCCCTGGACGCCCGGCAGGCGGACTATTCCCGATGCGCCCTGGCCATCGGCTCCGAGGGACGGGGCCTCAGCCGGGAGGTGCTGGACCTGTGCGACAAAACCGTGCTGATCCCCATGTCTCCCCGCTGCGAGTCGCTGAACGCGGCCATCGCGGCGGCGGTGCTGCTGTGGGAAAGCTGGCGATAAACGAAGGGGGGGAACCGCCGTGGCGGCACTGAAATACTGGGTCTGGCTGACGGCTCTGCCGGGGCTCAGCAACCGCAGCAGGCTGCTGCTGTTGGAGCGGTACGGGTCCCCGGAGGATGTGTATTACGCCGACTCCGAGGAGCTGGCCCAGGTAGAGGGTCTGACGCCGGGACAGGCGGCCCTTCTGGCGGACAAGAGCTTATCGCGGGCGGACCGCATCCTGGCGGACTGCGCCCGGGGCGACATGTTCCTGCTGACTATGCAGGACGCCGCCTACCCCGCCCGGCTGCGGGACATCTTTGACCCGCCGGTGCTGCTGTACGGCAAGGGCTCCCTGCCGCTGTTCGACGAGGAGGCGGCCATCGCCGTGGTAGGCACCCGGTCCTGCACTCCCTACGGGCTGCGCTGCGCCCATCGCATGGGCTATGAGCTGGCCCGGCAGGGCGCCGTGGTGGTGTCCGGCATGGCCAAGGGCATCGATGGTGCGGCCATGCGGGGCGCTTTGCAGGCCGGGGGCTTCACCGCCGCCGTGCTGGGCGGCGGCGTGGACGTGGTATATC
>OMNT01002785.1_pt1 | contig 13457 bp, 7 predicted proteins | sample 1672551 | NCBI WGS metagenome assembly OMNT01 (sample SAMEA3136698, study PRJEB25190) | human gut metagenome
CTGACGAAAAATTTGACGACGCATCTGTCGCACAATCTTTGTGCGGTATTGCCTGAACAGGCTCTTACGCCAAATTGAAAGGAGATATGATTTGTGACAAAATCCGTAGTATGTATTCTGATTGCCATTCTTGTCTATATGGGCATGATGGTCGTGATCGGTGCTGTGTATTCCAAAAAGAACAGCAACGTCGGCGATTTTTATCTGGGCGGCCGGCGGCTCGGACCGGTGGTTTCTGCCATGAGTGCAGAGGCTTCGGACATGAGCAGCTATCTGCTCATGGGTCTGCCGGGGCTGGCGTATCTGAACGGCTGTGCAGAGGTAGGCTGGACTTCCATTGGTCTGGCGATCGGCACCTATCTGAACTGGCTGCTGGTGGCGAAACGACTCCGCGTGTATTCTCAGCGTTGCCGGAACTCCATTACCATTCCTGACTTCTTTTCCAACCGGTATCGGGACGATAAGCACGTGCTGATGGGCATTGCGGCAGTCATCATTCTGATATTTTTCGTGCCGTATACCGCTTCGGGTTTCTCCGCCTGCGGCAAGCTGTTCAATCAGCTGTTCGGCTGGAACTATCACATGGCAATGATCATCAGTGCGGTCATCATCATTTCCTACACCTGTCTGGGTGGCTTTCTGGCGGCAAGCTTTACCGACCTGATCCAGAGCATCGTTATGACTTCGGCTCTGGTGGTGCTGGTGATCTATGGCGTACATACTGCCGGCGGACTGGACAACGTATTGGAAAATGCCAAGGGTATTGAAAATTACCTTAGCTTTACCAGCACCCGCACCGCAGAGGGCGAAGCCGTTTCGTTCGGCGGACTGAGTATCATTTCCACACTGGCGTGGGGACTGGGTTACTTTGGCATGCCGCATATTCTCCTGCGGTTCATGGCGATCGATGACAAGAACAAGGTCAAGATCTCCCGCCGCATTGCTTCTGTCTGGGTAGTGCTGGCAATGGGCGTGGCAGTATTCATTGGTATCATCGGCAACGCCCTGACGGTAAACGGCACGGTTGCTCCGCTTGAAACCTCTTCCAAGGCGGAAACCATTGTGCTGGAAATGGCAACGGTATTGAGCAAACACAGCGTGGGAGCTGCCCTGATCGCCGGACTGATCTTCGCAGGCATTCTGGCGTGCACCATGTCTACTTCCGACTCGCAGCTGCTGGCGGCTTCGTCCAGTATGTCGGAAAACCTGCTGAAAGGCGTGTTCCATATTAAGCTGTCGGAAAAGCAGTCCATGATCGCAGCACGTGCCGTCCTGCTGATTATTGCTGTGCTGGGCATTGTGCTGGCTTGGGACCAGAACAGTTCTGTATTCCGTGTGGTTTCCTTTGCATGGGCAGGTTTCGGTGCGACTTTCGGACCGGTAATGCTGACCTCGCTGTTCTGGAAGCGTTCCAACAAGTATGGTGCACTGGCGGGGCTGATTACCGGCGGTGTGATGATTTTCGTATGGAAATTTGCCATCAGTAAGCTGGGCGGCATGTTTGCCATTTATGAGCTGCTGCCGGCATTCCTGTGTGCACTGATCGCGATCGTTGTGGTTTCGCTGCTGACCAAGGCTCCGGAACAGGAGATCGTAGACGAGTTTGAAGCAGTTTCTGCGGAGATGAAGCAGAAGTAAAACGCTGACAAGTGAATGTTGCAAAAAGCTGGTTCCTGTATGTGCAGGGGCTGGCTTTTTTTGTTACTTAAATGCGAATGAAATACTGAAATTTACAAAATATCGCAAAAATGGTTGTTTTTTCTTTTTATTTTTGAGCTATAATGTAAAAAACGTTGAATCTTGACTAATTTGAGGAGGATGCAGTTGATGAGGTTTTGGAAAAAAGTTCTTGCATCAGTGACCGTAGGCGTGCTTTGCGTGAGCGGTGTGGGGCTGTCTGGGGTGGAGAGTGTGCAAGAAAGCGTGGGAACAGTGTTATCGGCGAGTGCTTACGATGGCACATATGAAGGTTTGCATTATAATGTGACGGATACAGGAGAAATCGAAATCGCCAAATGCAATAAAGATGCTGCTACAGTAGTGAATATTCCCACAGAAATCGATGGAAAGCCCGTGACGAGCATCGGAAAGCATGCTTTTTCCGGCTTCAGTCTGACGGAAATCACGATCCCGGACAGCGTGGCGAGCATCGGAGAGTATGCTTTTTACGGCTGTACCAGTCTGACGGAAATCACGATTCCGGACAGCGTGACGAGTATTGGAGATTGTTCTTTTTGGGGCTGTACCAGTCTGACCGAAATCACGTTACCAGATAGTGTGACGTATATTGGATATAAAGCTTTTCTTGATACACCTTGGTTAAAGATAAAACAAGCAGAAAATCCATTGGTAATTGTTAATCATATTTTGATTGATGGAACAACTTGTACTGGCTCTGTCTCAATACCCAGTGGTGTGACGAGTATCGGAGTGTGGGCTTTTGACGGCTGTATCAGTCTGACTGAAATCACGATTCCGGACAGCGTGACAAGTATCGAGAGTACTTTTGAGGGTTGTACCAGTCTGACCGAAATCACGATCCCGAATAGCGTGACGAGTATTGGATATTATACTTTTTCTGACTGTACCAGACTGACCAAAATCACGATTCCGGACAGCGTGACGAGTATTGGAGGGTATGCTTTTAAAGGCTGTACCAGTCTGACGGAAATCACCATTCCAAATAGTGTGGTGGATATTGGAGAAAGTGCTTTTGAAAATTGTACCAACTTAACAATTTATGGATATTTTGGTTCTGCAGCAGAAACTTCTGCAGCAGAAAATAAAATTTCTTTTGTATCCATAGGTGGTGTTCAAACCACAGAACCTGTGGCAACTACAACAACTGAACTTGTTACAACAACAACTATATCAACGTCAAAAGCAACGAGTACTACGGCACGGACAGTTACACCTCCTTCAACTGCAATTAAACACCAAGCTACTGCAACTTCTGAAAATCAAACCACCACTTCTTCTACCTCATCTGAGTCTTTTTCGCCTATCTACGGCGACATCAACCTGGACGGGCAAGTGGACATCACAGACGTGATCCTGCTGAACCGGTATTGTTCCGGCACGGTGTCTTTGAATAAGAATGCGGTAAAAAATGCTGACTGCGATGGAGATAAGGAGGTCAGCAGCAACGATGCGGTTGTTCTGCTGCAATTTCTGGTACATATTGTAAGCTTCTTGCCGCACAGTGCATAACACAATTGAGGCAATACCACACAAAGCCGCGTGATGGCTTTGCACAACATGAATAAAAGAAAAACCGATTTTTGCGGAGGTGCAGAAATCGGTTTTTGGTTTTCAGATTCTCAAACAATGCCGCACAAAGAGTGTCTGGTGGGATTGTCCTTGTAAGGACATGTGAAAATGATCACTTGCAATTTTTCCAAAAGTTTGTTATACTATTATAACAGTCCGATTGAAATCACAGAAACGGAGGAACTCTATTTGAATATTCCACAGAAACTGGCTGCCGAATTCCAACTGCGGCAGGAACAGATCGACAATACCATTGCCTTGCTGGACGACGGCAAGACGATCCCGTTTATTGCACGGTACCGGAAAGAGCGTACCGGTTCGCTGGACGATCAGGTGCTTCGTGCCATTGACAACCGGCTGCAATATCTGCGGAAGCTGGAACAGCGGAAAGAAGAAATCTGCACGGCGATCGAAGCACAGGGCAAGCTGACACCGGAACTGGAAGAAAAGATCCGCGGTGCGGAAACACTGGTGGAAACCGAGGACTTGTACCTGCCCTATCGTCCCAAGCGGAAAACACGGGCATCTATGGCGATTGCCCGCGGACTGGAACCGCTGGCACGAATCCTCATGGCACAGAATCCCCAGACGAATCCAGCTCAGGAGGCAGAAGCTTTTTTGCAGGAGGAAGTGCCGGACACCGAAGCGGCATTGCAGGGGGCAATGGACATTCTGGCGGAGGAAATGGCAAATGATGCCGACCTGCGAAAGCAGATGCGTCGGCTGGTGATGTCTGCCGGAACGATACAGTCCCGTGCCACAGAGGAAGATGCCGATACGCCGTACCAGAACTACTACGACTATGCAGAACCGGTGAAACGCATTGTGGGACACCGGATCCTTGCCATTGACCGCGGCGAACGGGAGGGTGCTCTGAAAGTGGCAGTTACGCTGCCGGAAGGACACGGGGCTTCGCTGCTGATTCAGAAGTTCGTGAAGAACCAGAGCCCCTGCGGCAAGCTGGTGCAGACTGCCGCAGAAGATGCATTCCAGCGACTGCTGTTTCCGGCAGTGGAACGGGAAACCCGCAAGGCTCTGACAGAGCAGGCGGCAACGGCGGCAATCGGTGTGTTCTCGTCCAATCTGCGGCAGCTGCTCATGGCAGCACCGCTGAAAAACCGCATTGTTCTGGGCGTAGACCCCGGCTATCGCACCGGCTGCAAGCTGGCAGTGGTGGACGAAACCGGCAAGGTACTGGACACCGGCGTGGCACATATCACCGTCAGCAAAGGTGCTTCGCTGGAACGGGAAAAGGACGTGATCCGAAAGATGCTGCGGAAGCACCACGTGACCGCGGTGGCAATCGGCAATGGCACGGCTTCCAGAGAGTCGGAAGCGGTCGTGGCGGAACTGCTGAAGGAACTGCCTTATTCCGCGGCGTACATGGTGGTTTCCGAGGCAGGGGCTTCGGTATATTCTGCGTCCAAGCTGGCGGCGGAGGAATTTCCGGAGTATGACGTTTCCCTCCGGAGTGCCGTTTCCATTGCCAGACGGTTACAGGATCCGCTGGCGGAACTGGTGAAGATCGATCCGCAGGCGATCGGCGTAGGACAGTATCAGCATGACATGCCCAAGGCGGAACTGTCTGCCGCACTGGACGGCGTGGTGGAGGACTGCGTGAACCATGTGGGCGTAGACCTGAACACGGCTTCGTTCTCTCTGCTGTCCCACATTGCCGGCATCAACCAGACCATTGCCAAGAACATCGTGACATACCGGACGGAAAACGGGGCATTCACCGACCGGAAGCAGCTGAAAAAGGTGGCAAAACTGGGCCCGAAGGCATTCGAGCAGTGTGCCGGATTCCTGCGGGTGTCAGGAGCCAAGAACCCGCTGGACAATACAGCAGTGCATCCGGAAAGCTACGGGGCAGCAGAGCAGATCTTGCAGGAGTGCGGTTTCCGGCTGGCAGACATTGCCGGACAGGACCGCAGCGAGATCGGTGCCATTGCCAAGCAGCACGGCATTTCTGCCATTGCGAAAAAGGCAGGCGTAGGCGAACCCACTGTGCGGGACATTCTCAAGGAACTGGAAAAGCCGGGGCGTGACCCCCGTGACGAACTGCCGCCGCCGCTGCTCCGGAGTGGGGACATCATGGAACTGAAAGACCTGAAACCGGGCATGGAACTGGTGGGTACTGTGCGGAATGTCATTGACTTTGGCTGTTTCGTAGACGTGGGCGTTCATGAGGACGGACTGGTACACATTTCCCAGATCTGTGACCGGTTCATCAAGCACCCGCTGGAGGCCGTCAAGGTCGGCGAGGTGGTGAAAGTCTGGGTGCTGGACGTGGACTTGAAGCGGAAACGCATCGCCCTCACCATGAAGCCGCCGAAAAAGGGATAAGAGGTGTTACATGCGAAACGGAAAAAAAGTCGTTTCTCTGCTGCTGGCAGGGGTGCTGGCGGTGTTGTCGTGCAGCTGCGGCAATTCCTCTAAAGAGGAGAACAGCAAGGAGGAAGCCGACAGCAACCCCCGCACTGAAATGCGGGACGACATGACTACCAGCCAGATCGTGGAAGAAATGGGGCTGGGCATCAATCTGGGCAACACACTGGAAGCCTGCGGCGACTGGATCGACAGCAGCGGCGGGGTAAATAGCTACGAAACTGCATGGGGCAGCCCGACAATTACAGAGGATATGATTGCCGGCTACGCTGCCGCCGGTTTTGATTCGGTGCGGATTCCCGTGGCTTGGTCGAATCTCATGGCAGAGGACTACACCATTGCACCGGAACTGTTAGACCGTGTGGAAACGGTGGCACAGTATGTGCTGGACAACGGCATGTATGCGGTGGTGAATCTCCACTGGGACAACGGCTGGATCGCAGGATTTTCCACGGACTATGACACCTGTATGGAAAAATATACCCGTATCTGGGAGCAGGTGACAGAACGGTTTGCAGATTACGGTGACCACCTGATTCTGGAATCCATGAACGAAGAAGGCTGTTTTGACGATCTGTGGAACCGCTACAGCGGCTCTGATGACGGTAAGGCGGAGGCATACGGTATTGTCAACCGCATCAACCAGCAGTTTGTGGATCTGGTACGCGGTTCCAGGGAAAACAACCTCAGGCGGCATCTGCTGATCGCCGGCTATGCCACTGACGTAGACCTGACCTGTGACGAAGCCTTTCAGATGCCGCAGGACGAAGCCGGACGATGTGCGGTTTCGGTACATTATTATACGCCGCCTACGTTCTGTATTCTGGAAGAAGATGCCGACTGGGGAAAAGCCAAGACTACATGGGGTTCACCCAGAGATCAGAGGATTCTGGAAAACGACATGGACAAGCTGCAAAGCCGGTTTCTGGATAACGGCGTGCCGGTGATCATCGGGGAGTACGGCTGTTCCACCAAGAACAAGACGGAAGAAACTGTCCGGACATTCCTCACCGCGGTGGCACAGGCAGCGTATACCAAAGGTATGTGTCCCATGCTGTGGGATGTTACCGGTGTGTTCTATGACCGGAACAATTGCCGTATGCTGGACAGTCAGCTGGAACAGGATTTGCAGGAGATCGCCGCCGCACCCCGTGATGGCGTTCACAATGCTTCCGGAAATTGACATTTGAAAAATGCAAAATTCACCGGCGTGTCGTATCAGATTATCAAGTTGTTTTTCACTGGCAATTCGAGATTTAGAAAAAATGCACAAAAACAGAGTGTGCTTTTATTGGTGCTGTATAAAAATATGTGGAAAATAAAAAAAATACTTGCAAAATAACGATAAATATGCTATGCTGGTATATGGAGAAGTAGGGTGCAGGAAAGCACTGGGCAGATTTCAGAGGACAAATGGCACGGCTGTACAATTTGAAAGCGGAAAGGGGGACGTGAAAAACAGTGCGGCGGCATTTGTTTTTTGAAATGCAAAAAGCTTCTCTGCACACAACCAAGCGGCAATACGCCGCATCAATTCAAGAAAGGAAGAATGATAATCATGAAGATGAAAAAGTTTCTTTCATCTCTGACAGCTGGCGTAATGGCGGCAACGACCATTCTGACCAGTGCATTGGTGACCCCGATGATGTCCCTCGCTGCGACAGCGGCAGATGACGCACCGATTGCGTTTCTGCACATTCAGAGTAGCGATGGCGACTGGTCGCTGAACAATTATAAGGCAGGAACTGGAACTGATGCTACGATCGATAAGAGCGGCTCTTATGAAGTTTCTGTAAAAAGAGGCAACTGGGGTGATGCTCTGAGTTCCTACAATTTCTTCGACCTGTGCGTTCAGGATCCGGATCTTTACGGCGGTAAATCTCTGTATAAGAAGATTACAATTGATTCTGTAAAGATCGGTGAAACGACTCATGAACTCAATCAGGAATATACGACATTTACTCCGTCTTCTGTACAGTCTGCATCTGATGAGTGGGATTTCACCTGCAACAAGCTGGCAATTGATTCCACTGGCTGGGATATGCCGGCAGCAGGCGAAGTGATTTCAGTTAGCTTCACAGTAGAGCTGGCAAATGAAGTCACCACTACCACAACAACCAGCGAAACCACTGCGGAAACTACCGCGGAAACCACGGTTGCTTCCAGCGAAACTACTGTTGCTTCCAGCGAAACCACTGCAACCTCTGCTGTCACTACAGCGACTACCGCAGAGGAAAAGGGCGTGAAAAAGATCACTGTCGGCAAGACCTACAGCGAACTGCTGAAGGATGCACAGAAGGCTGACCCGAAGGAAGGCATGATCGGCTGGAAGTGGGCTGACTTTGGCATCACCAACAGCAATGTTGTCAAGAAGGTCGTTGTCAACGTTTCCTCTGATAAGGAAATCGGCACATACAACTATATGTTCGGTTCTTCTACACAGAAAGCACCGGATTATTGGACACAGACCACACAGGAAAACAAAACTCTGGGCAAGTCCGGCGAATTCACCTGGGACATCACCAAGACTGTGGACGCAACCATTCAGAAGGAATATGATGGTTCTCTGAAGTTTGGTGCCTGGGGCGACGGTACCTATGAGGATTTCACTGTAGATTCTGTTGTGATTTACACAGATGATGCAACGATCACTACGACTGCTGCAACCACTGTGACCACACAGCCGACCACTACAGTTTCCGCAAAGTACACCAAGGAACTGACTCCGAAGGCAGAGGAAGACAAGGGTACTGACGGCAAGGCAAGCAACACCAAGGTTGAATTTGATCCCATGGGTGCATACAAGGCAATTGCTTACTACACCGTAAAGACAAATGACAAGAACACCAGCGGTGCGTTTGGCACATGGAACGACAGCCTGCCGGAAGGTGAAGAATGGCAGAGCACGGAATTCAAGGATCTGGCTGTACCGGCAAACAAGCAGGTCATCGTATCTTATGATATTCCGAAGACTGTTGGTGAAACTGTACAGTTCATGGTTTATTATCCGAAGTTCGGCGATGTAACCATCGACAAGATCGTACTGTGCTTCGACGAAGATCCGGATCAGACCACTACTTCCACAACTGTGACCACTGTAACAACTGAAACAGTTGCAACCACAGAAGAAAGCACCGTTTCTGCAACGACAGAAGAAACTACTGTTACTTCCAAGGAAACTACTAAGGAAACCACAGTTACAACTGTAGCTACCACAGCTGACACTACAGCAAAAACCACTGCTTCTACTTCGACAGAAGCATCTGCTGAAACCAGCAAGGCTACAGAAACTTCTGCATCTGCTGCAACAACCACAGCAAAACAGACCACTGCTACAAAGGCAGACACCACTGTTGTAACCACTACCAAGTCCATCAGCACCACCACGACAGAAGCTCCGAAGGGCAAGGGCATCATCTTCAAGGTAGACGAAGCACAGGTCAAGACTGCAAGCAACTATGCAAAGATCCCGCTGTCCGTTCTGGTTGAAAACTATGTGGACGCACAGGGCTTCAACTTCGCTCTGGAAGTTCCGGAAGTTACTTCCAAGATCCTGACGATCTACAAGAATCCGAAGAACAAGAAGGACTATGGTTATAGGGACGTTTATGTCAGCGGCGACCTGGCTCCTTCTCCGCAGAACCTGAAGGGCTATGAGGCAAACGGTCAGGATATGAGCGTTGAGCCGTCCAAGCGTTGGATGTATTTCCAGTGGACTTCCAGTACCAGCACGATCACGATCAGCGGTGACAAGGTGATCGACATCAACTGCACCATTGCAGAAAACGCAGTGGACATCGCAAAGGAATATGGTCTGGAACTGCAGACAGATGAAAACGGCGACAGCTACTATCTGTTCCCGGTAAACTTTGCAGAGTATCAGAAGGTAAACTGGGACTTTGAGGGTACACACGGCGACGGCTATCTGGCTCCGAACCGTCAGTACATCGACGAAAACGGCACAGATATTGCGACTACTGATGTAGTTTACTACAACGGCGGTATCCGCGTTTACACAGATGCACAGACTGAAACCACTACAACTGACACGACTACCACAACCACTACCACAGAAGAAAAGGACATCAATCTGGACATTGACGAAGTATTCGTATATCCCAGTGAAAAGGATGCCACTTCTCTGAAGAACTACACTCTGGGCGTGAAGGTAACTGCCAAGGAAGGCGTAGACGCAACCAGCTATGGTATCAACTGCGTTGTCAACCTGCCGGAGGCAACTGCAAAGCTGTACACCATTCCGTCCAAGCTGCTGAAAAAAAGAGCATTTGTTGTCAACGACTTCGGCAGCGGTATTCCGAATGCAAATGATTTCATTGCATACAAGGACGGCACTTCTACCATTACTGACGGCAGCGACCGCTGGATCCGTTTCATTGGTGCACGTTCTGCCGAAGGTGCAACTGACCCGACAAAGATGAATCAGGTATTCCGCATGATCTTCAATGTGCCGGATAAGGATACTGTACAGGCACTGGCTGACGAATATGGTCTGACACTTCAGACTGGTGAATACGATGGCAAGACTGTTGAGTACTATGAGTTCCCTGTAGACTGGGCACCGAATGGTTCTGACAAACTGCCCAGCGGCACCACGATGGTAGATGTCAAGCGTTTCAACTACCTGAACGGCGAGGGCGTAACCGGCGAAGACATCTTCGACGAAATGGTTGGTCTGAAGGACGGTGCGATCCGCGTAATCATGAATGATGTAGTGGAAACCACCGAAACAACAACTGCTACAACTACAACTACTACAACAGCTACCACCACTACAACTGCAACCTCTGCGGCAACGACTACTACTACAGAAGAACCGCAGACTACAACTGCTACAGAGGCTACGACTGTCACCACCACAACTGCAGCAACCACTACAACAACGACTGCTGCTACAACCACCACTACCGAAGAACCTATTGTAACGACTACCGAAGCAACTACCACTACCACTACTACCGAAGCAACGACTGTTACTACTAAAGCAACAACTGCTACGGCAACCAGCACCAGTGCAGGCCCGACAACCACCAGCACCAGTGCAACAACCACTACTGTAACAGAATCTGAAACAACTACTACAAAGGCAACTACAACTGCTACAACAGAAGAGCTGCCGGACTTCAGCAAGAAGACCACAGCTTCTACAACAGAAGAGCTGCCGGACTTCAGCAAGAAGACGACTACCAGCACAACTACCACAACAACAACTACTACAGAAGAAACCACGGAAGCAACTACTGAAGCAACCACTGAAGAAACTACTACCACACCGGCAGCTGTTTCTTCTACTACAGAAGCAACTACCACAGAAGCTACGACAACTGTTACAGAAGCAACCACTACCACAGAAAACACGACAGCTTCTACCGAAGCTACCACTACTACAGAAGTAACCACCACGACTGCAGAAGCAGAACTGGAAATCGAAGTAAATCCGGATGCAAACTTCTATCTGTCTATTGATGGACGCAATTTCAACGCTGCTGACCTTGTGAAGTCTGCAACTGTAAACGGCGAGAGCGTCATGGACGATCTGACCTTTGGTGCAGAAAGCCCGAAGGCACTGTTCGACAGCGAAGGCAAGGCATATGTAGATACCGACCTCGATATCCTGTATAAGGGCGAGAAGGTTGCTACTGCAAAGGTTTACATCGGTATTAAGGGCGACACCGACCTGTCCGGTAAGGTAGAGGCTACCGATATGTACTACAGCAGCTACTACATTGCAAGACAGGGTGCTGGTATTAAGGATGCAAAGCTTCTGGACGGCACCGATTATGCAAAGGATGCAAATCTGGAGAAACTGTCCTTCTTCCTGACGGATATTGATACCGAAAGCAAGGCAGGAGAGAATTCTGCAGACGGCAAGCTGGAAGCAACTGACATCTTCTATCAGGCATACTATGTTGCTCTGATGGGTGCTGGTCACAAGAGCACTACTTGGGACAATCCGGTTTGCCCGGATCTGAAGAACCTGAAGGGCTCTATGTGGGCTGAATAATCAGATTCCCTGATTTCGAACGCGTAAGCGTTTCTGACAACAAGGCTATGACAGCATAAGAAAAACCCGATGCGGGAGCGATCCCGTGTCGGGTTTTTTGTATTAGTTTGATTTGCCTTGACAAACTGAAATGGCGTGTGCTATACTGATTTGTAATTGCATAAATTATTGTAAAAAGCCATGCCTCAGGCATAAAAAGGAGAACTGTTTTATGGGAATTGTAGAACTGCTGCTGACAGCGATCGGACTGTCAATGGACGCATTTGCAGTGTCGGTCTGTAAGGGGCTGGGCATGCGGAAGATGCGGTACGATCAGGCGTTGGTCATCGGGTTGTATTTCGGCGTGTTTCAGGCACTGATGCCGCTGTTGGGCTGGCTGCTGGGTACATCATTTTCCCGTTATATTCAGGCGTTTGACCACTGGATCGCATTTGTGCTGCTGGCATTCATCGGCGGAAAAATGCTCTGGGACGTGTTCCACGAAAAGGAAGAATCGGCTGCTGAAAAAAGTGATGCCAGGCTGGATCACAAGGAACTGTTCATGCTGGCAATTGCCACCTCTATCGATGCTCTGGCGGTGGGGATCGCGTTTGCCTGTCTGGATGTGCAGATCTGGAGTTCCGTTTCCATCATTGGCTGTGTCACGCTGGTGCTGTCGTTCTGCGGTGTCTGGATCGGCAATCGCTTTGGCAACCGCTTTGAGAAAAAGGCGGAGATCGCCGGCGGCGTGGTGCTGATCCTGATCGGCGTGAAGATTCTGCTGGATCATCTGATTCAGCATCAATGAGGGTGATCTCATTCCGAGTATGGACAAATTATAGAGAATTCCAGAATTTCCCGAATTCTTCTCAGAAACGTGTTTATATTTTTGTACGAATTTGTTACAATATATACATGAATATGTGGGAAACGGGGGCATCTGATGAAACAAAGAAGTGCAAAATCCAAGAAAAAAATTTACAGTCAGATTTTTGGGATCGCAGTGAGCCTGCTTTTGGCGGTGGCGGTGATTTCGTCTGCTGTTTTTCTGCATGAAAGCCATTATTTCAACTCCAGCGAGAGCCATGTACTGGAAGTGCTCCGCGGAATGGACGGCAAGAGCGAGGTGCGGTCGTGGGACGATGACCGGAATCTAAAACGGCGGGAAACGCTGCTGCAAAAAGGCTGTGCCGACAATCCGGACATGATCGGCTGGCTGGTGCTGCCGCAGACGATGATCGACTATCCGCTCATGGGCGGCACAGACAGCGATAGATACACCGACCACAACTATGAGGGCGGCTACGACTTGTACGGCACCCCGTTTCTGGACAGCCGGAATGCGGTGGATTTCAGCGACTTTTTTTCGCTGGTGTTCGGACATGATATGAACAATAGTGCCATGTTCGGGAGTCTGGACGATTTTTTGCAGGAGTCGGCATTTGCGGACTTGTCAGACGGCGTACTGTTGCTGCCTGATGAACGGTATCGTCTGGAGGTGACTGCCAGCATTGCGGCAACCTGCCCTGCACAGGAACTGATAGACCAGATCATGACGGCAGATGCCGCAGAGCAGCCGCAGCTGCTGGAGCAGCTGCTGGAAATGGCGGCGGTGAAAAAGGACGATGTTACAGTGTCCGAAGAAGACCACTGGGTCATGCTGTCCACGCTGGACTATGCCGATGAAAAGAACGACAACGGCACACCGTCTATGCTGTTGCTGAAGCTGGAAACCAGTACGACATAAGGCAATACCGCACAAAGAGCGTCTGGCGACTTTGCACGCCATCTGCTTGCA
>OMNT01002788.1_pt1 | contig 13454 bp, 8 predicted proteins | sample 1672551 | NCBI WGS metagenome assembly OMNT01 (sample SAMEA3136698, study PRJEB25190) | human gut metagenome
AAAGCCATTGTGCAGCTGCCCGGTGAGCCGGTCATCCTGTATAAACCCGGCACCTGGGACGGCAAGGCATCGTCGGAGTCGTGAGCGGTGCCCTCCGGGACGATTTTTGAAAAGTATATTACAATCCCGGCGGATGTACTGGACAAATTCAAATGGACTTATTATACTTTAAAACATGAATACCTGTGTGCCGGACAAAAATGCAGGAACGTCATGGGCATCAGAGAAGAGAGGATGACTAGGATGGCAACAATTGAAATCAAAATGCTGGGCGGCTTTGAGATCCGTGTGAACGGCAAGCCCGTGCTGGCACAGCTGGCGCAGTCCCGCAAGGCAACGGCGCTGGTGCAGTATCTCGTTTTGCGGCGCGGGGAGCGCGTCTCCCACAAGGTACTGACCGATACCCTGTGGGCAGGGGAGCGGTCCACCAACCCGGACATGGCCCTGCGCGCCATCTTGCATCGCTTCCGCCTTATGATCGACGCGGAGGGTCTGGATGAGATGAAGGACTGCATCGTGACCAGCCGCGGATACTACCAGTGGAACCCCCATCTGGACTGCAGCGTGGATGTGTTTGAGGTCAACGACCTGTCGGAGCTGGCCCGCAAGGAGAGCGACGCCGAGAAGCGCAGCCGCATTTATGAACAGATCGTCAACCTGTATGACGGGCGCCTGCTGCCGCAGTCTGCGTCCGAGCCGTGGGTCGAAAGCGTCAGCGTGCGTCTGCACGGGCAGTACCGCACAGCCATTTTAAACCTGCTGGAGCTCTGCAAAAAATGGGGCGAGAGCACCCGCATCGTTACGCTGTGTACCCGCGCGCTGGAGCTGGACCCCTACGAGGAGCGTCTTTATCTGGAAAAGATCGTCGCGCTGGAGACGCTGGGCCGCCACGAGGAGGCGCAGGATCTGGCACGCCGCGGCAGCGCCATGGGCTGCCTGCATCATGCCATTGAGCCGGGCCGCGCAGGCTCTGCCTACCGCCAGATGCGCCAGGCAGACCGCAATATGGAGAGTGAGGTCTCCAAGCTGATCTCTGCCCTGCCGGATACCGAGGACACGGGGGCCTGCATCTGCGACTTTGAGACGTTCAAGGAAATTTACCGCGTACAGCGCGGCGTGCAGGTCCGCTACGGTCTGCAGGTATTCCTGGCGATCCTGACCGTGGCTCCCAGCCAGAACACCGATGCTGCCGAGACCGCTCTGATGGTGGAGCAGCTGGGCGATCTGATCCACACGAATCTGCGCCAGTGCGATGTGGCCGCCCGCTACACCGATATGCAGTATGTTGTTATGCTGAGCGGCAGCACCGCCGAGAGCGGCACCGGCCCGCTGGAGCGCATCAAGGCGGCTTTCTACCGCGTGCCCGCCCATGGCCGTTACCTGCTCAACTACCACATGTACGCCCCCGAGCTCCACGCCCTCTCCGCCGACGCCCGGAGAAGATAATTTTAAAATTGCCGTTCTCTTCTATGTATCTTCCATTCATCCCGTAGGGACGCACATTGTGCGCCCGGCCCCCTCCGTGAGGGGGCTCCCGCGTAAGCGGGTGGGGGAGAGAAACTAATAAATGTCCGAAATTTCGGGCCTCGGCACGGCTCTCTCCCTCTGCCCCTTCGGGGCACCTCCCTCGCAGAGGGAGGTTTTTCGACACGCTGCGCCTTCCCCCCCGAAGAAGAAGGCTTAAACCGCTCTATTTCCCCTCTTGCGTGCGGCACCGAAATGCGGTATAATACCCTTAATCGTATTGTGTGAGATTATGCCCCAATGGGATGGGCGGCGCGCACGGCACCGAGAATAAAAAAGGAGTTGTAAACGATGAAAGGTATTATCCTGGCCGGCGGCGCCGGCACCCGTCTCTACCCGCTGACCATGGTCACCAGCAAGCAGCTGCTGCCGGTGTATGACAAGCCCATGATCTACTATCCGCTGTCTACCCTGATGCTGGCGGGGATCCGGGATATCCTCATCATCTCCACCCCCACGGACCTGCCCAATTTTGAGCGCCTGCTGGGGGATGGCAGCCAGTTCGGCATTCATCTGAGCTACAAGGTGCAGCCCTCTCCCGACGGCCTGGCTCAGGCATTTCTGCTGGGCGAGGAGTTCATCGGCGACGACTGCTGCGCCATGGTGCTGGGCGACAACATTTTCTACGGCAGCGGCTTCCGGGCCCGCCTGAAGCAGGCGGCGGCGGATGCGCAGCAGGGCCGGGCCAGCATTTTCGGCTATTACGTCAATGACCCCGAGCGCTTCGGTATTGTGGAGTTCGACGAGAACGGCAAGGTCATCTCCGTGGAGGAGAAGCCCCAGCACCCCAAGAGCAACTACTGCATCACGGGCCTGTATTTCTATGACAACCGGGTGGTGGAGATGGCCAAGCGGGTGAAGCCCAGCGCCCGGGGCGAGCTGGAGATCACGGACCTGAACCGTTTCTATCTGGAGGACGGTACCCTGAACGTGCAGCTGCTGAGCCGGGGCTATGCCTGGCTGGATACCGGCACCATGGACTCTCTGGTGGATGCGGCGGACTTTGTGCGTACCATCGAGACCCGCCAGGGCTCCCAGATCGCGGCACTGGAGGAGATCGCGTTTACCGAGGGCTGGATCGACCGGGAGACGCTGCTCCAGTCCGCCCAGCGCTATGGCAAGTCTCCCTACGGCCAGCACCTGATGCATGTGGCTGAGGGCAAAATTCGTTATTGATAGGTGATTTGCATGAAAATTCTGGACACAAAAATTCCCGAGGTAAAGATCATCGAGCCGGACGTGTTCGGCGACCACCGGGGCTGGTTCATGGAGACCTGGTCCCTGCCCAAGTATGAAGCCCTGCATTTCAACAGCATGCAGGACAACGAGAGCTTCACCGCTAAGAGGGGGACCCTGCGGGGCATCCACTTCCAGCAGGACCCCATGGCCCAGGCCAAGATCGTCCGGGTGGTGCGGGGCGCCGTGATGGACGTGGCGGTGGACCTGCGGAAGGGCTCACCCACCTATTTGCAATGGGTATCCGTGGAGCTCAGCGCCGAGAACAAGCGCCAGTTCTACATTCCCCGGGGCTTTGGCCACGGCTTCGTGACCCTGACGGACGACGTGGACTTCTGCTATAAGGCGGACAACCTCTATGACCATCCCAGCGACCGGTCCATCCGCTTCGACGACCCTGCCATTGGCGTGGACTGGGGCGTGACGGACCCCATTCTGTCCGACAAGGACAAAAACGCTCCGCTGCTGGCGGACAGCGACTGCAACTTCGTTTACGGAAAGGGAGAATGAGCCATGACCATTATCGTTACCGGCGGCGCCGGCTTTATCGGCAGCAACTTTGTGTTCCATATGCTCAAGGAGCATCCCGATTACCGCATCGTATGCCTGGACAAGCTGACCTATGCCGGAAACCTGTCCACCCTGGCTCCTGTGATGGACAACCCCAACTTCCGCTTCGTGAAGGCGGATATCTGCGACCGGGAGGCCGTTTACAAGCTGTTTGAGGAGGAGCACCCCGACATGGTGGTGAACTTCGCCGCCGAGAGCCATGTGGACCGCTCCATCGAGGACCCCGGTGTGTTTTTGCAGACCAACATCATCGGCACCGCCACCATGATGGACGCCTGCCGCAAATACGGCATCCAGCGCTATCATCAGGTGTCCACCGACGAGGTGTACGGCGACCTGCCCCTGGACCGGCCCGACCTGTTCTTTACCGAGGAGACGCCTATCCACACCTCCAGCCCCTACTCCAGCTCCAAGGCTGCCGCCGACCTGCTGGTGCAGGCGTATCACCGGACCTATGGTCTGCCTGTTACCATCAGCCGCTGCTCCAACAACTACGGGCCCTATCACTTCCCCGAGAAGCTGATCCCCCTGATGATCGCCAACGCCCTCAACGACAAGCCCCTGCCCGTGTACGGCGAGGGCCTCAACGTCCGGGACTGGCTGTATGTGGAGGATCACTGCCGGGCCATCGATCTGATCATCCATAAGGGCCGGGTCGGCGAGGTGTACAACGTGGGCGGCCACAACGAGATGCGCAACATCGACATTGTGAAGCTGATCTGCAAGGAGCTGGGCAAGCCCGAGAGCCTGATCGTCCATGTGGCGGATCGGAAGGGCCACGATATGCGCTATGCCATTGACCCCACGAAGATCCATAACGAGCTGGGCTGGCTGCCGGAGACCAAGTTCGCCGACGGCATCAAAAAGACCATCGACTGGTACCTGAATCACCGGGAGTGGTGGGAGACCATCATCTCCGGCGAGTATCAGGACTATTACGAGAAAATGTACGGCAATCGCTGAGTGATGGAGGAGCAGGCAGTAGAAGTCCGGATGGGGCAGACGCACCTGGGCTTTGTGGACGCGGCAAAGGGCCTGGGCATGCTGGCCATCATCTGGGGCCACATGGACTACCTGTGGAGCACCAGCTCCGTATGGTTTTCCTCCTTCAAGATCGCTGTGTTCTATGTGGTGGTGGGCCTTCTGAAGGCATACCGCTATGGGGAGCGGGGCCAGAGGGATTCCTGTGCACGGGTGATGAAAAAACGCTGGTATTCCCTGGTGATCCCCTATGGCGTGTTTTCGGCTCTGGCGATTCTGGCACACCTGGCTTTTCTCACCATACACGGCGGCAGCAGACTGGCGGCCCTGAAGGGGGACGTGATCCTGACGGTGACGCTGCGGGGTGTTGCCACCCTGTGGTTTCTGCCTACGCTGCTGATTGCCGAGCTGCTGTTTGCGGCGGTGCGGCCGGAGGGCTGGTCTGCCGCCAAGCGCATACTGGTGTGTGTCCTGGCGCCGGCTATCCTGTGCGTCATCGGCTATTTCTATCAGGGAATGGATATTCCCGGGGCGGATCGCCTGTGGGTGCAGGTGGTGCGCAATCTGTTTATTGTTCTGGCCAAGAGCGTCAGCGGCTTTTGGTTCATGCTGTGCGGGTATCTGCTTTACCGGCGGGGGAAGCCGCAGCGGCTGGGAAGGCTGCCGGTGCTGGCGGTCCTGCTGGCGGTGAATCTGGGGCTGTCGCTGCTGAGTCCGGACCTGGATTTCAACTCCTTTAAGCTGGGGTCCTTTGCTCCGGTGTTCTATCTCAACGGTGTGTTGGGTTCCGTGGCCGTTCTGGAGCTGCTGCGCTGGCTGGAGGCCCGCATATCCCTGAGGCCCCTGATCTGGTGCGGCAGGTACTCCATGTTCCTGATGGCCACGCATCTGCCCTGGCAGATCGCGCCGGAGCTGGTGATGCTGGGCAAGCGTTTTTACCTGGCACAGACGCCGACGGCGCCGTATTTCCTGATGATGCTGGCGGAGTTCGCGGTGCTGATGCTTATTGAGGCTGCACTGGTCTGGTGCAAAGAGAAGGTCAAAGCCGCCATGACCGGGCGCTGGGGAAAAGAGCGGCCCATCTGCAAGGCGGTCAAGTATCTGTAACGAGGAGGTTACAAGCAATGAAGGTATTGGTAACGGGCGTGGGCGGTCAGCTGGGCCACGACGTGATGAACGAGCTGGCCCGCCGGGGCCATCAGGGCGTGGGCAGTGACATCGCCCCGGTGTACAGCGGCATTGCAGACGGCTCTGCCGTGACGGAGATGCCCTATGTGCCCATGGATATCACCAATGAGCAGCAGGTGCGGCAGGTGATGGACGATGTGCGGCCTGACGCCGTGATCCACTGCGCCGCCTGGACGGCGGTGGACCTGGCCGAGGACGCCGACAAGCAGCCCAAGGTACGGGCCATCAACGTGGACGGCACCGCTCATCTGGCGGCGGCGTGCAAGGCCCAGGACTGCAAGATGATGTACATTTCCACGGACTATGTGTTCAATGGGCAGGGCCAGACGCCCTGGCAGCCGGACTGCAAGGACTATCAGCCCCTGAACTACTACGGCGAGACGAAGCTGGGCGGCGAGCTGGCCGTCAGCTCTGCGCTGGAGAAATACTTCATCGTGCGGATCGCCTGGGTGTTCGGTCTGAACGGCAAGAACTTCATCAAGACCATGCTCCAGCTGGGCAAGACCCACGACAAGCTGCGGGTGGTGTGCGACCAGATCGGTACGCCTACCTATACCCTGGACCTGGCCCGGCTGCTGGCGGATATGATCGAGTCCGACAAGTACGGCTATTATCACGCCACCAATGAGGGCGGGTACATCTCCTGGTACGAGTTTGCCTGCGAGATCTTCCGCCAGGCGGGTCTGCCGGTGCAGGTGGACGCCGTGACCACCGCGGAATACGGCGCGTCCAAGGCGGCGCGGCCCTTCAACAGCCGGCTGGACAAGAGCAAGCTGGCGGAGAACGGCTTCACGCCGCTGCCGGACTGGAAGGATGCGCTGAGCCGGTATCTCAAGGAGCTCGGCACCAATCAATAAAAGAAAAACGCTGCCTGCCCAGCAGGCGGCGTTTTTTTTCGCCTTAACGGGGCTTTCCACCGGGGGGAAAATGCGGTATACTGTCAGATGAGAGTTTTTTGGGACAGCAGCCATGGTATCCTGCTGTCAGTGCGTCAGAAAGGAGGCGGGGCGGATGCTGTCTGTATGGGTAGGACGGGCCGGGTCCGGAAAATCCCGGCGGGTACTGGAGGCTATGGAGAAAAACCGGGGACTGCGGCGGCAGGTGCTGCTGGTGCCGGAGCATATTTCCCACGAGGCGGAGGTGGACCTGTGCCGGGCCCTGGGGCCCACGGCGTCCCGGGATGCGGAGGTGCTGAGCTTCCGGAGCCTGTCGTCCCGGGTGCTGGCCGAAACGGGAGGGCTGGCGGAGTTTACCCTGGACAACGGGGGAAAGCTCCTGACCATGCGGCGGGTTTTGCAGGAGCTGGCGCCAGAGCTGCGGGTGTTCGGGCGGCCCAGTCAGCGGGCGTCGTTTCTGCGGCAGCTGACGGACCTGATGGAGGAGCTTTACGCCTATGAGATCGGGCCCCGGGACCTCTATGCACATGTAGAGGACCTGGAGGGCGCTATGGGTGATAAGCTGCGGGATATCGCGCTGCTGTATGCGGCGTATGACGCCCGGCTGCGCAACGGAGACATGGATGCCCGGTCCCGGCTCCAGAAGCTCCGGGAGCATCTGGAGCACAGCGACTATCTCCGGGGCTGCGATGTGTATCTGGACGGGTTTTCCTATTTCAACCGCCAGGAGGAGAGCATATTGGAGCTGGTGCTGCGGCAGGCCAGCAGCGTTACCGTGACCCTGCTGGGGGACCGGGGCAATGAACAGCTGTTTCAGAATGCTCTGCGCCAGCGGATGCGCCTGGAGCGCATGGCCCGGCGTGTGGGGCAGAGTATGGAAGTCCTGTGGTGCGAAAAGCAGGGGAGCGGCCCCTTGGATCACCTGGAGCGGCACTTTTTTGGCCGGGAGACGGCCTATGAGGGCCAGGCGGAGGGAATTCGCCTGTATCAGGCCGCCACGGCCTTCACCGAGGTGGAATGGGTGTCCCAGCAGCTGAGGCAGCTGGCGGCAGAGGGATACCGCTGGCGGGATATGGGCGTGTGCGCCCGGAATATGGAGGTTTACGGCCCACTGCTGGAGAGCGTGTTCCGCCGGGACGGCATCCCGGCCTATATCAGCCGCCGCAGCGATCTGCTGGAAAAGCCGCCCATCACCATGCTGTTGGGGGCCCTGGATGCCGTTACCGGCGGCTTTGACCGGGAGGACGTGTTCCGCTGCCTGAAGACCGGCCTGGGGGGCATTTCCCCGGATGAGTGCGATATCCTGGAGAATTATGTGATCGTGTGGGATATCCGGGGCGGCATGTGGCTGCGGGAGGGCGACTGGACCGCCAGCCCCGACGGCTACGGACGGGAGATGACGGAGACTGCCGCCGCACGGCTGCGGCAGGTCAATGGTGTCCGGCGGCGGGTACGTCTGCTGCTGGAGCCCCTGTATCAGGGGATGAAAACGGCATCATCCGCCAGGAGCAAGGCGGAGTGCCTGTACACATTTTTGCAGGAGGCCGGTGTACCCCAGGCCCTGGAGGAAACCGCCGGGAAGCTGCTGGCAGAGAACCAGCCCCAGCTGGCGGAGGAATATGTGCAGCTGTGGGAGATATTCTGCGGGGTGCTGGACCAATTTGTGGAGATCCTGGGGGACACGGAGCTGACGGGTGAGGAGTTCGCGCGGCTGCTGCGGCTGGTGCTGACCCAGTACAGCGTGGGTACCATTCCTGCCACCCTGGACCAGGTGAAGGTCAGCGAGATCACCCGCAACGACCGGCACCGGGTAAGGTGCCTGTTCCTGCTGGGGGCCAACGACCACGTGCTGCCTATGCCGCCCAGCGGCCACGGCCTGCTGGACCCGGAGGACCGGGAGACCTTGCAGCAGAGGGAGATCCTGCTGTCGGACGCCGTGTTTGACCCGCTGGACAACGAGCTGCAGAATATTTACGCGTGCCTGGCCCAGCCCACGGAGCGGCTTACCGTCAGCTGGCCGGTGGGGGACATCAGCGGCGCTCAGCTGCGGCCCTCCTTCGTGGTGCAGCGGATGGAGAAGCTGTTTCCGGATCTGCACGTCCTGCGGGAGGACGGGGCCTACCGGCGGATGCTGCCTGCCACGGCTCTGGAGCTGGCCGGCAGCGACAGGGCACTGGAGCGGTATTTCCGGCAGCAGGGCGGCTATGACCGGGTGCTGGATGCCATGGACCGGAGCCGCGCCCTGGGCCGGGGACGGCTGTCGCCGGAGGCGGTGCAGGCCCTGTATGGGCGGTCCCTGCACATGTCGGCCTCCCGGATGGACCAGGTGAAGCGGTGCCACTTCGGGTACTTCATGCAGTATGGTCTGCGGGCCAGGGAGCGCCGCCCGGCGGGCTTCGAGGCCCCGGAGATCGGCACGTTCATCCACTATTTATTGGAAAATGTGGCCCGGGAGGTAAAGAACCGGGGCGGCTGGAGCCAGGTGGAGCGGGAGGAGCTGCGCCGCCTGGTCCGGGAATACATAGACCAATACGCCCGGGAGGAGATCGACGGCTATCGGGAGAAAAGCGCCCGGTTCCGGTATCTGTTTTCCCGGCTGCGGACGGCGGCCTGCGCCATCGTGGAGGACATGGCCGGGGAGCTGGCCCAATCGGATTTTTCACCGGTGGCCTTCGAGCTGGGCTTCGGCGGCCGGGACGGGCAGCTGCCCGCCGTTACCGTCACCGAGGGAGATGAGACCCTGTCCGTCAGCGGCAAGGTGGACCGGGTGGACGGCTGGCTCCACGACGGAAAGCTGTATCTGCGGGTGGTGGACTACAAAACCGGGAAAAAAGCCTTTGACCTGTCGGACCTGCGGTACGGCCTGGGCATTCAGATGCTCCTGTACCTGTTCACTCTGGAGAAGGAGGGCCGCAGCTATTTCGGCTATCCCATTGTGCCGGCGGGGGTACTGTATCACCCGGCCCGGGAGGTGATCCTGAAAAAGGACCGGGGCATCCAGCCGGAAAAGCTCCAGGCTGCCCTGCAGGAGGAGCTGCGCCGCAGCGGCATGGTGCTGGCGGACCCGGAGGTGCTGCGGGCTATGGAGCACAGCGCTCTGGAAGCACCCCATTATCTGCCCATTCGGGTGAAGAAGGACGGCTCCATTTCCGACGGCATCGCATCGGCGGAGCAGCTGGGGAAGCTGGGCCGGTATGTGGAGGATCTGCTGCACCAGATCGCCAGGGAGATCGGCTCCGGCAATATTGACGCCGACCCGGTGGCACGGGGACCCCAGGAGCGGGCCTGCGACCGCTGCGATTTTGCTGCGGCCTGTGCCTTCCAGGAGGGCCGGGGCGGCGATCGGGTGCGCTATATCAGAACTGTAAAGCCGGAGGAATTCTGGCAATTCGTGGACGCGGAAAATGGGAAGGAGGGGAGCACATGCCGCTGACGCCGCAGCAGGAAACAGCCGTATATGACCGGGGCGGAAGCCTTCTGGTATCTGCCGCCGCAGGCTCCGGCAAGACGAAGGTTTTGGTGGAGCGCTTGTTTTCCTATATGGAGCAGGAGGGCTGTCAGGTGGACGACTTCCTGATCATCACCTATACCAAGGCCGCAGCGGCGGAGCTGCGGGGCAAGATCGCCCAGGAGCTGACCCGCCGGGTGGCGGACCGGCCCGGGGACAGCCACCTGCGGCGGCAGATGCTGCGGGTGTATCAGGCGGACATCAAAACCGTGGACGCCTTCTGCGCCGGACTGCTCCGCGAGAACGTGCACCTGCTGCCCCCGGTGGAGGAGCACAGCCTGACCCCGGATTTCCGGGTGCTGGACGAACAGGAGGCCATGCTGCTGCGGCGGCGGGTGCTGGACCGGGTATTGGAGGATTTTTACGCCCACATCGAGGAGGACGCCAACGCCCGCCAGCTGGCGGAGACCCTGGGAGCCGGACGGGATGACCGGGCGCTGGAGGCCCTGGTGCTGGACCTCCACGAAAAGACCCAGAGCCACCCGCACCCCCTGCGGTGGCTGGAGCAGCTGCGGCAGGGCTGGGAGGTCACTCCCCAGGAGCTGGCGGACACCGGCTGCGGCCGGTATCTCATGGAGGACGCCCTGCGCCGGGCGGACTTCTGGGCCCGGCGGCTGACCCGGGCCGTGGAGGATATGGCGGACTATCCCGCCGTGTACAAGGCCTACGGTGACCGGTTTCTGGAGGTGGCCCAGGGCCTGGAGGCCCTGCGGGACAAGGCCGCCGGCGGCTGGGACAGTCTTGCCCAGGGCGTGCCGTCCTTCCGGCGGATGGGCGTGGCCAAGGGGGAGGAGAACGCCGCCTGCCGGGAGCGGGCCAAGGCGGTGCTGGAGCAGGCCAAAAAGGCGCTGAAGGACATTCAGGCGATCTTTTCTGTGCCGGAGGCGGAGCTGCTGGAGGATCTGCGGCAGATGGCCCCGGCCATGCTGGCCCTGCTGCGCCTGACGGCACAGTTTACCCTGCATTATCAGGCGGAGAAGGTCCGGCGCAACGTGATGGACTTTTCCGACCAGGAGCACTATGCCATCGACCTGCTGACCGACGGCCAGGGCCAGCCCACGGACCTGGCCCGGCAGGTGGCCTCCCGCTACCGGGAGGTGATGGTGGACGAATATCAGGACAGCAACCAGGTGCAGAACTGCATTTTCCGGGCGCTGTCCGACCGGGAGCGGCGGCTGTTCGCCGTGGGCGACGTGAAGCAGAGCATCTATCGCTTCCGGCTGGCGGACCCCACCATTTTCCTGGAGAAATACCTGTCCTACCGCCCGGCGGCGGAGGCGGAGGAGGGCCAGCCGCGAAAGGTACTGCTGAGCCGGAATTTTCGCTCCCGGCGGGAGGTGCTGGACGGCACCAACTTTGTGTTCCGGGCCATTATGTCCCGGGAAATGGGGGAGATGGACTACGGCGACGACGAGCAGCTGTATTTCGGCGCGGAGGCGGCGTATCCGCCCCGGCCGGGCATGGAGCCGGAGCTGCACCTGATCAGCGTGGAGAATACGGAGGAGGAAACCTTCGACCGCACGGAGGTGGAGGCCCGGTTTGTGGCCCGGCGCATCCGCCGGCTGCTGGACCAGGGCTTCCCGGTGCAGGGAGAGGACGGACAGCCCCGGCCTGCGGAGCCGGAGGATATCGTCATTCTCATGCGGTCCCCCCGGGCGCGTTTGGCGGCCTATACGGCGGCCCTGCGGCGGGAGAACATTCCCTGCACCAGCGGGGAGAGCGAGGCGTTTTTCAGCACCCTGGAGGCGGCGGTGATGGTGTCGTTTTTGCAGATCATCGACAATCCGCGGCAGGATGTGCCGCTGATCGCCGTGCTGCGGTCGCCGCTGTTCGGCTTTTCCCCGGACCGGCTGGCCCAGATCCGGGCGCTGCTGCCGGAGGGAGACTACTATGACGCCCTGTGCCTAGACGAGCATGAGGACACGGCGGCCTTCCGGCAGACGCTGGACGGTCTGCGGCTGGCCGCCCGGGACATGACGCCGGACCGGCTGCTGTGGAAGCTCTATACCCAGTGCCACGCCATGGCGGTGTTCGGGGCCATGGAGGGCGGCGCGGCCCGGAAGGAAAACCTCATCGCCCTGTATAGCTACGCCGGGCAGCAGGCGGCGGCCGGGCGCGGCGGCCTGTTTGACTTCGTGACCCAGCTCCACGACCTGTTGGAGGAAGGACGTCAGCCGCCTATCTCCACCCAGGCCACCGGCAGCGGCGTGCAGATCATGAGCGTCCATCGGTCCAAGGGACTGGAGTTCCCGGTGGTGATCCTGGCGGACCTGCACAAGCGCTTCAACGCCGACGACTTCCACCGGCCGGTGCTGGTGCATCCCCAACTGGGGCTGGGCACCGAGCGGGTGGACCGGCAGCGGCGGATCCGGTACGATACCGTTACCAAATCCGCCGTGGCAGCGGCCCTGACCCGGGAGAGCAAGGCCGAGGAAATGCGCATTCTGTACGTGGCCCTGACCCGGGCCAAGGAGAAGCTCATCTGCGTGGACTGCATGTCCCACGCCCGGAAACGGGCGGCGGACCTGGCAGTGCTGGCTGAGATGCCCGCGCCGCCGGAGGCGGTGGCCGGGGCAAAATGTCCCGGGGACTGGCTGCTGCTGCCGCTGCTGTGCGCCCCGGAGGGGGAGCCCATCCGCCGCTGGGCGGAGACGGAGCCCCAGACCCTGACAGGCGCCGGAGGCGGATGGCAGGTGCAGGTGTGGGAAAATCCCGTGGCGCCGGCTCTCCGGGAGCGGGACAGCACGCCGGAGGAGGCACGCGAAAGCGGCCCTGTGGAGGTCCGGGAGCTGGACTATCCCCACCCGGCAGCCTGCCGCATTCCCACCAAGGTCACGGCCACCCAGCTGAAGGGCCGGGAGTTGGATGAGGAGATCGCCCAGGGTACCGTCCGCCGGGTGCGTCAGGTGCAGGTGGAAACGCCGCGCTTTCTGATAGGGGAGCGGCCTTTGTCCGCAGCCCAGCGGGGTACGGCCATGCATCTGCTGATGCAGTATCTGGACCTGAGCGGCCCGGAGCCGGAGCAGCAGGTGCAGGCCCTGCTGGCCCGGCATCTGCTGACGCCGGAGCAGGCGGCGTCCCTGGAGCTGGAGCAGGTGCGCCGGTTCCTGACCTCGCCCCTGGCGGAGCGCATCCGCCGGGCGGGGGAGGTGTACCGGGAGTACCGGTTCTCCCTGCTGCTGCCAGCGTCGCTGTATGATCCGGAGGCGGAGCCGGAGGATGAGCTGATGCTCCAGGGCGTGGTGGACTGCGCCTTCCGGACGGAGCAGGGCTTGGTCATTGTGGACTTCAAAACGGACCGCATCCTGCCCCAGGAGGCTGCCCAGCGGGCGGAGCTGTATCGCCCCCAGCTGACGGCCTACAGTCAGGCCCTGAGCCGGGTGCTGGAAGCACCGGTGGCGGAGCGGGTGCTGTATTTCTTCGGCCCCGGATGCCAGGTGACGCTATAATGGCTTCGCCTCCGCTATTTCCGGCAGCGTGTTCGTAGTGGGCCTGGTGCCGGAGCTGAAATCGAGCAACTTTATGCAGCGGTCATTCGGCGAGCGCGTTGC
>OMNT01002790.1_pt1 | contig 13452 bp, 14 predicted proteins | sample 1672551 | NCBI WGS metagenome assembly OMNT01 (sample SAMEA3136698, study PRJEB25190) | human gut metagenome
AGGCTTTGCCGGGGGTGCAAACCAAAAATAACTTTTTCCTCTGAATATGCCAGAGCAACGCGGCGGCAATTTAAAATCATTGCCCCTTCCGGCTTGCTCTTCCCTTGCCCGCATTGTTCAGCTTGCGCACAAGGTCGTTCTGATGCTTGCGCTGGCTGGGCGTGGGCTGCGGGTCTTTGGCCTCCTCAGCGCGGCGGCCGCTCTGGGCGGTGTCCGGATCGATGCGTTCCAGCGTCCATTCCTGATTGCCGCCAGCCACAAAGTTCCAGATCTGGGCCTGTGCGCCGTTGGCGGTGTTCATGCCCACAAGGTCGATGTATTTATCCGCCAGCACATTGCGGATGCGGGTGCGCCCGCTGCGGGTGGGCTCCAGCGCCCAGCACTGACTCAGCCCGCTGGTGCGGTCCCACTGGTGCAGCCATGTGCCCTCCACCACACCGCCAAGGGCCAGATCCATCATCTTGCCGGTAAAGCGGTTGCAGATGCGCCAGCGGCCCTCGCCTGCATCCACGAACTGCCACTGCTGCCACGGATGGCCTGCATAGCTCCACAGCTGGATGGCCGCGCCGTTCTCGGTGTTGAAGTTCTTTACTTCCAGTACCTTTCCATTGGGGGCTTTGATGATATAAAATTCATTTTCCAGAATGACTGCCTGCGATGCCTTTGCCATAGAGCACGACTCCTTTCCAGTTTGGTAGCCCTATTATAGCGTATTTGTCCTTTGGCAGCAAGAATGCTTTTCCATAATCTTTTTACGTTTTATTGTGCATTTTGACATGATTCCCGCAACGATAACGTTTACGCGCAACAAAACCGTCTCTGCAGGGAATTTCTTTACACTCCGGCCTGTCTTGTGATACAATAAAGGCACACGCTTTTAGGGAGGGATTTGGAATGACCAACGAAACCTTGGAAACCATTAAAAGCCGCCGCAGCTGCCGTGCCTATAAGCCGGAGCAGATCACAAACGAAGAACTGGATGCCGTGCTGGAAGCCGGCACCTACGCCGCCAGCGCCATGGGCCGCCAGAGCGCAAAGATCGTGGTGGTGCAGGACGCTGCCACCCGCGCCCAGCTCACCCGCATGAACGCCGCTGTCATGGGCAAGGACACCGACCCTATGTACGGCGCTCCTACCATTCTGGTAGTGCTGGCCGATGCCGGTTCCAAAAATGCCGTGCAGGACGGCAGCCTTGTCATGGGCAATCTGATGCTGGCCGCGGCCTCGCTGGGGCTGGGCAGCTGCTGGATCAACCGCGCAAAGGAAGAGTTTGAAACAGAAGAGGGCAAGGCCCTGCTCCGGCAGTGGGGCATCGAGGGCGATTGGGTCGGCATCGGCCACTGCATTCTGGGCTACCCTGCTGCAGACCCCAAGCCCGCAGCACCCCGCAAGCCGGATTATATCGTAAAAGTGTAAGGAGAACTATGAAGCCTGATTACAAGCTGGTCGCCAAGGCCAAATACATCCACGCCACCGCCGACCTTGCCAGTGAGCTCTGGCACGAGGTGTACAAGCGCTACTATCCCGCAAAGCAGCTGGACACCCTTGTGGAAGAGCTGCAGAGCGCAGACGCCATCGAAGCAGACATCGACAACGATGTGAACTATTTTCTGGTCGTTCTGGGCGGCAAAACCATCGGCTACTTTGCGTGGAAGATGGAGAACACCGCCCTGCACCTGATGCACCTGTACCTCAAGCCCGAATACCGCGGCAAGGCACTGGGCCGGGACATCGTGCTCTCCTGCGAGCGGCTGGCCCGCGGCGAGGGCAAGGGCCGTGTGTGGTGCACCGTGCACGCCAAGGCCCTGCCGGTGCAGCAGTTCTTCAAGGCCCTGCGCTACCGCAATTTAAAGCCCGCCGAGCAGGAAAACGGCACCGTCCCCCGGGACGAAGTGGTATTTGAGCACACGCTGGGCTAAAAAGCCGCAAATGCTATTGAAATTTCTCCCCGTTTGTACTACACTGGTGTAGTGTAATAAAGTGTCTGCCTGTGGGCGGCATCTGCAAAAAAGGAGAACAACATGGCAAAAGATCATCCTACCGGCCAGTCCGGTCTGTATCAGGCATTTTTGCAGCTCAAGACCCCGGAACAGTGCTACCGTTTTCTGCAGGACGTCTGCAGCTATTCCGAGCTGAGTGCAATGGAACAGCGCTTCAACATTGCGGAGATGCTGGCAGACAAGCGCATCTATACCGAGATCATGGACAAGACCGGCGCGTCCAGTGCCATCATCAGCCGGGTCAGCCGGGTACTGAGCGCAGACGGCAGCGTCCTGCGTGAATTGCTGGAAGCCGATAAGAATACGCACTGATTTTTTCACCGCGTGCCGCTTTGCGGTGCGCGGCGTTCTTATTTTTAAGGAGGTTTTATCCCAATGAGCAAAGCTGTTGTGTTTTTTGCCGAGGGCACCGAAGAGTGCGAGGCCCTGCTGGTGGCCGACCTTCTCCGCCGCGCCAAAGTCGAAGTCATCATTGCGTCCGCCATGGGCCGCCGCGCCCTCGTCAGCAGCCACGGCATCCACCTGAACGCCGACGCGCTGGCCGAGGAAAACCAGCAGCAGCTCCGCTCGCTCGGCCGGAGCGAGGTGCCGCAGCAGGTGGGGCTGTTCTGATGGTCAATTTGCGTTGCCCCGTCTGCGCTGGGGCGCTTAAAAAACGCGCGGGGGCCTATCTCTGCCCGAAAAACCACAGCTTTGACATCGCCAAGAGCGGATACGTCAACCTCCTGCTCAACTCCTCGCAGGGCCACCACGGGGACGACAAGCTCATGGTACGCGCCCGCCGCGACTTTTTGGACAAGGGCTATTACGACCGCTTCATCGCCGCCGTTGCGGATGCCGCGGCGGAGTTCACGCCGCCGGAGGCGACGGTCCTCGACGCAGGCTGCGGCGAGGGGATCTATTCTCTTGCCGTTCTGCGCGCCATCGAAAAAGCGGGCAAGCACGGCAAGCTTTTAGGCGTCGACATTTCGAAGACTGCGCTCCAGTACGCATCGAAGCGCTCGCCGGACTTCACGCTCTGTGTCGCCTCGTGCGCGCATCTGCCGGTCGAAGACGGCAGTGTCGACGAGGTGCTCAATATCTTCTCCCCTTTCGTGCCGGAGGAATTTGCGCGCGTGCTGAAGCCGGGCGGCTATCTTCTGCGCGCCTATCCCCTGCGCGAGCATCTGTGGGAGCTCAAAGCGCTCATCTACGACACGCCGCGCGACAACCCGCCCACGCCGCTTACGACCGAGGGCTTCACGCTCGTCGAAACGCGCGAAGTGCGCGATATCATTCATTTATCCTGTAATGAGGATATTCTATCTTTGTTCCGCATGACGCCGTACTATTATAAGACGGGGGCCAAGGATCAGCAAAAAGCTGAGCAGGCTCAGGAGCTTAGTGTCAAACTGGCGTTTGGGCTGGCGATTTATCAAAGGGATTGATATTCTCCCGCACTATGCGGGAGGGGAAAGCGGCGTGCGCGCCGCGGCACAAAAGGGGGCCATTCTCTTTCGCAAAAGAGAATGGCCCCTTTGGAACCCCAAGAGAAAGGCTTTTAATTGGCAGTCTCAGGCTTGAATGCCCTTTTTGCCTCCGGAATGAAACTGCCTGCACGCGGCAAAGCCGCGTTAGCATTGCTATACGACTTGCCTCTGCTCCTATCATCCGCTGCCGCTCTGCTCATCTTGTAGAAGTGCAGCCTAATCACCGTCTAACGGTGCACCCATCAATGCGGCGAGCGCAGCAATGCCGCTATTTCGCAAGCAGTCTGCCGCCGAGCAAACGTCACTCGCGCCTCACGACAGTAAGGCGCGGTTGCTGTCAGGTCGCGACTCGCAGAGATTCATGGCGAAGCCATGTACACCGCACCCACACTGCGCAGCGCGTGCAGTCATTCAAGCTGCAAACCCGCAATGTGCGGGGTCAAGGGGCAAGGCCCCTTGCGTTCTCTTGGGGGTCCAAGGGGGCCATTCTCTCACGTGAGAGAATGGCCCCCTTATTCCGTGCAGCGCCCGCGGCGCTGCTTCCCCTTGCAGACTGCAAGGAGTCTATTCCATCTTGCATAATTCCACGATTATGGTAACAAATCGAATTTCTGTTCTGCCACAAATTTTCCAATTCCAGAATTATGTAAATTTCGACACACGCCTATCTGCACAGTATGTTTTCCACTCCGCGGAAATCAAATCAATTTTTCCCTGTCAAATCATGGGATTTTGAGAAATCCACTTGTGTGGAAAACTCTGTGGAAACTGTGGATAACTCACCGTAGAATCTCTTTATTGAATTTATTATGTTAATCTGTCAGTTTCGATCAAACATTGCCGCATCGCGGCAGATTCTGTCGGGAACGCGGCTACTTTGACGGCTTTTCGCAACTTCCGTCATGTCTGCTGATTTTTATTTTTGCCGTTCTGCCGAATCACAAGAGCCTTTCTGCACACACATTTTGCAGAAGTTCTGCAAAATATACTATTTGTATAGAAACTGTAAAGGCCCTGCCGATTTCTCGGCAGGGCTTTTTTAACACGGTGCTTCCAGTCCGTAACACCCGCTCACGGGGTCTAAAAAGAGCGGCAGGGGCAGCGGGCGGGACGTGAACCAGACGAACGCGAACAGCAGCGCCCACAAAAGTACAAAGCCGATGAGCTGCATCGCACCCCCGCGCAGCGCGCCATCGGTCAGCAGGCGGTAGCTCACAAAGTACAGCAGCGCGTCGGCGAGGAAGAAGATCGTGATGTTCACCCAGTCAGGGAGCTTGCCGAACATTCCCGTCAGCGTGTAGAAAAGCGCCGGAATCGAGACAAGGCCCAGCAAGATGCTCGCCGCCTTGACGGCGAAGAAGTTCCGGAACGCCTCGGAAAACACAATAAACTCCACCACCGTGAACACGAGAAACGGGATAAACAACAGCTTCATGTGCTCCCAGGTCGACTCGTTGACCGCCGAAAACACCGCGATCACGCGATTCCCGCCCGTCCATTCGTACACAAAGTGCAGCAGCGTCCCGAAAAGGCCAGTTGCGATAAAGCCGACAATCTCCCATCGGCGCAGCTCCCGTTTCATGCTCCGTCCTCCCTTTCCGCCCCGGTCAAGCCGGGCAAGCACTATAGTCTACGCGGGAAAGAAGGGCTTTATACAGCAAAAGCCGCCCTAAACGGGCGGCTCTTGCATTTCTTCTCTTATTCGGCAAATCGCGGCACGATGACGCCCGCAGGTGCGTTCTTCGTCAGCTCGAAAGAGTTCCCATCAAGTTTGTGGATCTTCTTTGCCTCATACAGCGCCAGAAATTCATCGAGTGTGCCGATCTCAGGGTAGCCGTGCGCGCCGAAGCGGTAGTGCATCGGCACGAGCACGCGCGGCGCGATCGCGTCCGCGACCTTTTTTGCCGTCTTCGCGTCGATCGTATAGTACCCGCCAACGGGAATCAGCAGCGCATCGCAGCCCTTGACCGCCGCCAGCTGCTTCTCGCTCAGCTCATGGCCAAGGTCACCGCAGTGCACGAGCGTCATCCCCTCTGCGCGCAGGATATGGATGGCGTTCTCGCCGCGAAGTGAACCTTTCTTGTCATCGTGGAACGTTGAAACCGTCTCGACCGTGAACGGGCTTTCCGATTTGTCGCGCCCCGAGAGCGTCACCGCCTCCAAAAAGGCGTGGTCGCGGTGGCCGTGCGAGCACAGCGCCTCGTCCGCCTCGACGTGCAGCGCAGGATACGTCTCTACATAGTAGGGGTCGAGCACGACGCGCCAGCCCGCGCTCTCGACCACAAAACAGGAATGGCCCAGCCAGATGATGTTCATGGTTTATTCCTCCGTTTTCGTTTCATCCGCGGGAGTCTCCGCGTTTTTCTTTTTTCTGACGGGCTTCGGCAGCTTTTTCCCGCGGCGCAGCCGGCCGATGAGCTTCACGGCCACGAACACGACCGCCGCGAAGATCAGGACATCCAACCAGCTATAGGCCAGCCACACCGCAAAGTCTTCCAACGTCTGTCGCGTGGCGGCAAGGCCATCGGTAAAGGCATTGGCAAGCTTTTCGCCGAAGCTCTTCGGCGCATCCTCCGTACCGGAGAGGCGATAGACCTCGCTCAATTCAAGGTCAACGGTCGCATAGCCCACCAGCGCGTCGTAATGTCGCATCGTGCCGGAAAGGTCCTCGATCTCGTACTCCGTCTCCGAGATGGCGGACTCGATGGTGATGATATCCTCCATGCTCTCGGCCTTTTTCAAAAGCTCCTGCAGCCGCTCGAGCTTGATCTGCGCCGTTTCGAGGCGCGACTGCGTATCGTAATACCGCTCGCTGATGTTCTCCGCCGTGTCGCTCTGCCATGTCACATGGCAAAGCGTGCCGACCTGCGTGCAGAAGTCCGTGAACTGCTCGGCGGGCACGCGCACGGTGTAGCTTGCGTGGCGGTAGCTGCTGGAGTAATTCGAGAAATTCTTCTGCTCAAAGTAGCCGCCCATGCTCTCTACGAGCGAGGCAATGTCCTGCGCGGCCTGATCAAATTCCAGCGTCTGCATCTCGATGCTCGCGGTGTAGACCATCTTGACGCCGCGCTCGGCAAGGTCCGCACCAGCGCTTGATACTTCCTGCCCGTTCCACGCACCGTCGTCCGACGCGGTATCGTCATACTTGGCATCCGGCAGCTCCGCGCCGTTGAAGTCGTAGCTGTCCGACGCCATCGACGCGCTGTCGCTACTGGCAGACTTCGCGCTGCATGCGGCAAGAGACAGCGCCAGCATGAGCGCGAGCAAAAAGGAAACGATCTTCTTCATCTTCATCCACCTCATTTTTGTTTTTTGGGGTCTCTGAAGCTTTAGACGCTCATTTTGTGCAAAAGGTTCCGAAAATCCGTTATTTTTCTTATTCCAGCTCGTCGAGCGTCATGGAGAAGCTCTCCATGCAGTTGACCATGAAATAGTCGAGCTCGGGCATGTGCATCTCGCTCAGCGCGCGGCGCGTCTGCTCCGCAGCCTTTTTGAATTCCATGTTGCCCGCCTTGAGCTCTTCGACGCACTTGATGTAGGCCGAGAGCTTGTCCGCCGCTTTGACGAGCTTTTTCGTCGTCTCGTCCTCGATCTTGATGATGGGCTCATAGTCCGCGCGCAGTTCGTCCGGCAGCATCGAGAGCAGCTTGTCGCTTGCCACGGCCTCGACCTTGCGGTAGGCGTCGCGGATCTCGGGGTTATAGTACTTGATGGGCGTCGGCATATCGCCGGTCAGGATCTCCGTTGCGTCGTGGTAGAGCGCGGCGACCGCCACGGCGTTCGCGTCCGTGGGCAGACCGAAGACACGCGTGCGGATGAGCGCGAGCGCGTGCGCCAGCACCGCGACCATGTGGCTGTGCTCCTGAATGTTCTCCTCCTCGGTGTTGCGCATGAGCGCCCAGCGCTTGACACAGCGCATACGGGAGATATAGGCATAAAAATGGTTGGCCATGCGTTATTCCTCCAACTCGCCGCGAAGACTGCCGCCGTCGACCGCCGTGATCTTCACGTTTTTCACCTGATTGTGCAGGCCTTCCTGCGCGACGGATACCTCCATATAGTTCGGCGCGTGGCCCGCACTGCCGCCCTTGCGGTCGCGCTCGAAGAGCACGGGAAAGATCTTGCCCACGCAGCACGCAAGATACGCTTCGTGCATCGTCTTGGCGACAGCCGAGGCGCGCGCAGCGCGCTCTTCGCGCACGGGCATGTCGATCTGGCGCATCTCCGCAGCCTTCGTGCCCGGGCGGATGGAATAAGGGAAGACGTGCATGTCGGCAAAGCCGACGCGCGCGATGAAGTCAAGCGTCTGCGCGAATTCCTCCTCCGTCTCCTCGGGAAAGCCCGTGATGAGGTCCGTCGTGATGGCAGGGTCGTCAAAATACTGACGCAGCAGGTCGCAGGATTCCATATAGCGCGCCGTATCATATTTGCGGTTCATACGCTTTAAGGTCGCGTCGCAGCCCGACTGCATCGAGAGGTGGAAATGTGGGCAGAGGTAAGGAAGCTTCGACGCCCGCTTGCAGAATTCCTCCGTGATGGTCCGCGGTTCGAGCGAGCCGAGGCGGATGCGCATGTCGCCGCCCTCGCGCGCGATGAGCTCCAAAAGGTCGATGAGTGAGGTCCCGTCCTTGAAGTCCGAGCCGTAGGACGAAATTTCGATGCCCGTGACCACGATCTCACGGTAGCCCTCCTCACGCAGCGCTTTCACCTGCTTTGCAGCTTCGTCCATCGGCAGCGAGCGCACGCGCCCGCGCGCGTAAGGAATGAGGCAGTAAGTGCAGAAGTTCACGCACCCGTCCTCGACCTTGAGCATCGCGCGTGTGCGATTCACCATACCGCCCGCGGGCAGCACCTCAAAATCGCGCCGCTCCCAGACGTCGTCGACATCGACAATAGGCGTTTTGTCCTGTGCCGCGCGCTCCAAAAGGTCGATGAACTTCGCGCGGTCATTCGTGCCGGCGATGACGTCGAGCCCGAGCTTTTTGACGTCCTCGGGATGCGTCTGGGCGTAGCAGCCGCAGGCGGCGATGACCGCGCTCGGGTTGCGGCGCTGCGCCTGACGGAGCATCTGGCGCGACTTTTTGTCGCTCACCGCCGTGACCGAGCAGGTGTTGACGACGTAGGCGTCCGCCGTCTCCTCAAAATCCACCAGTGTATGTCCGCGGTGCAAAAGCTCCTGCTCGAGTGCCTGCGTTTCATATTGGTTCACCTTGCACCCGAGGGTGCAGATCGCAACTTTCATGTATGTTTGTATCCTTTTCCGCGATTTGGGCGGTAAAGTCCCGCTTTTTTTCTGCCGTTTCCGACGTAAAGCGTCCGCCGCCCTTGCTTTTTTATTTTTATATTGTATAATCATTTGAGCATTCTGACAAGACCAAAGAAAGGATTTTCCCGATATGATCTATCTCGATCACGCGGCCACCACCCCCGTTCCCGAAGAGGTGGCGCACGCCGTTTACGATACGCTGGTTTCTGGCTGGGGCAACCCCAGCTCGCAATACCCCATCGGAAAGCAGGCGCGCGACGCTGTCGCCGCGGCGCGCGAGACGATTGCCGCCGCGCTCGGCTGCAAGAGTGAACAGTTCGTCTTCACCTCCTGCGGGTCGGAAAGCGACAACTGGGCCGTCCGCCTTGCCCTGCACCAGAACCGCCACGCCGGCAAGCACATCATCACGACCGCCGTGGAACACAGCGCGATTCTCGAGACCTGCAAGGCCCTCGAGCAGGAGGGCTACTCCGTCACGTACTTAAAGCCCGACAAGAACGGCGACATCACCGCCTCTCAGGTCGAAAGTGCACTGCGCGACGACACCGCGCTCGTCACGATGATGCTCGTCAACAACGAGACGGGCTGCATCTTCCCCGTGGCCGAGGTCGCGCAGCTTCTGAAAGCGAAAAAGTCCCGTGCCCTGCTGCACACCGACGCGGTGCAGGCCTTTTTGAAAATTCCGTTCCGCGCCGACACGCTGGGCGCGGACCTCATCTCCGTCAGCGCGCACAAGCTCGGCGCGCCCAAGGGTATCGGCGGCCTGTATTTGGGCGAGCGCATCCGCGCGCCCAAACCGCTGATCTTTGGCGGCGGGCAGGAGAGCGGCCTGCGCTCCGGCACAGAGGCCACGGGCCAGATCGCAGGCTTTGCCAAGGCGGTCGAGCTGCGCGCCGACCATCTCGATGAAAAGCTCGCCCACGTCGCCGCCATCAAGGCCTACGCCGAGGAAAAGCTCCTCGCGCTCGACGGCGTCGTCCGCATCGGCGACGGGACCGCGCCGCACATCCTGTCGATCTCGCTCGTCGGCTACCCGTCGGCGAATGTCGTTACGGAGCTTGGCGCGCAGGGCATCTGCATCTCGGCAGGCTCCGCCTGCCATCGCGGGCAGCTGAGCCACGTCTACCGCGCGATGGGCCTTGACAAAAAGACCGCCGCGGGCGTGCTACGTGTCAGCTTCGGCCCCGAGACGACGAAAGAAGAGATCGACGCACTCGTCTCCGCGCTCAAAACCCACCGCGACACACGCTTCCCCATGCTGTAATTCCACGATTCGAGGTTATTATGTTCTCCTATCTTCACCAGCCCAAGGGCTTTTACAAGCATCTTTTTCTACTGGCGCTGCCGGTCATCGTGCAGAATTTGATCACCACGTCGCTCGGCTTTCTCGATACGTTCATGGTGGGACTTCTCGGCAGCGATCAGATGTCCGCCGTCACGGTGGCGAACGTGCCAGTCTTCATCATCCAGCTCGTCGTCTTCGGCCTGCAAAGCGGCTCAAGCGTGCTCATCAGCCAATACTGGGGCCGCGGCGACCGCGAGAGCATCAACCGCGTCATGGGCATCGGCTTTATGATCGCGGGCGGCGTGAGCGTGCTGTTTGCCGCCATTCTGTGCGCGTTTCCCGCGCAGGTGCTCTACCTCATCACCGACAATCTGACACTCGTGGAGCTGGCCGAGCCGTACCTGCGCATCGTCGGCTTCTCCTACATTTTCAACTCGCTTTCCTCCATCTACATCGGCATGCAGCGCAGCATCGAAAATCCGCGCTTCGGCATGATCGTCTTCGCGATCTCGATGCTCTGCAACACGCTCGGCAACTATGTGCTGATCTTCGGCAAGCTCGGTCTGCCCGCGCTCGGCATCACGGGTGCGGCGGTAGCGACGCTTCTGTCCCGCGTGGTGGAGTTCGTCGTCGCGTTCTCCTACGCGTTCCGCTGCCGCACGATGCCGCTCATAAAGCACGCCATCCTCCGCCCCGGCATGGACATGCTGCGTAAATTCCTGCGCTACAGCGCGCCGGTGCTCATCAATGAGACGCTCTGGGGCACGGGCTTTTCGATGATCACAGTCATCATGGGCCACATGGCAAATAGCAGCGATCTCATCGCCGCCTACACGCTTGCGGGCAATATCGACAAGCTGATGACCTCCGGCGTGTTCGGCATCGCGGCGGCGGTGTCCGTCATCGTCGGCAAGGAGATCGGCACGGGCAACTTAAAGGGCGTTTACAACATCGGCCGCGCGCTGTGCTTCACGGCGTTCGCGTTCGGCATTGTGCTCGGCCTCGCCGAATACACGATGTTTGTGACGCTGATGCGCCCGTTCGTCATGCCGCTCTTCTCGCTCTCGGCGGTCGCCGAGCGGCTTTGCAGTGTGATGCTCATGTGCTATGCCTGCGCCATCCCGCTGCACAGCTTTTCAACCACGATGGTCGTAGGCGTGCTGCGCGGCGGCGGCGATGTGAATGCCTCGCTTGTGATTGACAATTTCCCCCTCTGGTGCGGCACGCTGCCCATCATGTGCCTTTTAGGCCTTGTGCTCAAGGTGCCGAACGAGGTCTTCTGCCTCTGCCTGATGATCGAATATATCATCAAATCCCCCCTCGGCCTTTACCGCCTGCACTCCGGCAAGTGGATCCACGACATCACCCGCATCGACGAATAACAAAAAAGCGGAAGGGCGCTGCCCTTCCGCTTTTCCATTCTCATTGTCAAGTTTTTACCGCGCGCTCCCGCCGCATTTCTCTCAGCACCGGCACACTGACACACAGCGACGCCGCCACAAAGAACGCGATGCCGACCATGCGGTTCACGCTGATATGCTCGTGGTACACGACGACCGCCAGCGCCGTTGCCAGAATGGGCTTGACGAGATAAACGAACGACGCCTCCGTCGCAGAGGTGTACTCCGTGATCTTCGCCGTGAGCAGAAAGCCGATGGCCGCGCAGCCGATGCCGACATGGCACAAAAGCAGCGTCGTTTTGAGCGTAAAGCCCGTGAAAAACGGAATGCCCGCGAATATCTCCAGCCCCAGGCCGCTGTAAAGCGCACCGACCGCCGGAATCTCACCGAGCATCAGCAGGAAAAGAAGCTCCAGACCGCCGATGAGCATGTTGAACGTCGTGATCACGAGCGCGCCGAGCCGCGGCAGACGCAGCTTGCAGAGCGTACCGTAAGTGGCAAACAGCAGCGTGGCGGTGATGATCTCCAAAAAGCCGCGCAGGCTAATCTCAAGGTGCGCGGGATTGAGGATGAAGAGAATGCCGACAAGTTCCACGCCGATGGCCAGCAGATGGTTCTTTTTCAGCGGCTCATGCAGGATGAAGTGCGCCAGCGCCACCGCGAACACAGGATTGCCCGAGTAGATAATCGATGTAGCTGAGGCGTCCATGTGCAGCACCGCCATCTGCAAAAGCGACATGTGCAGCGTCACCGTCAGAAAACCGAGCAGTGTGAAATAGCCCCAGTCCGCCTTTGTAAGCTGGATATCCCGCTTTTTGAGGTCGTTCAGTGCAAAGGGCATCAGCGCAGCCGCGCCGAGCAGCACACGCTCGACTGTCACCTGCATGGGTGCAAACGCGCCGCCGAGCGCCTTGAGCGCGACCTCCGTCGTGGAATAGAGCATCGCGGCAAGCAGGATATAGAGATATCCCCGTTTCCGATCAGTCGTCATCTTCTTCCTCCTGTGCCTCGCCTTTGGCGAAGCAGCATCATTGTATGCTCCGCTGTGTTAAAATGCAATCCCAATCCGCTTTGTTCGGACGAAAAATGCCGCCCCGAATCGGGGCGGCATTTTGATTGCGGAACAGAAAATTACTTGGCAGTCTGCGCGGCCTTCTTGCTCTCCCACTTGGTCACGCAGCAGGCGCAGGAGATATCGCCCGTGATGTTCAGGCAGGTGCGGCCCATGTCGAAGAGACGGTCGATGCCGTAGATGATCATGATCATATCGACGGGGATGTTCATCGCCTCGAGCACCATAGCGAGCATGATCATGCCTGCGCCCGGCGTACCGGCGGTGCCGATGGAGGCAAGGGTCGCGGTGACGACGATGGTGACCATTTGGCCGAGGGTCAGCGTCATGCCGCAGCAGGTGGCGAGGAAGATGGTGGCGACGCACTGGTAGATGGCGGTGCCGTCCATGTTGATGGTCGCACCGAGGGGGATAACAAAGGAGGAAATATCATTCTCCGCGCCGAGGTCCTCGGAGCACTCCATGCTCAGGGGAATGGTCGCGGCGGAGGAGGTGGAGGTGAAGGCGAAGATCATCGCCGGGGACGCCTTCTTGAAGAACGTGATGGGGCTGATGCCGGCGAACGCCTTGGCGGAGACGGAGTAGCAGAGGACCGCGTGGACGATGTAGCCAATGTAGGCGCAGCCGAGCACGATGCCGAGGGAGCCGAGGATCTCGGGACCCTGCGTGGCAACGACCCAAGCCATCATGGTGAACACGCCGATGGGGCTGAGAGAAATGATGAAGGCCATCACGCGCTCGATGACCGCGTAGAGGGAGGTGACCATATCCTGCGCGAGCTTGCCCTTTTCTCCTGCCGTGAGGATGCCGCCGCCGAGAAGAATGGCGATGACGATGACCTGAAGCATATTGGAGGTGCGGAAGGACTCCCAGAGGTTACTGGGGAAGATGCCGATGAGGGTATCCATGAAGTTGGCGCTGGTGGCCTTCTCCCAGACCTGGCCGTCAACGAGCTGGAGG
>OMNT01002791.1_pt1 | contig 13450 bp, 10 predicted proteins | sample 1672551 | NCBI WGS metagenome assembly OMNT01 (sample SAMEA3136698, study PRJEB25190) | human gut metagenome
CGTGTGCCAGGCCCACGTAAGCGGCAAAGCTGCGCGCGGCGCGATCGGCCGCGTCCTCGCCGCTCACAATGTAGACCGTGGGACGCGGACGGCGCGCAAACTGGGCTGCCGCCATAAGCGTGCGGCCCGACTGCGACACGGCCAGCGTCACGTCCTCGCCGGCATCGAGTCCGGCCTCGACGGTCTGCAAGGCCTCGGCAGTGTAGAGCTGCGCGGCTATACGGTGAATGAGCATGCTGTTCCTCCGGCATTGCAACGCCAAAAGCCCGCCGGGGCAAGCTCGGCGGGTCGTTCATCAAAGTTCATTAACGTTTATGGTACCGCACGGCCCCGTGACCAAAAGCCAAAGCGACATCATGCCAAATGTTGCCCACAACGGTCGCGCCAACACGTTTTACCAGCTTATTAACCCGCCATACACTCTGTTCTTTGTTACCTTTCAACACTGATTCGCACCGCAGCGCCCCCTAGCGGGCATTTCGAGCTGCAAAGCGCCTATAATTGACGATATTTACGTATCCAATGCTGTTTTTGAGGGGGGGGGGTAAAAACAAATGGCTGACACTCCATCTTGTGCACTGTACGCCGGGCTTAAGTCACTCGGTCGCATCAACAACGGTAACGCCGCGCAAATTCTCATGGCCGGCAACGCCCGTTACGGTGGACGCCTCATCTCCGAACGCTTGACGGTCCCGTCGTTTATCTCACGCGAAATCGTTCACACCAAACCCGGTGACCTTCCCGAGCCGCTGTTTGCGCCCTTTGAACAAAGTGCACGCCAGATACTCAACCTCATCATGCAAAACCGAGGCTCCGACCCCCAATCGCTGAGCAAGGTCGCTAAACGCTATATGGAGTCGTGCGTCCCAAACATGCAGGATGCCCTTACCAATTGCGGCGTCGACGGCATGCTCTTTAGAAACGGCGTCGAGCGCATCGAAACCACTGACGATAGTGACATTAAAGATCGCCTCTACATCCATCTGATCTTTTTTATCGTTACCGGCTGCCTTGGCGACCCCGCCCGCGCCATCGAGTACACCGAGTCCTTTGTGTCCGACCAGATGCTCTCGACGCTTGGCACGGTCGAGACGACCGTCACCTCATTTTTCTCGACAACCGCGCGCCCCACGGGAGACATTCGCCTGGGGCTGCTGCGCCTCGTGGGCAACTCGGCGCGACCGCCGCTGCGTCCCCTTACCACGAACCCGGTGGGCAGCATTATCGGGTCGCTGACTGGCGACGCGAACGCCATCACCGACGTCGATTCCGATGTCTCGCGCCAGCACCTGCGCATTTGGTTCCAAGACGGACGCTGGCTTGCGCAGGGCCTCGACTCCACCAACGGATCGTTTTTGATCTCGGGCGTCGACCGCTGCCGGCAGCCTATCGAGCTGCCTCGACGCGACCGCCCCGCCAACTTTACCAACACCCCCGTCGAGATTCACAACGGAGACACGCTTTGCTTGGGCGCCACAACGCGTTTTTTGGTCATTCGCATCACAGACTAGCCTGCCCACACATCTTCGACGCACAAGGTGCCGTTATTTGCATCAACCCCTGCAAATAACGGCACTTTTCAATTAAGGCAACGGTTGCGCTACCTTTTCACTAACATTATTGCTATGCACTTTTTTCTCGAAAGGATCGCCCCGTGACGTACGACACGGACATGGATATCATCGCGTTGTCTCCCTTTGAACCAAACGCCATGTTTGCGACCACCGAAGACTCCGATACCATTCGCCGCTTTACCACCCTGCTGGATTGCGGGGCAGTCGGCGGCGGCTCCCACCATCTTCGCAAGGTCGCCAACACCGAGGGCGAGACCTTTGCGCTCAAGACGCTGTGGCCCCTCAGCGGCTGTGATGAAAACGGCTCCGCTGTCAGCCCCTCGGGCATCAAGACGCTCACCGAGGAGTATCGCAATCTTGCAGTCGTGTCACCGTTGGGCGGCTTTCCCAAAACCTATGGCTACGGTTATGCCGGCAACACGCCGGTCATCCTTATGGAATGGATTGAAGGCCTGCCCCTTCGCGATGCCGCGGCAGAGTTAACCGACCCCGCCGAGGGCGGCCACATTCCCGCAAACACCGTCGCCGCAATCGGAAAACGCCTGGGAGAGATCCTCCTGACTACCCAAAAGCTCGATACACCTTTTGTGCACCGTGATATCTCCTTGCGCAACATCATTATTCGAACGACGCGCCGGCCCCTTGCCCAGCAGATTGCACACTGCAGTTTTGACCTTTGCCTGGTCGATCTGGGCAGCTCGAGCATCAAGCGCTCAGACCCCTCGTTTACCATGTCCACCGGCATCTGGCGCAACGGCACCCCCGAGTTCGCCCCACCCGAGATGCTCTCCAACGACATCCCCGAGCTGGCGCCGCTGCGCACGTCGCCCAGCATCGATACATACGAGCTCTGCAGCGTGCTCTACACGCTCTATGCCGGCCACACGCCATATCGCCTAAACGAGCATATGGACCAGTCGCCCTACCTGTACAAGATCGAGCACGAGCCCGAGCTGCTCGAGGCGCGCTTACCCGGCGACCAAAAGCTTGTCGATGTCATCATGAGTGGCATCCATAACGAGCAGTCCCAGCGCGCGCCGCTGTCTACGATTGTCGGCAAGCTCGATGCCTGGATTAAAGACATCGATTTTGAGCCGCGCACGCCGCTGCCCGGACCTGTCGACTTTAGCCAGCAACCAAAGGCTTCCGGCCCCAACAAGGCTCAGACGCACCACCCGGTCATCTCGCGTCGCACTGCGCTCGCGCTCGGCGGCGTCTGCGTTGCCGGCATCGCAGCTTCCGCCCTTGCCACGGGGTGCTGGGGGCTCATCGACCTGTCGCACGGCATCAAGCCGTCACTCGACGATTACACCTGGGAAGAACTCGCCCTGATCTCCCGAAAAATCCAAGAGACATCTTCCAGCAAAAAGGCGCTCGCGATTGCCGAAACCTACCACCTGGTAAACAGCAAGCAGTCGCTCGAAAACGAGAACACCAAAACCGTCAGGCTTTCCGATGGGACCAAGGCACAAGTCCAGATCGTGGGCTTTAAGGCAGACACGTTCACCGATGACGGCCTCCCCGCTGGCATCACCTTTATGTTCCGTACCCCCATCACCATGCGCGCCGTAAATGACAGCGCTGCGACGGGTGGCTGGGAGCAATCGTCGCTTCGCGAATGGTTGGCAGACGAGGGCATGGCTACGCTGCCCGACGATCTCCGTAATCAGATCCGTTCGGTGCGAAAGCTCACCAACAACACCGGCGGCACCAAAGACGCCTCCAGCATCACCGCCACCGATGACAAGCTGTGGCTGCCGTCCATGAGCGAGCTGTGCGGCTACCAGGCGCCTGAAACGTTCGCAGACGGCTGCGAGTACCTTTCTGCCCTCTACAGCGGAGAAGGCGAACAGTACCAGCTCTATCGCGAGCAGAGTGTGAGCAGCCTGACCACCAACGATGCCATGATCCGCACCGTCGCCGGCAAAAAGATCTGCTACTGGGAGCGCACCCCCAGCGCCGACTGCAGCGAGGGCGCCAACTCGACGTACTTTAACCGCGTTGGAAAAGACGGCGACGTGTTTAGCTGGGCAACGCCTGGAAACGATCCGGACCAAATGACCTATGTCCTGCCCGGCTTTTGCATCTAACACCTTCCCCGGATACCAGAAAGGAGCCTTGCATCATGCGTGCGGAAACACCTTCCGAGGTGCTCTTTGATTTCCTTAAGTGCGACCTGCAGATCAATAATCGCGAAGCGGCGCGCATCTTGATTTCGGACAAGCCGATGGACTCCAAACCGGCCCCAAGGTTTCGCATTACCGAAAAGACGTTTCTATCGCGACGCGTGGTGCACGTCGTTCCGGGTACCGACAAGATCGACCCCGAGATGTTTGCCGATTTTTCGCAGAGCGTCCAGAACTTGGCTGCAGCTGTAAAAATCGGCAGCGCCAGCAGTCCAGCGGCCGTCAACGCTTACCAGCAAGCCATTACGGCGCATGCCCTCGAGCGCATGGCAACGTCGCTCGAACACTGGGGGCTCGATGGCTCCATCCTGCGCAATATCTTTGACCGCATCGCCGTCATGCCGGGTCTCAAGCAAAGCGACCGGCGCTTTTTGGAACTCCTTGCGTTAACGGTCTGCGGATGCCTGGCCGACCCCAATGCTGCCGCCTCCGAGGTCAAAGACTTTGCTATAACGCAGCTAGCCCAGACATTTGGCACACTCGAAACCGCCGAGGCGATCCAGGCGCAGGACACTAACTGCAAGGTCAACGAGCCTCCTGCAAAACTAGGGCTGCTCAGACTTGCAAAAGACGGCTCGGCCTTGCCGCCGATCTATCCCTTGAATCTCGATCCCGAGGGTACGGTACTAGGCTCTTTTGCACACGACCGAAACGCCATCACCAACGTAGGACCCGATGTATCCCGCCGGCACCTGCGCATAGCGTTTTCCAACGACACATGGCTCGCAAGCGGCCTCCACTCCACCAATGGAACGGTGCTGGTGACACGCAACGGCGCGACCACCGTTATCGAAAAGCCACGCTCGCTGCGCACCGCTGATGACGAGGACAGGCAGATTCCTATCCACGACGGCGACTTGCTCAAGCTGGGCTCCTCAACCGATTTTTTGGTGCTGAAGATCTCCTCAAACGTACGCGCGCTGGCCTAGGGCCAAGCTCACACAATAAGAATCAACGCAAAAGAGCGCCGCTGCACACATCGCAGCGGCGCTCTTTTGTACAAAGGCGCCCCCGGTCTTGTAACCGGGGGCGCCTATAAAGGGGAAACGAGCTTAAAAAGCTACATTAGGCATTAAAGCGGCGGCGGGTAGCACCAGCGGCGATAGCGGCGGCACCCAGACCAGCGATAATCGTAACCTGAGCGGCAACGTTATCACCAGTGGTGGGAAGGGCAGCCTTGTCGGCCTTCTTCTCGTCGGCCTTCTTCTCATCCTTAGCGGGAGCCTTGGCCGGCGTGATGGTCGCCTGCGGCTGAGTGGGCTCAACGAGAACCAGGGAACCAAGGACCTTCTTGGCGGCGTTAAGCAGAGCCAGGGCATTAGCCTGGGCCTGCATGGCGAGCTGGTGGTTAGCATAAGCGTTGAGACAATTGCTCTGAGCATCGGCGAGCTTGGCAGCAGCAGCCTTGGCCTCCTCGGACTTGGCGCCCGCAGCGTCCTCGGCATCCTTCACAGCCTGTGCAGCAGCGGCCTGAGCCTGCTGAGCGGCATTAAAGGCAACCTGAGCAGCGTTAGCCTTGGCGAGGGCGTCGAACCAAGCCTTCTGCTTGGCAGCAAGGGTCACCTCGGCATTGTGGGCCTCGTTGTCGAGCTCGTTATACTTCTGGCCCAGCTTATCGGCCTCGGCAGCGGCAGCCTTGAGCGCATCCTCGGCAGCCTTAACAATCTGCGGCTTCTTCTTAGCCTCGGCGAGAGCCTTATTGGCCTCCTCCTGCTCCTTCATCGGAGCCACAAGCTTGGCCTTTGCGTCAGCGGCAGCCTGAGCAGCCTTGTGGGCAGCATTATCGGCCTCGTTGAAAGCCTGACCGGACTTGTTGGCATCTTCCATAGCCTTATTAAATGCCGTCTGAGCATCCTTGACGATCTGGGGCTTGTTCTTAGCGGTCTCCAGGTCGGCGTTGGCCTTCTCCAGCTTGGGCAGCGTACCGTGCTGCCAAGCCTCCCAAGCCTCATCGGCGGCCGTACGAGCCTTCAGGGCCTTGTTGTCGAGCTTATTGTACTCGCGACCGAGATCGTCGGCCTCACCCTTGAGCGTCTCGAACTGATTCGCAAGATCGAGCTGAGCGGAGACTGCCGCCTTCTCGTTCTTAACGCTGTTAAACTCGTTCGTGTCCGCTGTCAGAGTATTGTGGGCAGCCTCGCACTCTGCTTTCAACTCGTACAGACGATCCTGGGTGGCCTGAACCGCCTGAGCTGCATAGCCCGCATCGCGCTTCGCGGCATCCGCCTTAGCCTGCTGGGTATTTGCCTCGCCCTGCTTGGTCTTTGCCTCGGCAGCCTTGGCATCTGCCTTGGCATAAGCGGCATCAACGTCACCGTGAAGTATGGCACCACCATTAGCATATTCGTAAAGCTTGTCTGCCTCAGCCTTCAGCTGGTCGGCCTCACGCTGCAGCTGATCGGCCTCACCCTGCAGCTGGTTAGCCGTTTTCTGCTTGGCCTCATAAGCGGCCTGGTTCTCGGCGAGCTTATTGCTGACCTGTTTCACCATGGCCTCAGCGTCATCGACGGCCTTCTGATCCTTAATGACCTTGTTGTCGGACTCGTTATACTTCTTCTTGAGATCGTCGAACTTAGCCTCATTGGCCTTGCGATTAGAGACGGCAACCTGAGCCTTGTTGGCCTCGGCGAGCTTAGCGTCCCACTCTTTCTTCTTAGCGTCGCGCAGCTCCTCGGCACCGAGGGCCTTGTTGTCAAGCTCCTGGAAGTTAGCGGAGGCCTTGTTGTCGGCATCCCTGGCAGCCTCAACGGCAGCCTGGGCATCCTCAACGGAGGGAAGCTTCTTGGCGGCCTCGAGAGCAACCTGGGCATCGTTGGCAGCCTCCAGGTCCTTCTTCTTCTTGTCCTCTGCCTTCTGCTTTGCCGTCTCAGCCTTAGCGGCAGCATTGTCAAGGTCAGTCCAATCCTGATAGAGCTTGTCAACCTTCTTGGTGGCAGCGTCGTAGCGGGCCTGAGCCTCCTCCTCGGAGGTCAGGTTCTTGGCGTTCTCAAAGGCAACCTGAGCTTCGTTCTGAGCCTCTACAGCCTTGTCCCACTCGTCCTTCTTAGCGTCGGCAGCAGCGCGGGCGTCCTCGGCCTTCTTCTCGTACTGGTTCTCGTTGTACTCGGTACCGAGCTTATCGGCCTCGGCCATAGCGTCCTCGTAAGCCTTCTGGGCCTCACTCAGAGCCTTCTCGGCGTCCGCAAGCTGAGCCTGAGCGGCGTAGACCGCATACTTCGCGTCCTCGAGGGCGTTCTGAGCCTCCTGGTTGCCGGCCTTAGCCTCGGCCTCAGTAGCCTTAGCCTCGTCGTAGGCCTTCTCGGCCTTCTCGACGTTGGCCTTAGCCTCGTCGTATGCCTTCTGGGCCTTCTCGACGTCGGCCTTAGCGGCAGCAATCTCTTCCTTGCTGGCCTGCTTCTGCTCGGCCTTGACGTCGTCGTTGGCGTCGGTGGCGGACTCAGCGAAAGCAGCGGTCTGCAGGACCGGAGACAGTGCAAGGCTGGCGGTAACGGCCATGGTCACCGCAGGCTTAGCAAGGTTGAGCTTGGATTGCGCTTTTTTGTGCGCGGGCTGATACTTTGCCATGTTTCCCCTTTGTTCAGAAACAGCCCGTCCCGAAAAATCGAGACAGATTTACTAATGCACGATTTATTTAAAAGGAAAAAAACGCGAATTGGTTGCGCAACCAAGCTGTATCTATGGTTTGAACCTTTTTTGCAAAATAGTTTGCAAAAAGCTATTGCACCACCCGTACGCTGGGGCAAAGATCTGCCAGCGGGCACTCGTCGCACTTGGGTTTGCGGGCGTCGCAAATCTCACGGCCAAAGGTAATCCACTGATGGTTGACCGACTCCCAATACTCGTGCGGCAAAATCTTGAGCAGATCTTGCTCGGTCTTGAGCGGCTCTTTGGCATGCGTCTTAGGACTCAGCATCAGGCGATGCGCGATGCGGTTGACGTGCGTATCGACCGCGATGCCCTCAACAATGCCAAATCCCACGTTGAGCACGATGTTCGCCGTCTTGCGCCCCACGCCCGGCAGCTTGACGAGCTCCTTCATGTCGGCCGGGACCTCGCCGCCGTAGTCGGCAACGATCATCTGCGCGGCCTCCACGGCGTGCTTGGCCTTGCTCTTATAAAAGCCGAGCGACTTGATGGTATCCGCCACATCGGCCACGCTCGCCCCCGCCATGGCCTCGGGCGTGGACCACTGGGCAAACAGCTGCGGCGTCACTTTGTTGACCTGTGCATCGGTCGTTTGAGCCGAGAGCAGCACTGCAATCAGCAGGCGAAAAGGATTCTCGTGGTCCAAGAAACACTCGACCGGTCCATAGCGGCGGTTGAGGCGCTCGCACACCTCAACGGCGCGCTCGCGTTTGGCGGCATTGGTCTCGCGTGGCATAACGACTCCTCGGCTCAGCGGCACAACAAACTACAGGCAAGATTGTCCCACGTCCAGGGCGCTTACGCCTCCAAGAATGCGCCGGTCTGGCGGCCCCACAGGTTTGCGTACTCGCCGCCCGCCTCGACAAGCTGCGTATGCGTACCGTCCTCGACAATCTCGCCGTCCGCCAGCACCACGATGCGGTCGAGCGCCGCCACGGTGGACAGGCGGTGCGCCACTACAATGGAGGTGCGGCCGCGCATCAGGTTCTCGAGCGCCTCCTGCACCAGCGCCTCGGACTCACTGTCCAGGGCAGAGGTCGCCTCGTCGAGTACCAGAATCGGCGCGTCGGTCAGGATGGCGCGGGCGATGGCCACGCGCTGGCGCTGACCGCCCGAGAGCTTGACGCCGCGCTCGCCCACCATGGTGTCAAAGCCACGGGGCAGGCGGTCGATAAACTCCATGGCATTGGCCAGGCGCGCTGCCTCGCGAATCTGCTCGTCGGTGGCGTCGGGGCGGCCGTAGGCGATATTCTCGCGAATGGAGCGATGGAACAGCAGCGCCTCCTGCGGCACGTAGGCAACCTGGCGGCGCAGGCTCTGCTGCGTGCAGCGCGAGACGTCCTGGCCGTCCACGAGCACGCGGCCGCCCTGCACGTCGTCCAGGCGCAGCAACAGCTTGGTGAGCGTCGTCTTGCCCGAGCCCGATTTGCCCACCAGGCCCACGCGCTGGCCCGCCGCCACATGGAGCGTCAGGTCGTTGAACACGCTCTCGCCCGCCGCGGCATCGCGGTACGCAAAGCTCAAGTGCTCAAAATCAATCGCGCCCTCGCGCACCTTGAGCTCAGGGGCATTCGCGTCGTCTGCCACCAGACGCGGCTCGTCCAGCACGCGCGTCATCTCGGCCGCATCTCCCAGCGCGCGGTTGATGCGCTGCATCATGGAGCTCACGTAGTTCAGACGCATAGTGAGGTTGTACGTATAGGTAAAGATCATGACGAGCGCGCCGGCCGAGATGCCAAACCACGCGTTGCCGCCCGCCACGAACACGCTCACCACGGCCATGGTGATGACGATAAGGCCCGAGGTCGTAAAGTTGCGCTGCATCATGGCGTGCATCGAAACCGTTTCGGCATCGCGCGCGGCGCGGTCGGCGGTATCGAATAGGTCGCGTTCAAAGTCCTCACGCCCGCAGGTCTTGACGGCCAGGATGTTCGTGACCGCGTCGGACAGCACGCCCGACAGCTTGTTCTGCGCGGCGGACGTCGCGGCCGAAAGCGGCATGATGCGTTTGTACATAAGCCAGACAAACGCAATGTAGACGACCATGATGCCCATCAGGATCACGGTAAATGTGGGCACCACCGGGGCGAGCGCCGCCACCGTGCAGACAACCGAGGTGATAGTGGGGATGAGCGAATACACCGTCACGTCGACCAAGCCCGTGTAGCCACTCATAAAACGGCTCGTCTGGCTCACCAGCGATCCGCCAAAGCGGCTGGTATGAAACGTCATGGATTGGTTGGAGAGCGTGTCAAAGCACAAGCGCGCCAGGTGATAGTTGCCCGTAATCTCGAGCTTGTAGACGGTGTAGTCCTGTAGCTTGGAGAGGATCTGACCCACCAGGTTCACAAGCACGAGCGCCAGAATGTAGGGGCCAAAGACCTCGAATACTTGATCGCCCGCCACGGGGCCGGCCTGGACGCGGTCGACGATGAGGGCCATCACATAGGTGTTGGCAAACGTGAGCAAAAAGATATAGCCCGCCGACGAGAACACCGAGAGAAAGACGATCAGCGGCTGCGTGCGCGTGACATCCCAAAAACGCTGCAGCGTGCGACGCACGGTGGAGCGCTTGAGCGGGCTGGTGCTTCTCTGAGACATGGGCTTCCTTTCGCATCTGATAGGGCGAAACGCCATTGTTGCACATTGAAGCGCGCTTCAGGCAAGCACGTTGCGAAAAGCGCCCGCGCCCCGCGTTTACGCCGGCGCGCCGCCGTCCGTTGCGGCTAGTCCTCGTCTTCCTGGCCCGCGAGTAAGCCTGCGGACTCCAAGCCCAAAATCTCGTCGGCCTCCCGCGCGTCTTCCAGCGCATCGATATCCTTGAGCTTGCGCTCCATAACGTTGGTGCGCGTGGTGATAATGCCCTCGACCGTTTTACCCGCGGTCTCGATCTGCTGCTGGGCGCGGCGCAGCGCCTTTTGATAGCGTGGCAGCTCGGCCTTGACGGCGGAAAGCACGCGCAGCACGTCATCGGTGCGTTTTTGCAACTTAAACGTCTGGTAGCTCATCTGCAGGCTGTTGAGGATGGCCGCCATGGTGCTGGGGCCGGCAACGTTGACGTGATAGTCGCGGCCCAGGGTCTCGATAAGCCCGGGGCGACTGACGACCTCGGCATACAGGCCCTCAAACGGCACGAACATGATGCCAAAATTGGTCGTCGCGGGCACGCTCAGGTACTTTTCGCAGATGTCCTTGGCCTCGCGCTTCACCATGGCGTCAAGCGTCTTGCGCGCGGTGGCCACAGCCTCGGCATCACCCGACTCTTGCGCGTCGAGCAGGTGCTCGTACGCGTCGCCCGGAAACTTGGAGTCGATCGGCAGCAGCACGGGGTCGCCCTCGTCCACCGGCAGCTTGACGGCAAACTCAACCCGCTCCGAGGCACCAGGCTTGGTGGCGACGTTTTCCAGATACTGATCGGGTGTGAGGATATCCGCCAGAATCGCGCCCAGCTGCACCTCGCCCAAAATGCCGCGCGCTTTTACATTGCCCAGCACGCGTTTGAGGTCGCCCACGCCGGTGGCGATGGATTGCATGTCGCCCAAACCCTTGTACACAGCCTCAAGCTGATCGCTCACCTGCTTAAACGATGCCGACAGGCGATCGTTGAGCGTGCGGGAGAGCTTCTCGTCCACCGTCGCACGCATCTGATCGAGCTGCACGTTGTTGTCCTTGCGGATAGCGCCCAGCTGGGCATCGACCGTTTCGCGCACTTTGTCCAGACGGTGTTCAATGCCTTCGCGGTTGGCGCCCAGCTGCTGGGCCGTCTCGCGACGCAGGTCGTCCATGCGGTCACCGGCCTGCGAGAACTCGCGCGCAATGGTCAGGTAGCGTTGCTGCTCCACGGCCGCATCGGTTGTCTGCTGCTGCGCGATGGCGTTTGCCGTGCGGCGGGTTTCGGCCAACGCGACGTTCAGGGTGTCGAGCGCGTTGTTGGCCTGCTCGAGCGCAGCCAGCATCTCTGCCCCGCTATCGCCGCGCTCCCGCAGCTCGGCGCGAAGGCCCTTAAGCTGCAGGGCACAAGCCACAGCAACCCCCACCGCCATCAAGGCGATCACAACAAGCACGATATCAATAGCAGGCATAGACTCCGCCCAACAAACTCAATCGACCACCAATCAAAACCGCGATCAATCTTACCCCGCCACGCACACCGGGCGCCCGGCCCCTTCTTGGGTGCTTCTCTCTTCCGCATATTCCATAATGCGGCGCGCCGTTTCCCTGCTCACCTTTGAGTCATCGCCGGCCAAGTATGCGTATACGTTTCCTTTATTCAGGTGCAGAGCACGGCAGAGACCATAGCGCGTTACACCCGATTCCTCCAATGCTGTCAGTGTTCTCTTTCTCATGAGGGCGTTCACCCTTCTGTCGGCCGCTGGCTTTTCTTTCACCCCTCTATACGCGCGCCAAACGTTGGCGTAACGATTGGGAAGTTTATCCTCGGTGCATAGAGATGCCAGGCTACCCGCTTGGCCATACAGAGACAAAACACCTCGATAGCCCTCTTCCATCCACGAGCCCTCGGATAAGCCCAGAACGTATTCGGCTTTGCCCTGCGCCAAAGCGAGCAAAAACAGAGGCTCCGCCACGCGCGGCACATCCGCCGTTGCCCGCTTAACCAGCTTTCTAAAATTCAGCGACTGCTGCCCGGACAGCTCTCGGCAATAGCCTTTCAAAAATCCCTCAAAAGTCAGATTCAACCTCGCACCTCCTTTTTGTATTGCCTGTATGCACAGACCATCTCTTGATAACTCCGCTCCGAAGGCGATGAGGCCAACGCCTCTCCTTCATCGAATATAAGCCGCTCGAGCAAATCCCAATCAAGCCGGTCGATAAACGTTCGAGTATGGAGGTCGACGATGTCGTTCGGACGATAGGCATAAAGCTTCATCACCGCCAGGTCCTCCAAAGATGGCGTAAAGTACCTGATAAAATGCGCCCCAATCTCCAATGGGATCAAGCGATCTTCGTAATTGAATGGCATCTGGTTGCAATATGCCACTGCCATACCATTCACCTCGGGGTATCGAGCTATGATCTCGCGGAGGCACCTGTCCGCCTCAAACACATCAATGTCATGTGTAACCGACCGATTCGTCACATCGTTTAGCATGAAGGCGCTTCCTCCCACCAATACAACGCTCGGCCTATCGTCTCTTGGACCTATTTCCAGCTCCGCCTCTTCGTCAATACCCAAAAGAATCTGCTTTAAATCCTTCTTATACATAGCAAATCCTATTATTATTCGTCTTCAATAATACTATTCAGTCGCACGGCAAAAGCCGCAAGATGCAAGGATTCTACTCGTGGCGATAATCCCTACACCCCAGAAGTCCTAATGTGACAAACGCTAACTCTCCCAGCCGGCGCGGACGGTTGTTGCGACATCGCCTAGGCGCTGGCCCAGGGCCGCTAGATGCTGAAGCACCTCACTAGGCGAGGCGCCGTTGAGAATGCACGTGAGGGCATATGAGGCCAAGAAGATTGCCGCGAGTCCCAACGGGATCAGCGCAATCATCGCTAACGTGCGCAGGCGCTGGCCCACGCGGCGGTGACGTGTGCGGCGCTTGTCGAACGCAAGCTCCTGCGCATATGAATCTTGTTGTACGGAATAGTTCTCTGGCGCCGATCCGCCCGCAGGCGAAACCGCGGGCGTGGCATTTTGCACAGGGGGCTGGGCGGTTACCCCTTGCATTTGCATCTCCATGAGCCGTTGCTGCTGGCGCAACATGCGCTCAGCTTGTTGCTGCGGGGTCTCAAGAAACAGGTCCATGCTGGCCTCCTCAATCGGAGCATTCGACGCTTACGCCCAGCATCCCGCACCGCCAAGGCCACGGCAACGCAATCCGTAGCAATAGCTGCAAAGTTTCTTGTTGACAAAAGCTGTCGAAAACCTCAACAACTCCCCTACCAGCACTTTCTCTGAGCTTTTTTATCGAATGATCTTTTGCCCTTCCGCCGACCCGCCAACTAACCAAAAGCTGACCAAAAGCTTGACGAAAATTGTGAAGACCGGGACCCCAAACAAAACGTGCCGCCCCATAAGGG
>OMNT01002793.1_pt1 | contig 13448 bp, 10 predicted proteins | sample 1672551 | NCBI WGS metagenome assembly OMNT01 (sample SAMEA3136698, study PRJEB25190) | human gut metagenome
CCGGCAGAGTTAGGGATGGAGTAAGTGATGGATTCAAAATTCATTTTTGCAATATCCGGTCTACAGAGGAAGTTGATGAATTCTTCTGCATGTTCCTTATTTTCTGCATTTTTTGGAATAACCCAGGAGTCAATCCAAAGATTAGAACCTTCCTTAGGAATCACGTAATCGAGATTTGGATTCTCCTGCTGGCAGTAGAGTGCTTCGCCGGAATAAATTACTCCGAGAGCTGCTTCATTTCCAATCATTTTATCACGTACCTGGTCGATAACATATGCCTGCACAAGAGGTTTCTGTTCAATCAGCAGATTTTTGGCAGCCTGAAGTTCATCTAAGTCTGTTGAATTTAATGAATAGCCCAGGTATTTTAAAGCGACACCAAAGGCATCTCTTACACTGTCCTGCATAAGGATGCTATCTTTATATTTTTCATCCCACAGAACACCCCAGCTGTCAATTGGCTCATCTACCATTTTCTTGTTATAAAGGATTCCGACAGTCCCCCAAAGATAAGGGACAGAATATTTATTATCAGGATCAAATCCTTTGGCAAGATCCATATATTTCTGATCGATATATTTCAAATTTGGGATGTTGTCATAATTAATCTCTTCCAAAAGATTATTCTCAATCATTCTCTGAATCATATAATCAGATGGACATACGACATCGTATGCAATCGCTCCCGACTGAATTTTTGGATACATGATCTCATTTGTCTCAAATTCTTCATATACTACATCAATACCGGTTTCTTCTTCAAACATATCAATAACATCAGGATCAATATAATCACCCCAGTTATAAACAATTACCTGGCCTTGTGAGGAGATAACATCGTTCTTTCCATAAATAAAACCACCGATGATAATAAGCACAGCCATAGCAACAGGTACCAGACGTTGGAAGAAAAATCTTCCAAATTTTTGTGCTTTTCCGAAACGCTTTATTTTTACTACTTTTTTCTTTTCGGCAGGTGACATATTGATCAGGATCAAAAGTAACAGCACTGTAACAAACATAATGGTTGAAAGTGCATACATTTCAGGCTTGATTCCTTTACGGACTTCACTGTAAATCTTGGTTGAGAGTGTATCAATACCAGGACCTTTTGTGAAATGCGTGATCACAAAGTCATCCAGAGACATTGTAAAGGAAAGCAGGAAACCGGAGAAAATTCCAGGCATAATATCTGGAAGTACTACTTTGAAGAATGCATAGGCCGGAGAAGCTCCAAGGTCCAGTGCAGCTTCATAAGTTCTACGGTTCGTCTGTTTTAATTTTGGCATTACACTTAAGATGACATAAGGTATGTTGAATGTAATATGTGCCAAAAGGATTGTTTTGAATCCAAGTGTGAAGCGGAATGCAATGAAGAGAAGCATCAGGGATACTCCTGTTACGATATCGGCATTCAGCATAGGGATGTTTGTAACTCCCATAAAAAGGGTACGCATTCTTGAATTCATTGCCTGCATGCCAAGTGCGGCACAAGTACCGATCAATGTTGCAATCAGTGCAGAGAGCAATGCAATGATCAGTGTTGTGTACAATGCATTCATAATCTCTTTGTTTTGGAAAAGAGACACATACCATTTTCCGGTGAATCCGCCCCATTTGGAACGTGTTTTAGTATTGTTAAAGGAGAGGACCATCAAAGTTACGATCGGTGCATACAGAATAATGCAGATCAGTGCCAGATAGATCTTTTTTGCTATAGTTTTCATTAAAATGCTGTCCCCTCCCCGTTTTTATCATATTTGGCGATCACAGCCATACTTGCGATGATGAAGATCATCAGCACCAGGGATAAACCGGAACCGGTATGCCAGTTGCTTCCCTGTTTGAATTCCTGCTCGATCACGTTTCCAATCAGAAGAATCTTGCTTCCACCGAGAAGGTCGGAAATAACAAAGGTCGTCAGCGCAGGTACGAAGACCATAGTGATACCACTGATAATTCCAGGAATGCTCAAAGGAAAGATGATCTGTGTAAATGTCTGAAATTCATTGGCTCCAAGATCTCTTGCTGCGTAAATGACATCTTTATCAATCTTTGCCAATACATTATAAATGGGAAGCACCATAAAAGGCAGGAAGTTATATACCATACCTAATACAATAGCTCCCGGTGTATTGATGATAGACTGCTGTGGCAGATGGAAGAATGCAAGAATGCTGTTGATCACACCATTTTTTTCAAGCAGTGTCTGCCAGGCGAGTGTACGCAGAAGAAAGTTCATCCACATAGGAAGAATAAAAATCAGTACGATAAGACTTGTCTGGTTCATGTTTTTTTCAGATAAAATCATTGCAAGAGGATATGCAAGAACCAGGCAGATCAGTGTGCTGACCAGGGAAAGCAGCAGTGCAAGTCCGAGTGCTTTCAGATTCTCAGGCGAAGCCATCATTGCAATGTTAGACCAGGTAAAAGTCCCTTCTTTATCTGTCAGACCATAATAAAAGATCATGAGCAGTGGGATAATAATAAATGACACGGACCAGAAAAGATAAGGCCCGGCAAGTAATTTTCTATTCTTCAACAGCAGGTGCCTCCTCATCTTCAGATTCTGGTTTTTTCATAATCTGGATGTCAAAAGGATCTACTTTGATTCCGACTTCAGTTCCTACAGGGAACATATCTGTGCTATGTACGAGAAGTTCATAGTTGTTGGCAAGAACTTCCATCTCGTAGTGAACGCCCTTAAAGATCAAGTTTGTTACAATTCCGTCAATAACACCTTCTCCAGGTTTGACAAGATCAATATCTTCCGGACGGATTACAGCATCGACCGGACGGTTATGACCAAATCCTACGTCTACACATTTCCAGACAGCACCGAGCATACGGACAACTTTGTCTTCGAGCATGGTTGCAGCAATAATATTACTGTCTCCGATAAAATCAGCTACGAATGCATTTTGCGGTTCGTTATAAATATCTTCCGGGGTGCCGATCTGCTGGATGTATCCCTGATTCATAACGACAATCGTATCAGACATTGTAAGAGCTTCTTCCTGATCGTGCGTTACATAGACAAATGTAATTCCAAGTTCATTTTTTAATCGGATCAGCTCATATTGCATATCCTGGCGAAGTTTTAAATCCAATGCACCAAGTGGTTCATCAAGAAGAAGAACCTTTGGTTCATTTACAATCGCACGTGCGATTGCGATTCGCTGCTGCTGACCACCACTTAAGGAGTCAGGAGAACGATCCCCGTATCCTTCCAGATTGACAAGCTTTAAGGCATAATGAATCTTATCGCGGATATAGCCTTTAGATTTACCTTTGATCCTCAATCCGAAAGCAATATTTTCTGCAATGGACATATGAGAGAAGAGGGCATATTTCTGGAATACGGTATTCAGCTGACGACGGTTTGGCGGAAGACTGTTGATATTTTTTCCATCAAAAATAATATTGCCGGAGTCCGGTGTCTCAAAGCCACCGAGAATACGTAATAGTGTCGTTTTTCCACATCCACTAGGACCAAGGAGTGTGAGAAATTCGTTCTCACGGATATAAAGATTTAATTTATCCAGAATTACATTTTCGTCATAGGATTTGGTAATATCTATGATATCGATCAGTTTATTAGACATTTTTATCCTCCGTATATAATTGTTTTATCTGATTCATCCGGCTGACTGCATTACGCAAGAGCAGATCAGCGAGAGTGAGTGCGGTCATTGCTTCCACAACAACAACTGCGCGCGGTACGATGATTGGATCATGACGTCCGTGAATAGACAGTTCGATTTCTTCGCCTGAATTAGTTACAGTGTGCTGCATCTGAGAGATCGAAGGTGTTGGCTTGATCGCAGCTCTTAAGATTAATTGAGAACCATCACTCATGCCACCCAAAGTTCCACCGGAATGATTCGAAGTTTTCATAACCTCTCCTTGTTGCATGCAGAAAGGATCATTGTTTGTGCTTCCGGTAGAAGAGGCACTCTGAAAGCCATCGCCGATTTCGACACCTTTTACGGCTCCGATAGACATGATTGCCTGTGCAAGTAAAGCGTCCAGTTTATCGAAGACCGGTTCACCGAGACCGGCTGGAAGATGGTCAACACGGCATTCAATCAGACCGCCGCAGGAATCCATCTGCTCCATAAGAGTAGAAACATATTCAGCAGCCTTTTTGGCAGCATTTTTATTCGGCAGATAAAAACTGTTATTTGTAATCTCAGTAAAATCATAATCAGCTTCATCTACAGTGACAGGACCGATGGATTTTGCATAAGTTGTCAGCACAATCCCTAATTCGCCAAGTAATTTTGAAGCAATTGCACCGGCAGCAACACGGCCGATCGTCTCACGGCCGGAAGAACGTCCACCGCCACGGTAATCACGGAAACCATATTTCTGATCAAAGCAGTAATCTGCGTGTCCCGGACGATAAGATGTCGCAATATTCCCATAATCTCTGGAACGCTGATCCTGATTCCGCACGAGAAGAGAAATAGGAGTTCCGGTTGTAGTTCCTTCAAAGACTCCGGACAGAATCTCGACAGAGTCAGATTCATTCCGCTTCGTTGTATATTTATTCTGTCCCGGTTTGCGGCGATCTAAAAATTGTTGAATATCCTGTTCAGATAAAGGGATGCCGGCAGGGCATCCATCTATAACTACACCAACTCCGGGACCGTGGGACTCGCCCCAGGTAGTGACTCGAAATAAAGTACCAAATGTTGAACCGCTCATAATATATCTAAAACTCCTTTCGTTTGTATCAATAGGGGATACAAAAAGTGCGTATAAAATGCTCTTTTGTATATCATATATCATTCTTTTCCGTATCATACCCCCAGATACGAAACATATTGTTGTGTTTCATAACTGAGGGTACAGTGCAATTATATAGGAAGAAAGAGGTGTACGCAAGTTAAAATGTTATAGAATTCAACAGAATTTCAAAAATAAATTACAAAAGTATTTCTAAAAGATTTCGTTCGAATTAACAATTCAACATCGGTTTAATTTGTGTGTATTTCATGAAAGTTTGGGGTGTACATTTTGGAAAAAGCGTAATATAATGAAGTCTGAATCAAAAAGAAGTATTAATCCAAAAGACGAGGGTGAGAATTAGAATGTCTGAAAAGAAAGTAGTTAGAAGACGCAAAGTAAGAAGAAAGAAAAAGCAGAAGACAATTGACAAGAAGATCTGGATGATTATCGGTGGTATTATTGCTGGCCTTGTTATTGTTTATCTTGCAATATCAGCCTTTTTTATGAGTCATTTCTATATTAATACGCAGATTAACGGAAAGAACTTTTCTGGTAAGAATGCGGCGGCGGTAGAGAATTATATTAAAAATCAGGTGGCAGATTATAAACTGACAATTGTAGAACAGAATAATATGACAGATGCAATCAAAGGATCGGATATTTCACTTGTATATAAGGAAAATTCAGATATAGAGGATGCACTGAAGAAACAGAATGCATTTTTGTGGCCACAGGCATTTTTCTCAAAAAGTTCAGCTGAGGTCACAATTGAGGTTGGATATGACGAAGCAGCATTGGAGTCAAAGATTGAAGCCGTACAAGCCCTGAATCAGGAGCAGACAGATCCACAGTCTGCTTATCCAAAGTATGATGGGAACAGTTTTGTTGTTGAACCTGAAGTTTATGGTACGAAAGTAGATGTGGATACATTTAAGGCAAAAGTGAAGGATGCGATCACAAACTTCAAGAGTGAATTAAATATGATGGATGAGAAGTGCTATACTATGCCGAAGTACACTTCAGAGTCTCCGGAAGTTCAGAAAGCCTGTGATGCGATGAATAATTATCTGAAAGCCAGCATCACTTATAAGATGACAAACCAGAATGTGGTTGTAAACAAGGATCTGATTTCAGGCTGGGTAACATATGATGATAATATGAATGCAACGCTTGATGAGTCAAAGGTGAAAGAGTGGCTTCGTGAATTTGGAAAGACTTATGATACGGTTGGAACGACAAGAAGTATTACAACTCCGGGAGGAAAAACAGTAGACGTTTCGGGAGGTACTTACGGCTGGTCAGTTGACGAGGCAGCAGAACTGACTGCGCTTGTTGACAGCATTAAGAAAGGTGAGGTTGTCGAGAAAGAACCTGCTTATGCACAGACGGCAGCTACACATGACGCGCAGGATTGGGGAACGACTTATCTGGAAGTAGATATCCCGGCTCAGCACATGTGGTATGTGGTTAACGGAGCTGTACAATTAGAGACAGACGTTGTTACAGGACTTCCTACACCGGAGCGAGAGACACCGACAGGAGTTTATTCGATCCTTGAGATGAAGAGGGATAAAGTTCTTACAGGAACAATAGATCCTTCAACAGGAAAGCCAATTTATCAGACGCCGGTAGCATACTGGATGCGTGTGACCTGGACAGGAGTCGGATTCCACGATGCGACATGGAATCCAAGTTTTGGCGGAAGCCGTTATCAGACGAATGGTTCTCATGGATGTATCAATATGCCATTAGACCAGGCGGCAAGTCTTTACGGAATGCTTAGTATGGGAACACCTGTTATAATACATAATTAAAGGAAATGCAAAGATAAATATAGCCTGCCATAACTATTGGCAGGCTTTGATAGTCTGAAAATCAAAAAGAAAAGAAGAGGAAAAAAGCTTATGTATGAACTTTTAAAGAAGGACGGGCGTGCGAAAAGAGGACGCTTTACAACAGTTCACGGAGTAATTGAAACTCCGGTTTTTATGAATGTTGGAACAGCAGCAGCAATCAAAGGAGCAGTATCTACAGATGATCTGAGAGGGATTAAGACGCAGGTGGAGTTGTCTAATACATATCATCTTCATGTTCGTCCGGGAGATGAAGTTGTGAAGAAACTCGGAGGACTTCATAAATTTATGAACTGGGATAAACCGATTCTGACAGATTCCGGCGGATTTCAGGTATTTTCCCTTGCAAAGTTGAGAAAGATCAAGGAAGAAGGAGTTCATTTTAATTCACATATTGATGGTCATAAGATATTTATGGGACCGGAACAGAGCATGCAGATTCAGTCTAATCTTGCATCCACGATTGCGATGGCATTTGATGAGTGCCCGTCCAGTGTGGCAGACAGAAAGTATATGACGAATTCTGTAGAGCGTACGACGCGCTGGCTGAAGCGCTGTAAGGATGAGATGGCAAGACTGAATTCTCTGCCGGATACGATCAATCCACATCAGATGCTGTTCGGAATTAATCAGGGTGGAATTTATGAGGATATCCGAATTGCACATGCACAGCAGATCGCAGAACTGAATCTGGATGGTTATGCAGTGGGTGGACTTGCAGTAGGAGAGAGCCACGAAGAGATGTACCGTATTCTTGATGCAGTGGTTCCGCATCTTCCGGAAAACAAGCCGACTTATCTGATGGGTGTTGGTACACCGGCTAATATTCTGGAGGCAGTAGATCGAGGAGTGGATTTCTTTGACTGTGTATATCCGTCAAGAAACGGACGTCATGGGCATGTATATACAAATCATGGAAAGATGAATCTGTTTAATGCCAAGTATGAACTGGATGATCGTCCGATCGAGGAAGGATGTAACTGTCCGGCATGTAGAAGCTACAGCAGAGCGTACATCAGACATCTGTTGAAAGCAAAAGAGATGCTCGGAATGCGTCTGTGTGTACTTCATAATCTGTATTTCTATAATACAATGATGGAAGAAATCCGTGATGCGATTGATGCAGGGGAATTCCAGGCATACAAGAAGAGAAAATTGGAAGGCATGGAACAGAAATAGTGTTTCTGATTTAACTTTATAGAAAATGTATAAAAATAAACTTAAATATACATGGAATATTAGAAAAACACTTGAATTAGAAGCTGTTTTTGTGTATAGTAGATTTATTGTCTATTAGTACTTAAAAAGTACTGGACAGATAGGTTTAAGAAATAGTCAGGAGGAAATTTCAATGGGAACAGTAGGTATTATTGTTGTTTATGCTGTTATCCTCGGTGGTATGTGGTTTCTTCTGATGCGTCCTCAGAAAAAGGAGCAGAAGAGAATCCAGGCAATGCTCGCTGATATGGAGATTGGAGATACAGCGCTTACTACAAGTGGATTTTATGGTGTTATCATCGATATTACTGATGATGACGTGATTGTTGAGTTCGGTAATAATAAGAATTGCCGTATTCCTATGCAGAAGGCTGCGATCGCTCAGATTGAGAAGCCAGGTGCTGAATAAGAGGAAAAATGAGACCGGAAGGAGTGTGACTCTTTCTGGTCTTTTATTTTACGCGAGCAACGAGTCAAAGTCCGTGTTTGCACGAGACCTTGGCGACTGCCGTGATAACTTGAGAAACTCGCAGAGCGTGTTTCTCATAGGTTTAGACAGAATGTGCCTGAAAAAGTACAATTTTTGATAAAAATACAGAGCGCCCTCTATTTTTTCACTCGAAATACTTGAAACAGTGAAAAAAATGCGGTATGATAAAAAAAGATTTTTACATTTTGGAAGGATGAGTTAGATATGGAAATGAAAATTGGAGTAATCAAAGGAGATGGAATCGGTCCTGAGATCGTAGAGGAGGCAATGAAGGTACTGGATCAGACAGCGAAAGTTTATGGTCATTCTATTTCCTACACGCAGCTTCTGATGGGAGGAGCATCAATTGATGTGAACGGGGTGCCGCTTACAGAAGAGACTCTTCAGCTGGCAAAAGACAGTGATGCAGTTCTTATGGGTTCCATTGGTGGTGATGCGAAGACTTCTCCATGGTATCAGCTCGAACCATCAAAACGTCCGGAAGCAGGTTTGTTACAGCTTAGAAAGGGACTTAATCTTTTTGCAAACTTAAGACCGGCAGTTCTCTACGATGAACTGAAAGGTGCGTGTCCATTGAAGAAAGAGATCGCGGACAGAGGATTTGATCTAATGATCATGCGTGAATTGACAGGTGGTCTTTATTTCGGAAAACGAAGCACAGAAGAGATTGATGGTGTCCTTACCGCAAAAGACGAACTTACTTATAATGAAAATGAAATCCGCAGAATTGCAAAACGTGGTTTTGATATTGCAATGAAGAGAAACAAGAAGGTCACAAGTGTTGACAAAGCGAATGTACTTGACTCTTCCAGACTTTGGAGAAAAGTTGTTGAGGAAGTAGCGAAGGACTATCCGGAAGTTACATTAGAACATATGCTTGTTGACAACTGTGCAATGCAGCTTGTGAAGGATCCGGCACAGTTTGACGTTGTCCTGACAGAGAACATGTTTGGAGATATTTTATCTGATGAAGCAAGTATGGTAACAGGTTCTATCGGAATGCTTGCAAGTGCAAGTCTGAACGATACAAAATTCGGTCTGTATGAACCAAGTGGCGGTTCAGCACCGGATATCGCCGGAAAGGGAATCGCAAACCCGATCGCAACAATTCTTTCAGCAGCAATGATGCTGAGATTTTCATTTGATCTTGATAAAGAGGCAGATGCGATTGAAAATGCTGTTGCAGCAGTATTAAAAGACGGATACCGTACAATCGACATTATGTCTGAAGGAAAAGAACAGATCGGAACAGCCCAGATGGGAGATAAGATCTGCGAATATATTAAGTAATTAGCAGTTGTTACAGAAAGAGAGGATTTTAAAATGAGAAGTGATACAGTTAAAAAAGGAATTCAGCAGGCACCACATCGTTCTCTGTTTAATGCACTGGGACTTACAGAAGAGGAATTAGATCGTCCACTGATCGGTGTTGTAAGTTCTTATAATGAGATTGTACCGGGGCACATGAATCTGGATAAGATCACAGAAGCAGTTAAACTTGGCGTGGCAATGGCCGGAGGAACACCAATCATGGTTCCTGCAATTGCTGTCTGTGATGGTATTGCTATGGGACATATCGGTATGAAATATTCTCTCGTAACAAGAGATCTGATCGCAGATTCTACAGAAGCTCTTGCTATGGCACATCAGTTTGACGGACTTGTAATGATTCCAAACTGTGACAAGAATGTACCGGGACTTCTGATGGCAGCTGCCCGTGTGAATGTACCGACAGTATTTGTAAGCGGCGGACCGATGCTTGCAGGACATGTAAAGGGAAGTAAAACAAGTCTTTCCAGTATGTTTGAAGCAGTAGGTTCTTATGCAGCCGGAAAGATGAATGACGAAGACATTTGCGAATTTGAGAATAAAGCATGTCCGACTTGCGGATCCTGTTCCGGTATGTATACGGCAAACAGTATGAACTGTCTGACAGAGGCTCTTGGTATGGGGCTGAAAGGAAATGGAACAATCCCAGCTGTTTATTCTGCAAGAATCCAGCTTGCAAAGCATGCAGGTATGCAGGTGATGGAGCTTGTAAGAAAGAATATCCGCCCGAGAGATATTATGACAGAAGATGCAATCCTCAATGCACTTACAGTTGATATGGCACTTGGATGCTCTACAAACAGCATGCTTCACCTTCCGGCAATCGCACATGAGATTGGTATGGATTTCGAGATTGATTTTGCAAATGCGATCAGCGAGAAGACTCCAAACCTTTGTCATCTTGCACCGGCAGGTCATACTTATATTGAAGATCTGAACGAAGCAGGCGGAGTTTATGCAGTTATGAATGAGCTGAATAAGAAGGGACTTCTTCACACAGACTGCATGACTGTAACAGGAAAGACAGTAGGAGAGAATATTGCCGGATGTGAGAATAAGAATCCGGAAGTTATCCGTCCAATCGACAACCCATATACTCAGACAGGCGGACTTGCTGTATTGAAAGGAAATCTTGCACCGGACGGAAGTGTTGTAAAACGTTCTGCAGTATGTGATGAGATGCTTGTACATGAAGGACCGGCAAGAATCTTCGAGAGTGATGAAGAAGCGACAGAAGCAATCAAGACAGGAAAGATCAATCCTGGAGATGTTATTGTAATCCGTTACGAGGGACCAAAAGGCGGCCCTGGAATGAGAGAGATGCTCAATCCTACATCTGCGATTGCAGGATACGGACTTGGGTCTACAGTAGCTCTTATCACAGATGGAAGATTCAGCGGAGCATCCAGAGGTGCTTCTATCGGACACGTATCACCGGAGGCAGCAGTTGGCGGACCGATCGCACTGGTAGAAGAGGGAGATATTATCAAGATCAATATTCCGGAACTGAAATTAGAGCTGGATGTATCGGATGAAGAACTGGCAGCAAGAAAAGCAAAATGGCAGCCAAGAGAACCTAAGGTTAAGACAGGATACCTCGCAAGATATGCTTCTATGGTAACATCAGGTAACCGCGGAGCAATTCTCGAAGTACCGAAGGCAAAATAAAATAAAGAACCAGGAGGAGAGTACGTCATGCAGTTAAATGGAGCAGAAATCGTGATCGAATGTCTGAAAGAACAAGGCGTTGACACTGTATTTGGCTATCCGGGTGGAGCAATTTTAAATGTATATGATGAACTTTATAAACACCGTGATGAGATCCGTCACATCCTGACTTCTCATGAGCAGGGGGCAGCACATGCGGCTGACGGATATGCGAGAGCTACAGGAAAAGTGGGGGTTTGCCTTGCAACAAGCGGACCGGGCGCAACAAATCTTGTAACAGGAATCGCAACAGCATATATGGATTCTATACCGATTGTTGCAATTACATGTAATGTCGGTGTCCCATTACTTGGAAAAGACAGTTTTCAGGAGATCGACATTGCTGGAGTAACAATGCCAATTACAAAATACAGTTATATCGTTAAAGATGTAACAAAGCTTGCAGAAACAATCAGAAAGGCTTTTCGTATTGCTAAGACTGGAAGACCGGGGCCGGTGCTGATCGATATTCCGAAGGATGTTACTGCGAAAGCTACAGAGTATGAGAAGGAATATCCAGGTGTATATAACCGAGAGGTAATCCATTCAGAAGAAGAGGATCTCAAGAAAGCTGTTGAGATGATCAAAGAAGCGCAGAGACCATATATTTTCGTAGGTGGTGGAGCTGTTCTTTCTGAGGCAAGCAAAGAGCTTTATGAATTTGCACAGAAGGTAGATGCACCGGTAACAGATTCTCTGATGGGGAAAGGAGCTTTCCCGGGAACTGATGAGAGATATACCGGAATGCTCGGAATGCATGGAACAAAGGCGTCGAACTTTGGAGTAAGTGAATGCGATCTTCTGATCGTAACAGGAGCAAGATTCAGTGACCGTGTAACCGGAAATACTGCAACATTTGCAAAAGATGCGAAGATTCTTCAGATTGACATTGATCCGGCAGAGATGGATAAGAATGTCATGATCGATCTTGGGGTGGTAGGTGATATTAAAGCAGTCCTGAAGAAAATAAATGAGCATCTTCCACAGCAGTCTCATCCGGAATGGATGAATAAGATTAAAGATTACAAGGCGAAATATCCATTAACATATCATAAGGATGTACTTACAGGTCCATTTGCAGTAGAAGAAATTTATCGTCAGACAAATGGAGAAGCAATTATCACAACAGAAGTCGGACAGCATCAGATGTGGGCAGCACAGTATTATAAATATACGAAACCAAGAACACTTTTAACATCAGGTGGTCTTGGAACAATGGGATATGGTCTTGGGGCAGCAATCGGTGCCAAGATGGGAAGACCGGACAAGACTGTAGTAAACATTGCAGGTGACGGCTGCTTCCGTATGAATATGAATGAGATCGCAACAGCAGTCCGCTGTGGCAGACCTTTAATAGAAATCGTATTGAACAATCATGTACTGGGAATGGTACGTCAGTGGCAGACCTTGTTCTATGACCACAGATATTCCCATACAATTTTAAATGATGCAGTAGATTTTGTGAAGCTGGCAGAAGCCATGGGAGCAAAAGCAATCCGTATCACAAAGATGGAAGAGGTAGAGCCTGCATTAAAAGAGGCTCTGGCATGTCCGGGACCTATTGTACTTGACTGTATGATCGATCAGGATCTCAGCGTATTCCCGATGGTACCGGCAGGCGCAAGCATTGATGATATTTTTGACGAGGAGGATATGAAAAACAATGAGCAGAGTGTATAATTTTTCCGCAGGACCGGCTGTATTGCCGGAAGAGGTGCTGAAAGAAGCAGCAGAAGAAAAGCATGGAAAGCCGGTGCTTCGTATAAATCCCGTGAGGAAAAATATGATTACTTTTGCAAGAAATATCTACGTTCCCCAAATAGAAAAAAGTGATGAAAAAATCGGATTTCTGATGATGGATATTGACAAAACGGGTATGGAAAAAATCATACAGACAGGAGAGGATAGAGATGTGAACGCTATTCTCATATTGGATTCAGAAAATAATATTCTGGTTAATGGTTCAAATTTATCTGATGATAAATGTAAAACCATTTTGAAAGAACCATCTGGAAATTATAAAATTATCAGATATAATCTTCAATATGATGGGTGTAGTCTTGTAGGAATTTTGGATAAAAATCTGCTTTTTAAGAGTGTATATAAATAGCCTCAAC
>OMNT01002796.1_pt1 | contig 13439 bp, 10 predicted proteins | sample 1672551 | NCBI WGS metagenome assembly OMNT01 (sample SAMEA3136698, study PRJEB25190) | human gut metagenome
CTGCGGCGCAAAGCCGCTGTTTTTCCTGGACTATATCGCCTGCGGCAAAAATGTCCCGGAGAAAATCGCCGCTATCGTCTCCGGCGTGGCGGAGGGCGCGCCGCCCGGCGCGCAGGACGCGAAGGGCATTGCCTTCGGTCTGGCCGCGGCGGTGCTCTATGCCGCGACCGTAATTATCAATAAGAAGATCGAGGTAGAGGACGCCTACGAAAAGACGATCGTCCAGCTTCTCTCCGCGGCGGCGGTGCTCATCCCGTATCTGCTGCTCACGGAGGATTTTTCCGCGGTAGTGCTCGACGCGCGCACGGTCGTCCTTGTGCTCATTGTCGGCATCGTACACAGCGGCCTTGCGTACGCGCTGTACTTCGGGAATGTAAATAAGCTCCCCGCGCAGTCTGTGGCGGTGCTCAGCTACATTGACCCCGTTTCCTCCCTCTTTTTCTCGGCGCTGCTGCTGCACGAGCGCCTGACGGCGTTCGGCCTTCTCGGCGCGGTGCTGATCTTCGGCTCAGCCCTCGTGAGCGAGCTCGGCGGGAAAAAGACCATAGCATAAAAAACAGCATAAAAAGTTGCAAGAGAGAACCGTTCCCATTGATGCGATAAAAAGATATCCCGGACACATTTTCTGCGTCCGGGATAATTTTATGCTGATTTTTGGGCGAGCTTCCGGTTTACTGCGCGGTAGAGGAACGTCAGCGCGATCCCGATGAGCGCAAACACAATGGCGATCGGGAACGAGGGGCGATAGGAGGCGAACTCGCTGAAGATCTTCTGCATGATCAGCGGGCCGACGACACCGGCAAGCGAGAAGCCGATGAAGAGAATGCCATAGTTGAGAGCGCTGTATTTCACGCCGAACTGGTCGCTCGTGAACGCGGGATAAATGCCCATAAACGAGCCGTAGCTGAAGCCGATGAGGCAGATGCCGGCGCGGAAGAGGAACGTATTCCCGTTTAAGCCGCTGAGATATATGGCCAACAGTGAGAGCACCATGAGCACAAGGACATACGTGATCGTCCGGATGCGCCCGATCTTATCGGAGATCCACCCGACGACGATGCGGCTGCCGGTGTTGAAGAGCGCATAGGTGGACACGATGAGTGCCGCAGCACTGCTGGACATGCCGAGCATCGTCTGCGCGATGGCGGCTGTTTCGGAGATCATCATGAGCCCGATGGTCGCGCCGATGAACATCATGGCGAGCATGACGTAAAAAATCGGCGAGGCGAGCATTTGAAGCGCGGTCATGTCCCGGCTCGTTCCGGCGGCACCGCTGCTGCCGCCGTTCCAGCCGGTGGGCGTATAGTCGTCCGGGCAGTTGAGAATGAAAAGTGAGCAGAGACCGCCGATGCCGATGATGGCAATGCCGAAAATGGTAAAGGCGCGGGATATACCGACGGAACGGTTGAGCGCGTCAGCAATAGGCGGGACGATGACGGAGCTGATGCCGTAGGACGCGGTGCTGATGCCGCCGATCAGTCCCTTTTTGTCCGGGAAAAACTTCACCGCCGTGCTGACGGTGCAGACGTACCCGAGACCGTTGGCCAGTCCGCCGATGACGCCGAAGCCGAAAATGACGGCCAGCACACTGCGCGCCATGCCGCAGACGAGAAAACCGATACCGAACAAAATGACCCCGGCAAAAATGATCCGCCGCGCGCCGATCTTTTTTTCCAGATAGCCGCCGGCAATCATTGTGATAAAGGTCAGAGAATTGCAAAAGGAAAACGCCAGCGCAAGATCGGAGGCGGTCATGGCCGTGCCGTGCAGAGCGTTGAGATGCTCGGCCAGAGGCCCGGCAAAAACGCTCCAGGCGTACGGCGCGCCGAGACAGAGATTGGTGATGCAGCACGCCGCAAGGACACGCCAGCGACGCTGCGTGAGAAATTGGTTTTGTTCCTGGAACGTCATAGTGATCTCTCCTGTAAAAGGATTCAAAAGCTGCATAGCTGCGCACTATACGGCTCTTGAGCGCATGGATCGAAGGGAGGCAGTAGGGCAATTGGAAGAGATGGATGCTCTGCTCAGGATTTTTTAAAAAGACGCGTAAATTTGGCCTTGTTCTGTTCCTTGGCCAGCTTCCGCTCGTTTTCGGCAATGCTTCGGCGGGTTCTGCCCTGTGCAACGGAGGATCGCAGTATCACAAAGGTCGTCTTGTTCGGGCGGCTCTCTGCCGTGACGGTATCCTCGGTCAGATCAATGGCCTTGGCTGCCATGCCGCCGTCGGTGACGATCTTGCCGCCGTCTTCCGTGCTGTCACAGTCCCCAACAGAACGGCCGCAGCTAGCCAAAAAGCGGAGATCGCATACTCCCCTTTATGTCGAAGGGGAGTATGGCAATCGTTGCGGGGGGGCGGCGCGCCCACTCAGCAGCAATGAAGGAACGCGCCGCCAATACGGGGGGATAGGGATAGGGGGGAAAACGCAATGGAGAGAAAATAAAGGGAGTATGGAGAGAAGATATACAAAGGATATACTGAAAGAGAGCTTGGATAGGGGAGCGGTTTAATGCTCCAGAGAGATGATCTTGGTGTTTTCCGTTGCGCGGATCTCGTCAACGGTGCGGATGGCGTCCATGTAGCCGCCGATCTCCTCGTAGGTCTCCTTTGTCATGGTGACCTCGAGCGGCGTTACGCCGGCCGGCGTGGGGACCCAGGAAAAGGCGCCCTCGGGGCAGTCGTCCACACTGCATTCCGCTGTGATGCCGCCGCCTTCCCAGATGTGGGCAGGACGGCCGCAAATGGTGTAAAGCACCTTGCCATCCTTGAGGGCCTTGTTGACATTGATGGGGCTGATGTGGGAGATAACGTTGCGCACGCCGCCGCCGAAACCGGCACAGACGGATACATTGCAGAGGCACGGCTCACAGTTGCTGTGGATGAGATCGATAACAGCCTGCACCTCGGGCGGGATCGGCTGGCGGACAAGATTGAGGTCCTCGTCCGCAACATAGAACGCCGCGCGCTCTACGGTCGGCTCGGTAACGATCACGCGCATGCCCGGCCACGCCTTTGTCTTGTCAACATCGGCGAAAATGTCGTCGGGATTCGTGATGTTCGAGCCGCCCCAGCCTTCGCCGGGCTTGCCGAACCAGCGTCCGGGCGAGCTGTAAGTGCCGGCGGGGGTAATGCCGCTATCGCGGAAGCCGTAGCGCAGGCCGCTCGTCGTGTGGGTGGACATTTTGGCGGTGATGTCATAGTCGATGGTGATGCACTCGTCCACGACCCGGATCCAGTGCGGAGCATAGGCGGAGGAGACCATCGAGCCGCAGCCGATGCGCATGAACTGCGCCTGCTTACCGTCGACGATGGGAGGCTGGCCGTGCTGGAGCACGAGTTTTTTGACCGTGTCGGTGCTGACCGTCACGGGGCGCTTGTTGAGCAGGTCGCTGACCGTGCGCGTGACCATGAAGCCGCCGGCGCCGGTGTTGAGCTCCGCGCCGCCGAAGTAGAGCATGCGCGAGCCGTATTCCGCGGTGTTCACGTAGCCGACGATCACGCCGTTGCGGCGGATGGGGGAGCCGTTCGAACCGATGTTTTCATCGGTGTCGACCTTGACGCGCGCGCCGTTGAAGGAGAGAACCGTCTCCGTCGCGCAGGTAATAACGTCCAGATCGCCCACCTTCGCCTCCGCCACGATCTTGGACGGGGTATTGGTGGAGTAGAGATTCGTTCCGGCGCCGAACGCGCTCACGAGCGGGCGGTCGGGCAGGCCGGTGAGGTTGTTGATGCGGATCTCGGAGGGATCAACGATGTTGATCGGCTCGATACGCACAAGCTTTCCGTTCTCGTTGCGGAAGCGCTGGCAGGAGCCCAGGCGGCCTTCGGGCACATTGCAGTGTACGGGGCAGCAGTCGCACCGGACGCTACCTTCCGGAACGTCGATCTTCTCCACGGCCTCCTTGCGGCAGACCTTGAAGCAGATGTTGCAGCCGACGCATTTATCGTTGATAGTCGCCTTGCGGTCGACGACATGGATGGCGCCGGTCGGGCAGTTGCGCTCGCAGATACCGCAGCCGACGCATTTCTCGGTGAGGACGCGGCAAATATTTCCCATATGAAACTCCTTCCGGGCTTACAGCTTGGTGTAAACCGGCTTTTTCTTCGGCGGAGCCATGTTCTTGCACTTGGCAAGGGCGGGGGCACCGTTGATGAACGTGCCGGCGACGCTGGGGACACGGCCGAAGCCGAGCGTGCCCAGCATATCGGGCATGATGCTGCCGGTGGAGGTCATCAGGAAGTCGGCGGTCATGCCGTCGGCAATGACACCGTGGTCGAGACCGTAGCAGCGGGCAACGTTGCCGCTGGCCATCGCGAAAACCTTCTCGGGCGCGAGATCGGCGTTCTGCGCAATAGCGGCCATCTGGATCCAGAGACCCATCGGCGAGAAGCCGGACATGGACGGCACGTTCGTGCCGAGCAGCATCCGATCCGCCGTACCGGCCTCAGCGGCCCAGCGAGCGATTTTGATGAGCTGCGGCTCGCTGCCGTTGGATAGGCAGTCAAACCAGTATTTGCCGCTCTGCACGAGCTTTTTGATCGTCTCGTCGTCAAGCGGGGTGGGGTCACCGTTCACGGCGGTTAGCACATCGGGCGCGATGCGCTCGATCTCTTCATAGGTGTAGGCAACACCGTCGGCGGTGCAGGGGGCAGCGCAGTGGAGCGTCGTGACGAAGCCGTGAGCCTTCGCCATCGCGACGAGGCGCGCTGCCTCCTCCACGTCCTTCACATCGCTCATGCCGATCTCGCCGACAACGTGGACGCCCTGCGCGGCAAGCTCCGCGAAGTCGGAATCGGTCATGCCGTGCTGGAGCATCACCGTTCCGGCGTGGATCTTGGCGAAGGAGGGGTGGTTGTGATCCCAGTAGTACTTGGAATAGATGGCCTGCGCCTTGGCGGAGACGACGTCCCCGGCGGCACCGGCAAAGTTATGCCCGCCGAGGCTGACAAGACTCGTGATGCCGGCGCCGGCGTAGTTGTCTACCCAGTCATAAGCCTTATAGGCTTCAAGATAGTTCGCAAGAGGCGGGTGGGCGTGCGCATCGATGATGCCCGGGCAGAGCGTAAGGCCGTTCGCGTCGATGTCGAGCGTATAGTCGAGCGCGGGCGCGTCGGCACGATCGCCGATAAAGACGATCTTATCGCCGTCGGTGCAGACGGTATCCCCGGCCAGAATGGGGTTTTCAAAAGCACCGGACAGGATCGTTCCGATGTTGTGGATCAAAGTTTTGCTCATATCCGTCAATACCTCTCTTTCTTGCTCAGAGCCGGACGGCGGCACGCTTGGCGGGCGCCGTGTTGACCTTGTCGCCGGAAACGAGGATCTCGCCGTCCATGAAAACGGCGCTCACGCCCGGAACGACACCGGCCTTCAGGCTGTCGGCAGCGGTCTCATAGGCCGAGCCGAGAGGAGCGTCGCAGAGGATAATGTCGGCGGCATAGCCGGTCTTGATGGTGTTGCTCGTGATGCCGTAGCAGGCGGCGGTGTTGCCGGAGCCGGCCGCAACGGCGATCTCCGGTTCCAGACCGCAGTATCCGCACAGGAGCGCCATGACCTCCCACACGCCGTGCGGGAAAATGCCGTAGCCGGACGGAGTATCCGTGCCGAGGATGAGGCGGTTGAACGCATTGCGCTCGCGCATCATGTCGATGAGCGCCTGCCAGAATTTCGGCGACGGGCGATTGACCGCACAGATCTCCATCATGGCGTTCGGCAGCTCGTCCAGGAAGCGGCGCATGCCGTCGATGGGGATGCCGCCGCCGGCAACGTGGCAGATCACGTCCGGCTTGATGCCGAGAATGCGCTCGGTGTTCATGCCGGTGGAGCCGGCGAGGAACGTTGCGCCCGTGTGGGTCATCGTGCGAACGCCGTGCTTGCGTCCCCACTCGGCCATGGGGCCGGCGGTCTCCGGGTCAACGGCATTGCCGAGGCCGAACTCGCCCGCGTGGATGACGCCGATATCGTGCAGATGCTTGAAATCCTCCTCAGTCAGACCGATGACGGGGATGATCGCACCCCCATACACCTTCGCGCCGCCGGGACGGTAGCTCGAATAGATGCGATGCGAAAGCTCCGCGAGCGCCTTAACGCCTTCGGGATCGGAGGGGCGGTGCGGAACATGGGTCTCACCGGCGGAAATGATGCCGGTGATGCCGGAGGCGGCGTAGGCGTCCAGATACTGCATCGTGCTCTGGCGCGGCGCCCACTCGGCGATGGAAACGTGAACGTGGCTGTCGATGAGACAGGGCATGAGCGTAGAGCCCTTCGCGTCGTAAACGACGGCGTCCTCCGCGGTCAGTCCCGTGCCGATCTCCTGAATGACGCCGTCCTCAATGAGAACGGAATCGGCGCTAAGGATCGGCTCGTGAATGTCGCCGGAAAGCAGGCAGCCGATGTTGCGGATCAGCGTTTTGCTCATAGTTGATCTCTCCTTTTTTATAATGGAGGATTATTCCTCGACGTACTTCGTGTTCTTGACGGCGTAGGCGCGCATCTCAATGTGCATGTTGGGAGCGAGCAGGCCGAGCTGGAACGTGGAACGGGTGGGCGGGCACTTCACGTCGGCGAAGAACTCGTTCCAGACATCGTTGAACTCCTTGTACCAGCGCACGTCGTTGATGTAGACCTCGATGGAGATGAGATCCTCGAGCGTGGCGCCCGCGGTCTCGAGAATGGTCTGGATGTTCTTCAGGCACATAAGAGCCTGATCGTGCATGCCGACGGCCCACTCGTTGGTGACGAAGTCCTTGGGGGAGACACCGGAGGTAATGATGTAATCGCCAATCTGGAGAACGGAGTTCAGCTTATGGACGGGAACCTTGATCCCTTCGCCGCGAATGACTTTCTTTTCGAGCATGTTGCAATACTCCCTTTCTAAAAATAAAATTCTTATTCTAATCGTATTTGCACACCGGTATACCGGTAATTTTGAGCCTACACGCTTTACCGGGAAATGTCAAGAGAAAAGTTGCTCTTTGTGAGTTAAGTAGAAAAAGGCGGCGCGGCGCTGTTGGTAATTGCTAAATTGTCAAAACCGGCTTGACTTTGCCGAAAAATACGAATATAATTCAATCAACTCAACAAAAACATGGCCGTGGACACGGCTGGATCCGCTGAGTTTTTCGATACGGGAAGCGCTCCGTGTAAGAATGAAATGCAACGGATGCAGCTCTTTGTCCACGGTTTTTTGTTTTATGACCGGTATACTGGTGTACAAAGACGCACTCCCCTCGGGAGGAGAAGGATAAAACACCGAAAATGGTGGCCGATCCTGAGGCTGGGGGTTACGCTCTGTACAACATTACCGGCGTCCCGGCCTACGGCGACGCCCGCGGCGCAGGCATCCGGAACATCCTGGGCTTTTTACTGATGCGGAGCATCAGCTGCATCTTTTATATGTTATCATGGACATCGAGCCTCCCGAGCTTATCTCCATAATGATCATCTTCTCCATCGGCATGTACTTCTCGGCGGTGTCGATGGTCGTCGTTTCCCTGCTTACCCATAAGCCGGAGAAAGAGAATCCCGCATTCTTTGAGGATATGGAAGACAGCCTCTGGAAAATAAACCATATGCGATCCATGGGTTCGGATCCATGCGGAACAAACAGACGAAAAGGGGGATTTTTATGTCTGTTACGGTGACGATCAACGCCAAACCCTACGAGGTGGCGGACGAGCACCTGGAAATGAGCCTTCTGCGTTATCTGCGCGAGGTGCTCGGTCTGACCGGCGCGAAGTGCGGCTGCGACCGCGGCCAGTGCGGAAGCTGCAACGTGCTCATCGACGGCGAATGCCGCCGGTCGTGCCTTTTTAAAATGAAGAAACTCGACGGTAAGGATATTCTGACCGTGGAGGGTCTCGCCGACGGCGATAAGCTTCATCCCATTCAGGAGAGCTTTATCGTGGAAGGTGTCATGCAGTGCGGCTTCTGCACGCCCGGCCAGATCATGGCTGTGGCGGGGCTGCTGCGCAAAACGCTTACGCCCACCCGCGAGGAGATTGACAAGGCGTTCAAGGGCGTGCTGTGCCGTTGCGGCTCGTATCCGCGCGTCATCAAGGCCATCCACCGCGCTGCCGCTATAATGCGCGGCGACGAGTGGACGGACGAAAAGCGCGTTTTTGACGATGTGATCGGCAGCTCGTACCCGATGGTGGACGCCGTCGGCAAGGTGACGGGCAGCCTGAAATACGTGGATGACTATTATGTTCCCGGCATGCTCTGCGGCAAGGTCGTCTGGTCGGAGGAGCCGAGTGCCCAGCTTCTGGGCATTGACGCCTCAGAGGCGCTCGCCGTGCCGGGCGTGGTGCGCGTGATCACGCACGCCGACTGCCCGGATCTTTACTATGGCCCGCTGACGATGGACGCTCCGGTGCTCTGCGGCGGACGTATCCGCAGCCGTGCCGAACCGCTCGCGCTCGTGCTTGCGGAAACGCAGGAGATCGCAAACGCCGCGGCCAAGCTCGTGAAGATCGACTATGAGGTCCTCCCCGCGATATTCTCGCCGCACGAGGCGCTTGCTCCCGGCGCGCCGAGCGTCACGACCGATTACGCCAAGCCCGGCATTCCCATCGCGGGCCATTCCGCACCGGAGTCGGACGGCAATGTGACGCTGAAGCTGCATCTCGGCAAGGGTGACGTGGAAAAAGCGTTCGCCGAGGCGGCGGTCATCATCGACGAGGAATACAGCTCCCAGCGCATCGAGCATGGCTACATCGAGCCTGAGTGCTCTATCACCGTGCCGCTCGAAAACGGGCGCTATGTGAACTACAGCAACTCGCAGGCCGCCTTCGGCGCGCGCGACAACTGCGCACGCGCTCTCGAGTGCGACCCGGAAAAGGTGAACTTCTGCCAGATCCAGGTCGGCGGCTCGTTCGGCGGCAAGGGCGACCATCTTCTCCGCATGCTCTCGTGCGTCGGCACGCGGGTCACGGGGCGCGCCGTGCGCGTCACGCTCTCGCGCGAGGACTCCCTGCGCTATCATAACAAGCGCCATCCGTTTGAAATGCACGAAAAGCTCGCGGTCGCCGCGGACGGACGCATTCTCGGCCTGCAGAATTATCTGCTCGGCGACGGCGGCGCGTATACCTACTTCAGCACGCGCATCATGCCGCAGGCCGTCTGCTACAGCAGCGGCCCCTACGTCATCCCGAACTTCGATTCGACCGGTGTTGTGGCGTTCACAAACAACGTCTCCTCCGGCGCGATGCGCGGCTATGGCTCGCCGCAGTGCCTGTTCGCCGTGGAAAGCGCCATAGACGAGGCCTGCCGCAAGCTCAACATGGATCCGTTCGCGTTCCGCCGTCTCAACGGACTCTATCCCGGCGCGGAGTGCGGCGACGGCCAGCTCGCCGTAGACGGTCACGCCTACATCGCCACGCTCGACGCGGTGGAAAAGCGCGTGAAGGAGGTCCTTCTTCCCATGAAGGAGGCCGACCCGACGATCGGCATCGGCGTGGCATCCGCGTGGCGGCACACGTCCGGCGGTCTCGGCCCGGACGAGGACTCGAACGCCGATCTGGATTTCCAGGACGACGGCACATTCCTCCTGCGCATCTGTGTAGCCGAAATGGGTAACGAAACGCAGATCTCCATGGCGCAGCTCACGGCCAAAGCAATGGATGTCCCGTATGAGACCATCCGTCTCGGCGCGATGGAAACGGATAAGCTCTCCTGGGGCGGCGCGGTCATGTCCAGCCGCGGCACGTTCCTCTGGGGCCATAACGCCATCGGCGTCGGCGAGAAGATGGTGCGTGCGATCAAGGATTTCCTCGCGCGCTACTTCAGCTGCGGCGAGGAGGAGTTCGACTTCCGCGGCGGCATCGTTTACCGCAACGGCGAGCAGCTCTACACGCTGCCGGAGCTTGCGAAGCTCTGCAAAGCCAAGGGCGTGAAGCTGACGGTGCACGACTACCACCGTCTGCCCAAGACCATGTGGCCGCGTGAGGACTGCAACGAGAACCACGTCATTCCGCCGAAAGACTACCGCATCCACGATACGAACTCGTACCTGACGCTCGCCGTGGCCATCAAGGTGGACCCCGTGACGAAGCGCATCAAGGTGCTCAAAATGATCGAGGCCGCCGACATCGGCACGGTCATCAACCCCGAGGCGGCGCGCCGCCAGCTCGAGGGCGGCATGATCATGACGCTCGGCATGGCGCTCGACGAGGATTTCGTTGTGGAAAACGGCGTGAGCAAGACCGACATGCTTTCCAAATACAAGATGATCCAGATGGACGGCACGCCGGACATGGAGGTCATCTTCGTCGACAACTACGACCCGCTCGGCCCGAAGGGCGCGAAGGGCGTCGGCGAGATGGGAATGCTCCCCGTCTGCCCGGCTATCGCCAACGCTTACTACGACGCCACCGGCGTGCGCATCCGCAATCTGCCGCTGCACAAGCATCTTCCCTGACCCATCGGCACATCGGCGCGGGGCGGCGCAGAAATCAAAACCCGCCCCGGCTTCATTGTGAAATACAATTATAAAGTTTGACAGGAGGTGAAACTATATGACATACGAGAACATTCACAGCTACACCAACAAGAAAGCAGACATTTTCACGTATGAAAAGCCAGCCCTGCTCGTTGTGGACATGCAGAAGGGATTCTGTTATCCCGGCAAACAGTTCTACAGCTCGGAGAACATAAAGCTTGTCCCGGCGATTTCGACGCTGCTTGAGTACTTCCGCGGAAATAATCTGCCGGTGTATTTTACCGAGTTCGTCTATTCCAAGGATTGCCCGAATCTGAACGGACGCCTGTGGCAGTGCGAGAGGGACTATGACGAAGGTGGTGAGCGCTGCTGCTATGTGGGCGATCCCAGCACAGAAACCATTGATGAGCTGAAACCGCTGCCCGGTGAGCTTGTTATCCAGAAACGAGGCTACGACGCGTTTTTCGGCACGGATCTGGATTACTGCTTGCGCACCAAAGGAATCAAGACGCTCATCGTGGTGGGAATTCTGGCAGAGCAGTGCATACTTTCTACGGTCTCCAGCGCGTTCCATTATGAATATGAGGTAACGCTTGCTTCTGACTGCACAAGAGCGATCTATGACGATGTGAACGATGCAACGCTGCGTCTCATCGATTATGGCTTCGGCAATGTTTATACATCCGCCGACATCATCCGCATTCTGGAAGCAAAGAAGGAATCTTGACCGCCGGTTTCCGGCATAATCCGACGTTTAAAATAATCCGAGGAGGGATTTGTTTGAAACTCAGAGAAAAGTATAATATTCCGCTGTTCCTGGCGGCCTTCGCGCTTGTTGTCTTTTTCGTGATTCTGCTTCTGCTTTTCCCGACACAGATGAACAACGGCATCTCTGCTGCATTCAACTGGTGTACATCGGCAGCCGGAACTCCCGTACAACTTATGAACCTTTCGCTGATCATACTGAGCCTGTATATCGCGTTTTCCAAGTACGGCAACGTAAAGCTCGGCAAGGGAAAGCCCAAGTACAGCACGTTTTCCTGGCTCGGCATGATTTTCACCTCCGGCCTCGGCGCGGCGACCATGTATTGGGGCATCGTGGAGTGGACGTTCCTCTATAACGCCAATCCGCTGGTCACCTCCGGCGGCGTTGTGAGCGACGTTGCCCGGTACGAGTGGGCGTTTGCGTATCACTGGCACCACTGGAGCCCGTTTGTGCAGCTCATTTATACGGCGTGCGGCGTGGCCTGCGGCTATCTTTACTATAACCGCAAAAAGACGACAACGCTCAGCCTTGGCGAGACGATGAGCTACGACTTCAAGGTCAAGAAGCCCAAAGTCATGAGCAGCATCGTTGACGTCGTGTTCATTTTCAGCGTTATTTCCAGCGCGGCTATCACGGTCGGCCTCGGCCTTCCTGCGATCGGTCAGGCTGCCGGCTACGTGTTCAACTTCACGCCGGGTCAGAATTTCTACTACATCCTTATTCTTTCCATTGCGCTTGTGTACTTCATCACGTCCTACATCGGTTTGGACAAGGGCATGAAGAACATATCCAACTGGTGCTGCTACGGCGTCATCGCGTTGGGCGCGTATGTTCTCATTGTCGGGCCGACCCGTTTCATTCTCGACAGCTATCTCAGCGGCGTTTCCATGACGCTCAACAACCTGCCGCGTATGCTTCTGTGGCTTGACCCCATCGGCGAGAGCTGCTTCCCGCAGTGGTGAACGGTTTGGGACTGGCTGTATAGTGCCAGCTTCGGCCCCTTCACCGGCCTGTTCCTTGCGCGTATCTCCGAGGGCCGCAGCCTCCGCTCCATCACCATCGGCGTAGCGACCGGTACACCGCTCGGCCTTTTCTGCTACAACGGCATTATGAGCAACTACGGCATTTGGCTGGACAAGAACGGCATCGTCGATCTTACCGGCATGACCGCCAACGGCCAGAGCTACGAGGCGATCGTGGAAGTATTCAAAACGCTGCCGATGCCCAAGGTCGTTGCGCTTGTGTTCTGCGTGGTAGGCGCGCTATTCTTGGCTACTACGCTTGACAGCTCCACGTTTACCGCCGCAAACATCATCGAGAAGAACCGTCCCGAGGGTGTTGACCCCAGCCCGGTGCACCGTCTGTGCTGGTCGATCCTCTGCACGGTAATCCCGTTGGTCTGCCTGCTTATCAACGTTGACCTCAACGTGTTCAAGTCTCTGGGCATCGTTGTCGCGCTGCCCATCCTGCTTGTCGAAGTGTTCCTGCTTTGGTATGTCGCGAAACAGCTCCGTGAGGACTATGGTATGATGACCGATGTGGAGATCAAAAAGCTCTTCGCCGACGAACCTGTTGCTGAAGCCGCTAAAAAGAACTAATCCCATAGCCTGTCTTTCCCTCCGGGGCTTATAGCCTCGGAGGGAAGAAACCTAACCGACGACGAAGAAAGAGGGAATCCCATGAGCCAGAATAAATCGCGCGCCGCGTCTCTCCGCCATACGCTTATTGTTGCGCTTTTCAGCATCGGAACGCTGTTTTTCTTTTTTCCCATAGCGGATGCCGGGACGGGCGGGTATATGACCGCCGTGCCGATGTTCTGCCGTCTCGTACTCGCCGCTGCCGTTTTTCCGTTTCTTGCGGGACGGGCCGGACAGCACATGGCGCAGACGGGCGCATGGCTGTATTCCTCGGGGGGCTCAAAGCTGGAGCGTCCCGGCGCGGTGATTCTGGGAAGCGTTGCCGGGCCGATCTGCTTTGTCCCGCTGGTTGCGAGCCTCTCTGCAAACCAGCTTCTCGCCGCCGCAGGACAGCCGGGCAGCCCGGTGCTTCGGGTCGTTCTCGTGGTGCTTCTTGTTGCCGCGGCCTACGCCGTGGCCGAGTGCAGGGAGCTTTCGCGGGCGGCTCTGGCAGGGATGCTGACGGCCGTCGCTGCAGGCATTGCGGCGTTTGTTGTCTTGCTTGGCTCCGGCGCCGCCGCGGCGCCGGAAGCCGCCCCAACGGGCAAAACGTATCTTGA
>OMNT01002801.1_pt1 | contig 13424 bp, 16 predicted proteins | sample 1672551 | NCBI WGS metagenome assembly OMNT01 (sample SAMEA3136698, study PRJEB25190) | human gut metagenome
CTGTTTTTCTTACCTCGTCGTGTTTTTCGTCATTAAGAATATATCTTGAATAAGGCCGCCTGACGGATAAGAGGATGTTAATCATTGCTCCCTCCTTTCTGATCAAGTTCCCAATATTTATAAGGCTCATCCTCACAATCTACGAGGCATTCGATACAAGGAGACTTATAGCTAGCACGGTTCCAATATTTACAATTATCACAACTTTTGCTGATCTTCTCAGTCTGCTCAATCTCCCACGGCCACTTATCAACATCGTCTGGGTTTATTGTATGGTTGTCCCCGTATTCATCTTTTATTACCAGTTCACAGCTGCGAACATCCTTATCAAATACTGTTCTGGAAACATTATCGCATACAATCGCATCCCCCGGCCAGACCCTCATAATGGGAGGAAACAGGGAAACAAGCCTATCCATATCTTCAATACATGCCTTCTTGGTTTTCCAAAAATGGGAACTTTGGAAGGAACAATTGTAGCAACCAGCAACCCAGTCGGTTGTTATTCCATGGACATCATATCCTCGTATGGGTTTCAACGGTACACCGCAAACAGGGCATTTAGGCGTTTTCATCGTCCCTCCTTTCAAACACGATTTCCACCTGTCCGGCGCGGCCCAAGTCATGAATCCGGTCAATCCCGGCGCAGTCCAGCGTCCTATCGTCAATCCCCATGGCCTTGCAGGCCCCGTCCAGATACGCCTTGCAGCGTGCCAGGCAATTATCCGCATCCGGCTTATTGCCCTTGTAAAACCAGACCACCCGGTAATGCGTCGGCAGCATCCTGCGTCCATTCAGGGCTTCACAAGTCCGGCCCCAGGCTATATTCCGGGCACGGCTCTTGGCAGCCGTCTTCTTATAACCGGCCACAATAGCCCCCCTCTGTGTGAGAGGGGCCTTGGCATTGGGGGACAAACACCGGGGAGTGTGGGGCAAGGTAATGGTCAGCGTGGTCATCATGCCGCACCTCCTTCCCACCCCCTTTTAAGTTCCCAGCGCGGAATGCGGAAATACCGCGGCAAGGCCACAGCCCCCGGATAAATCCCCGTCGCCACGCACTCGGCGTACTGGCGCAGGGCGGCCATATACTGCCCCCGGTAATGCTCCAGGGCCTCCTGATCCATCCGCACCTCGGAAATGCAGTAAGGAGCTGCCGACTCCATAAACACAAACATGAAATTCCGGCGTATCCCGAAAATCGCCTCATACAAATCGCAGTACAAGGCAGCCTGCCAGCCGTACCCGTAGCGGGCCATATCCCGGTCAATCAGGCCGGAATCCTCCACGGGCGTGGAAGTCGTCTTCATATCAATAATCGGCATCTCTTCATCGTGGGGGAGAATGTCAATCATCCCCGTAATCGTAATCGGGACCGGCGGCTTGTCCGGCGCGTACTCAATGAGCAGCGTCTTGTACATCGCCACTTGGGAATCAAACGAATCCCCCAGCACCAGCCCATGTTCGGTTCGCAGGTAATTATTAAAAATCCCCACGGCCTTCTGCGCTTCTGCGTACTCCTCCGGCGTCAGAACGGCTCCCCCACGGTCGGCAAACGCCGCCCAGCGGGCTGCTTGCCCGTCGTCCTGCTTTGTCTTGGACACGGAGCCATTCTTATTCACCCCCGGAAGCCACTCTTCCACGAGATACTGATTCTGGAACTGATCCGGTGTTAAAACCAGGCAATCCACCAGGGAACCAAACCGGAACCCCTGGGAAACCTTCTCTATCCCTTCATCCTGCCGGTACTTCCATTTATAGGGATTCCGGGCAAAATCCATCAGCATGGACTTGGAAACACAGTAAGGAATCCCCTTCTTGGAATCGTGGTACGCCTGCGGATTATCCACGCGGCCGCAAGCCACCCCGGAAGATGCAAACCCCGATAAATCTAACACATTCATGGTCAAATATCCTTTCTATCCTGCATGCTTACTTCCCGGAGGCCCCCACCCAGGCAACCACCTGGTTGAAATTCGCCACCAGCCATTCAAGCGTCTTAGGCGGGAACGTCTCTTCCCGGCTGGCTCCCTGCACGTAATAAATCTGCCGGCCTCGGCAGAAATTCACTACCTGGGGCATCGTCACGCCGTGGTCACGCAGCAGCTTCTCCAGATCTGCCACGCTCACGGCAGATTCCGGTTCCAACTTCAACTCAACCGCAGGATCGGGAGCGGAAACAACTTCCGGTTCAAGGGGCTTCTCTTCCTGCCTGGAATCCGCTGCTACAGGCGGAGGTACAGAAGCACCCGCAAGAGGATTGCCGCCGGAAGACTTTTTGGAAGTGCCTGTTACGTTCCGCATATCGGGCCCGGTATCTTCCGCATCGGCATCCGTATAAGAATTGCCCGTCACTTCATTGTAAAGCCAGCATTTTGCCTTTCTCTCCGCCTTCCCCAGAATAGCGTCATGCCCCATTCCGGCATTCACCCGGATTGCAAGTTCCAGCGTCTTTTCATGGGATTGTCCTCCGTTGTGTTGCCAGGTGATCTTCGGCGTAACAATCGCCCCCTTATCTTCTTTCATTCGGGCCAGTCCCAAATCAATGCTGTAAGTCAAGCCGGGAACCTTTTTCAGCAAGGCGGTAAACCCCTCCTTGGTGATATAATCCCGCCCGGAAATAATATTGAACTGGTTTCCGGTCATCTGTACCCCCTTCAACAAGGCGGAAATGGCGCATTCCCGCACCGTATTAACCGGATAGCCTCTCTCTTTATCCTTATCTGTTCGAAAGCCCAGGGGGGAGCCTTGAAGAGACATAATAGGCTTCATAACCTCATCAGTCAGCGCTTCCCGGAGGGATGCAATGGCATTGGCGATCATAAATGCCTTCTTGAACCCGGTCAGGTCATTGCAAAGACCGGTTTCAGCCAGTTGGTCTAATTTGTCGGCAACGGTCATCAAATCCTGTTGCTTATTGGGATTCGTTAGTGTATTCATAACTCGTTACTTATTGTAATTTTGTAGGTTGCATTCGTAACAGGCCGGGGTTCGGTTGCCGCCGTCCCCGGCCAACTGAATCAGTCTTGGCACTCCTCGCACTCGCAGCCAGCGATTCCGAGCATGGCGGCAATGGGGTTCATCTGATCCTTCATTTTCTCTTTCCTTTGTGCCTCAAGGAATAAACGAACTCCCTCCCCTATGGTTTTTACATTGGAATCAAAGCATTCATTTGCTTTAAGGAGGTAGCCACAGGCTCCCGTCCAAGTATAAACCGTGGTATTTGCTCCATCCGACACAAACACGGCATTAGAAGCTCTGAATATCCGAAGGATTTCTTCTTCATTTTTAAGGATGGCTGTAACGACAACATTTCCGTCGTAACGGCCTACCAAATCCATGACATGATCAATCGCTTTTCGGAGTTCTTCCTTCGTAACGGGCGCTTGTTCGGCAGCGGTATCGCAGCAGCAGGCTTCGTCGGGCGTGCAGAGCTGCGCATTGTTTTCTTCGGTGTTGGTATTGTCCATTATATTGGTATTCTATTGGTTATTGCTTCCTCATGCCGTGAGGGCGGGACGGTTTTTCCAAGCCGTCAAAAGGATTCGGGCAATCCGGCGTAAACCCGGAATGCGGACTCTTGCCGGCCTGCAGCTCGGCGTTATCCAGCTCCACCGCCAGCCAGAACAGGCTTACAGCGGAAAGACCACAGGAGCAGGCTCCCAGAAATTTGAAAAAACTCTTCATGCCGCAGCCCCCTTTCGTCTTCTGCGCGGGGGAAGAATATTCATATCCACTCCATTCACTTGAGGCTTCTGCGCATGATCCTGCTGATGGATATAGCGCCATACAGACAGGGCAGGGAACTCATAGGGGCATCCGGCGCTTCCTGTTCCGGGCAATGCCTGAATGCTGCCGTCCTGGACAAGGGCAAGAATACGCTCTCTTCCCCAGCCCGTCATGAACCTCACGTCATCCAGAGTGACAACTACCTTGCCACGGAAGGCGGTAATCGCCTGCGCCTCGTCGGAATCAGGCAATTCCACGCTTGCCGCCTCCGGGGAGGAAGGAACAGGAGAAGAAGCAGCCTCCTTAAGAACCCTGGCTATGGTTTCCAGGGCATCCGCCAGACTCTTCAACGTTTTTTCATTCGTGCTCATATTCGGTTAATTAAAATGGCCGCCCGGACGGGACTTTACGCCGCCCCGCGCCTGCCAGACCGTATTACTCTATATACCGTGTTTCGATTTGTGTTTTGGTTTCAGGCCCCACCTGGGCCGGGCGATTAGTTAAAGCTCGTGCCAGCCGAGCAGCTTCAATTCTTCGATAAGGGCTTCTTCCATGGTTCAGTCGATATGGCCGTCAGGGTTGTCGCACTGCGCGGCGTGGTCCACTTCCCACTGGTCAATCGCCAGCGTCAAATCGTCCATGAGGCCCTCCGCTTCCCGGATGGCGACGTATTCTCCATTCACCCGGATGCACCGATCTTCGTTGTCGTATTCGATAATCATCATTGTTAGGTTTGAAATAGTTAGGGTTATCGGGTACTCTCCTGTGCATGCAGCCATTCCAATTTCTTTCGCAGTTGATCGACCTCGTAACTCGAAAGGAAACAACAGCCATCATCATGTGCGCATGCGCCCTTATCCTCTGGCTGCCCGAGCAAATGGCGCAATGGCTTCACATTCATGAATGGCGCAACCAGTATGGCCACATGATAGGGTTCGCCTTTCTTGTGAGTTTCAGCAGCCTTGTTGTAGTAATCAGTAAGCGGGCTTTTGCCGCTGGGGTATATATGTTCGAGCTCCGGAAAAAGAAAAGGATGCGTCAACGCCAAGCGGCCCAGGAACGAGCGAAAGAAGAACGTGTGAAGCAAACCCTCCAAACTCTCACTGAAGATGAGAAGAAAATCATCTCTAAATACACCTCGGATTACACGATTCATCAGTATCTTGATCCTTACAACCCAATCTCCTTGGCGTTGACTAACAAAGGCATCCTCACTCCTAACGGAGTCATCTTCCTGAGTAACGGATGGAAGCAAACCTTCCTTCTCACTCCACCGGTCATCAAGTACCTTTATGGAGATCACGAGATCAGGAGCGTGCAGTAAAAGGTTTCCTCTCATGCCGCCGGCTTCTTGGGGTTCTTCGAGCGGGGGAGATCGCGGGCCGTGGTTAGTACAAACCCAAGCCTTTGAGCTTCTCGGATAAGAAGGGACTTCATTACTTCTTTGGGACGTATTCCTTGCTCGGCATAGGCCAGCAGACAGTTCTTGATGCCGTCCTCCATTTCGCTGAATTTGATGATTGAGTACATGGCGTATTACGTTTGATGAACACAAATTACTGCGAACGTCTACGTTTCGCAAGAAAATTATTCTGCGTTTGTTGATATCAATTCATTTTTTAATGTTGCAATATCAACAAAATGTAGTAATATCAACGTATGACACCGACTAAGGAAGACATAAAAAAATGGCTCAAGGACTCCGGAAAATCCCGCGAATGGCTCGCGGAACAATGTGGAGTCGATAAAAGGACTGTTGATCTCTGGTTGAGTGTCTCTCGTAAAGTTCCCTCAAAAGCCCTCCTCATCATTCAGCGTCTCATGACAGATAAAATTTCCCCCATTCCTCCCCAAGTGGAGATTGATTTCACGGACGAGGAATGGGAGGTAATAAGCGCAGCCATGACCGCCACCCAGCAAACGTTCATGGAGTTTATCAACAGCGCCTTCCGTAACGCGCTCAAAGAGTTTGCAGACATAGCCCTTCAAAACGCCGCCAAAGAAAAAGAAGCCGCCCGTAAGAAATTTACCTTGGTAGAAACATTTACAGTCCCCCCCTTGGAAGCCCAGGGACAAATCATCGGCAACATTGCCGCCGGCAACCTGGCGGATGGAGACACCATTCCGCAGGACATCCGACTATACCGTGAACTGGAAAAAGGGGAATACTTGCTGCGCGTGAACGGTCACTCTATGGAACCTTCCATTCCGGACGGCTCCGTGGTCATCATGAAAAAATACACTATCCCCCCCATCCCCAAACCCGGAACCATTGTTCAATACCATGATGAACGCGGCGTGACGCTCAAAAAACTGGTCCGCAGGAAAAACCCGGAAACCGGCAAAATGGAATACACCCTCCATCCCATCAACCCTGCCTTCGGAGACATCGAACCAATGGACGGCGGCAAAATCTCCGCTCTATACGTGGAAACCCTGGACAGGTGGGAGAAAGCTTGACGCAATCCAAAGCATCCTTCTTTGTCGTCCTAAAACACAAAGGTCTCCTAAACTACGGAGACATAGAACCGTAACCATACGAAAGAAGGCTATGTTGCACAACTAGGCAACATAGCCTTCTTCATGGCTTAAAATTTAGATTTCTTCTAAATCATCATCGTCACACACTTGTTCCCCTGAATCTTCATCACTATACCCTGCCATCCGTTCTTGAACGTCAGGTTCAAAATTATTATCTACTACTATTCTCTCTTCGTCAGGATGAATACGGTTCCAATGATCGACATCTGCATTTAGCTGAAATAAATCTCCAATAACTTGCTCTCGTCGTAAGGTTTTAGCGCCAAGCATCATTTCTCTATCTGCTTTATCTGTTTCAACCCATAAAAGGCCTTGCCCTTTAGAGTCATAGGGGTCTCTTACAGATTGATATGTTCGGTAAGGAACCCCTGAACATTCATCAATTTTTGTCGACTGCCGAGCTAAAGAGGAAAACTTCCTTGCCAATAACTCTGTTGGAGTTTTTGGTGTTGGTGCTTGATACCCCTTAGCCATTGCATATTCTGCAAGCTCTAGATGAGTCCACACCTCTTTACCCGTATCCTTTTTGAATTCCTCAACAAGGAATTCAAATTCTTTAATTTCATTGCGCTTTTTCATATCAATTTTTATATTGTTAAAATATCTCCCCAACCGTCAACCAAAGCTCCTCGCGTGACGATGCTACGAATTTTTACAATGTGATCTCCAAACCTATTATATGCATTAAGTTTATGACGAAGTTGTCCTGCAACAAGTCCAGGATGCACATTAATAGTACGGGCAAATCCAATAATATCTCTTGAATAAAAATAAGGGTATTTCCTGTCAATAAAATTCTTGAGCTTGTCTTGAGGAACACAAAATTCAAGAGCAGCTTTATTTGCCAAACTTTCTTCAACACTAGATAGGCTAGACTCTTCGGAGGATGTCATGAGTCCCATATCAATAGCAGGAGATTTTTTACCATGCCCTCTTAAGACATGCTCAAGTTCATGTCTGAGCACAAACCAAAAATTATCTATTCTATCAAACCTTAAAGACATGCCTATAACAGGCTTGTTTTCGTCAAGCCATAAGCAAACTCCATCTATTTTTGAGCCTTTCAATGACTCAACAATAACAAAGCGAATACCTGCACGCATTATCATATCAGATATACTTCGTAAAGCTGGAGCTGATACGCGATACTCTTCCAAATCTTTAATAAGTTTCTTACAAGTTGCTATAGAAAAAGCAGGAACCATCATCGAATGAGCAAGAGATTTCACACGTTGCATCCACGCAAGCTGTATGCCTGATGCTGATTGATCCTTGTCTGTTTTTTTCGCAGCATAACTCATGTGGCTTACTTCATCTAGAGAATCAACTTGAAAAAAACGCTTGAGTTCATTTGTAATAACATCAATGTCCTTAATACCATCGACATTAATCCATCCTCTTTTGATCATCTCTTGAATAGGGAAGGAAGAAAACACTTTTGCTTTTTTCTCTAATCCCTTATCCGATTTCCTTTTTATGGTTGCCAGAGCTAAATCATAAGTGTTCTGCAAACGCATAAATATATTAGCATCCACAGAAAAAATTTCAGAAAGGGAAAGTGCTGTATTAGCATCCATCCTTTTAGCTCCGGAAATAAGTTTGTTTACCGTTGACTCATCAACTCCTAAAACGGTAGAAAGGACACGTTTTGTCCAGCCATTTTGCTCAAGAAGATGCTGAATTAGCTGTCCAGGGTACTTGTACTCCTCTTCGTGTTTCATGCGTTTATGTTTACCATTCCTGAAGATGATTGCAAGAAAAACTTTCCACTAATAGAAAACAAATAAAACACTAAACAAATAATTCACTTATTTTTAGAGTGTTGCGAATCAGCATGCTAGTTATTAAAAAGGCTGATTCTTCCATTCGGACAGCGTCCATTGAAACTCTCCTCTCTTCTCGTATCTTCAACATCACTTATGCGAATACGAGATCTGATTAGACGCTTACGAAATGCCGGATTCATTCTGCAGCAAGGACAAGGACGGGGTTCCCATCGTGTATACGATCATCCTCATGGCCAGACGGTGACTATCCCGGGCCACGATAATAACAATGCCCCCCACTATCTTATAGCTCAGGTACGGGATGCTATTGAAGCTGCAGGTGGAACTTGGGAAGATTAACAGCACCTGACTCCATTCAGGAGTTGCCCCTATCGGGGCAGCTCCTTTTTTTGTTGAATGCATCACCTCTTGTTTTCCCTTTTCCGGTATGATAATTCTGGGGAATGCACTCAAAAAGTGACATCAAGAAATGGCTCAAGGAAAATGGAAAAGACTGTGACTGGTTGGCCGAACAATGCGGAGTCAGCATTCACACGGTCTATGGCTGGATGTCGTCACGTCGTTCTATCCCTGCCAAATCACGAGTACGTATTGGAGAACTGATGGGGGAGGTGAAACAACCCCTGGGAGTAATTCGAGGAGTGCAGGCGGGAAGTTTTGAAGCCCTGCAACTGGAAAACACCATCCTCCGGGCGTGGATTGCGTTGCACCTGAAACCTGGTGAAGTGGTAGACATTGATAAATGGGTAAGAAAGAAGATGGAAGAATCGTAGAACACTTCGCCCCTTGGCCTCCGGGCCAGGGGCTTTTTTGTTACTGCTACCTAGAGTCGAGAAGGAAATATCTCCTAAAATGTTGGAAATAATCATTTCATAATGCTTTTGAAGGAGTTAAGCAAATTATTTACAACTCTCTTTATTTCATGGTATTATGAATTTGTATGAAACTATTCTCTCTCATTTTAGCTGTTATTTCCCTCACTTCATTCTCGGAGGCGCACCCTGGCGGCTTGGACGCCAACGGCGGTCACTACAACCGCAAAACAGGGGAATACCACTACCACCGGAAACCGGCAGCCAAACCGGCAGCGGAAGAAAAAGCGTACTGGATCAGCTCAACGGGCAAAACCCATAACAAAAACTGCCGGTACTACCGGGCTTGCAAAGGACGAGCCAGCGATACGCCCAGCGGAGTGAACTGCAAGATTTGTGGGGGATCAAACAAATAGTTAGAAAAAGTATGAAAAAGGTGGTGCTATTTATTTGCTTATTGAGCATTGTTTCTTGTGTATCTCCTCAACAAAGACAAGCTGAATTAAATATTCAGTTGGAAGAAGCGGTTAGATCTTCCGATGTCGGGAAAGCAAAAGATTTGATTGAAAAAGGAGCAGCTATAAATAGTGTTCGCCAACATAGATACGATTTTAACCCATTATTAGAAGCAGCAAATAATGGTGATGTTGCTATGGTGAAATTGTTATTAGATAAGGGGGCTAATATTGAGACAAGATACAACACAGGAGAGACAGCATTATATTTTTCAATATCATCAAATAAAAAAAATGAACAACATTTTATAGAAACAACAAAGTTACTAATATCAAGAGGGGCTGATGTAAATGCCTTATGTGGAGATTCTACTCCTCTTATAGCTGCTTCTGGAGGCAATCATTTGGAAGTTGCTAAGATTCTTTTGGAAAATGGAGCGAATATACATCAAGGAACAAAGAGTGTATACCCTCCAATATGGCAAGCAGTGTTATCTAATAACTCAGAAATGCTTCAATTGCTGATTAACTATGGAGCAGATGTTAATACTAAGAATATTAAAGGATGGACACCTTTATTTTATTTAAGAGTGCATGGACATAGGCAATCTGATATTGTGAATTTACTGATTAAAAACGGAGCCCATTTATAGCCAGCGCTACGCCCAGAGGCAATAACTGTAAAATCTGTGGAGGAGTAAATAAATGGAATTTACTATTTTAAGAGAAGATGTAAGCTTTATATTAAGTATAATAGCAACTATAGTTAGTGTATTTGTAGCATATCGTCAATATTCCCGTGATAAATTAAAAGTTGAAGCAAATTTTAGATTTGCTATAGGATGTTGGGGGCCATACACAAAGCATTATATAAGTATAGAAATTATTAATAAAGGAAGAGATGCTGTTTACATTCAAAATGTATATTTCCCATTGCATAATAAACAAAATTACTTTTCTGCGAAAGCCAGAATTTCTAATGGAGGGACGTTTCCTATTAAATTAGAACCATTTTCTAACGTTTCTGTATATTATCCACAAGAGGATTACGAGAGAATGAAAAAAATGGGAGCAAAATTTGCAGAAATAAAATTGGGAACAGGGAAAAGTATAAAAACAAATTCTTTCCCAACTGATTAATTACTAATATTATAGCAATAAATAGAATGCATGATATCTTTTCCCAATACTCTTTCCATATGAATTATTTGGGAAATATCACTCCCACGATTATTTTCAACAGGCAAGTTTTTGTATCTACTTCCCAACCCACTTATCCCAGTCCGCACCGTTCTCCTGAACGCTGCGGACTGTTTTAAGGGCAAACTCCGTCACATTCAGCAGAAGCGCCATCGTCAGGGCGGCTCCTACAGCAGCGGCGCCCCCCTTGGTTGTCCGTGGAGAAAAAGCCACCGTCCCCGCCGCTGCGGTGCGTAAAAGCTCGTGGAAAGAAAGGGCGTCATCCTCCCAGGGCCGTTCCTTGCCGTCAAACAACTTCCAGGCGTTGGAAAACGCCTTCCCGATATCCGCCGCATTAGAAAACGGCACCAGCAAATTATTCCCCGGCATAAAAGCATGATACCCGCACAGCTTCGCAAGCTGCCTCACGCCCTCACCAGCCAGCCCGCTTACTACAGGAATCCCCATCACGGGCCCCATCACCACATCAAACAGGGCGTGCCACCACTCCCGCTTCCGGCGGCGCTTCTCGTCATCGGTCATGAAATTAAGCAGCCCATTCAGAAGGGCCAGCACCATCCCGTGAGAAACCCACATCAACCCGGCCTTCCCCCATTGCCCGCTGCGGGTCAGGGAAAACACATTGCCCATCGTATTGATTGACTCGCCGCCCAGGAACAACATCCCCGCCTGCATCCAGGTCCGGTGCTGCGCGGCCAGGGACTTCTGCAGCTGCGTCATCGGCTGACCCTTGCGGGACAGGGAGCGCCGCACCTCCGCCATGGCGGCCGCGTCAAGCTCGGCCTCCGTAGCGTCCGGCGTCTCACGCTTCATCTTCCGGTAAACCGCATCGTACAAAATAGCCGCGGAAATCGCATTCCCCTTCATATCCACCCGCTCCAGCAAATCCATCCCCTCCCGGTTCCAGCGTTCCAGGCGGGACACCCGGCGCCCGGCCTCGTCGGCCCCCATGGCAGCCAGCGTAGCACTGAACCGCGTCTTGTCGCGGCTGTCCAGCTCCGGCAGAACCTCTATCTCGCGCACAGGCTTCACCAGCTTCCCGGCGTGATACCGGCGGACGGCCCCCAGCCACTCGGCAAGGCCAATCTCGTCGGAAGCATACATCGCGTTAATCACTGTCGTCACCTGCTTGGTCAGCGTCCCCACGCGCCCGGCCAGCAGCACCCGCGCCGCCGCGCCGGAAAGCCGGTTCATCAGGCGGTTCATATCCAGGTGCCCCCGGATACTCTCCGCTCCGGCGCGGTCAAACGCATCCGCCCAGGCCATCAGCTTGCCCACGGCATCCCGCCCCAACAGCACCTCCAGGCTCCGGCCCGCCTCGCCATCCTCACCCTTAAAATTCAGCAGGGCCCGCAAATCACGGCTGATCTCGGAACCATACAGGTAAAGATCCTGCTCGGTCATGGCCGCCATAAACGCCGTGCAAACATCCATCTCCAAATCCAGGTGCGCCTGATGCTTCCGGCGGGCGTGAATCAACCCGAACTTCCCGCCTGTGGCCGCTTCCCCGTAAGACGCCGCATCGGCAATCGACTTATCAATCGCCTCCATCGTCACATCGAAAAACGCCCGGAAATAATTCTCCGTCAGCGGAAACGGTGAGCCGTAGCGCCTCTCGGTCATCTCCTGCACCTGTCCGCTCCGTTCATTCAATTTCTCTCTCAAGGCGTAAGCAAACCGCATCACCTCATCCCCGGCAAACCCGCGCAGCCGATCCATCACCTCCGCGTCAAACCCGCGTTCCGCCAGGGCCTCGGTATAATCCGCCTGCTCGGACAACAGCACCAAATACGCCGCCTCCATCCGGGACAGGCCATCCAGCCGGAAACTCTTCGGCTGATACCCCTCCTTGGCGTACTTCGTCCTGGAGCGCAGCATCTCCGCCCGCTCCCTCGCAAAAACCTTCTGATCTCCGTACCGCTCCCACTCCTTCTGCGTAAACACGCGCTCCATGTGCTCCAATGCCTTCTTCGCCTGCTTGGCGGAAATCTCCTTGCGGCGGTGCCCGAACAGGGCGTCCACCTCCTTCTTCAAACCCTCGGAAAGCTTAAACTCCCTCAAATAAAGCTGCACCGCTTCCAGCCCGTGGGACTTCACCTTCCGGCGCAGCAAATGAAGAAGGCGTTCCCGGTACAGGGCGTTTGCCTTCCTGTTCCAATCCGGTTCCCGCTCCACAACGGAAATCCCCGTATCCTGCTTCATGCGCCCCTCATAAATCCACTCGGCAATATCATACCGGTCCGCGGACCCCGCAATCTCCGCTACGGTATGATGCACAAAACGCAGCATCTCCTTCTCGCTCGCCTGCCGCTGCACATTAAACCGCGCCGCCCGTTCCTCAAACTGGCGGGCAACCCCGGCAAACGGCTCCACGGAAGAAAGCGCCTGCATATACTGATTAAAATTCATCAGGTAATCAAACAGGGAAAGGGGCTTCTTGGGGAGGGCCCGCAGCCTCGCCTTCCGGCGGAACATCGCCATCCTGTTATCATCCAACTCCCCGGTGGCCTGCAGCAGTGGGGCGGCCATGGCGGCAACCTCCAGCTTCTTCTTCTCCGCTGCGTTCTCCCAGGCATGGCGGGACGTGGCAATCAATTCTCCAAGGGCCGCGCCGCACTTCTCCGCGGTATTCACGTCCATCCGTTCATAACAGGCGTAAACCTCAAACTCCCGCTGCGTTACGGCCACCTCTTCCAGCCTCCCTTCCGCGTCGGGCAGCGTCACCAGCACCAGCGCATCCGGGGCCAGATCATCCCACCTCTTCCCCTCCTCGGCATCCTCCGGAAAATTCTTCTGGAAAAACTCATCGTACTGGCTCTCGGTCATCTCCAGCAGGCGCAAGCACCTCTCCAGCCTCCGGTAACTCTCCGCGTCCATCTTCCCGCGCATCGGCTTCCCCTGCG
>OMNT01002803.1_pt1 | contig 13415 bp, 9 predicted proteins | sample 1672551 | NCBI WGS metagenome assembly OMNT01 (sample SAMEA3136698, study PRJEB25190) | human gut metagenome
CCTCCGGATGATATTGTTCCTTTGCTTTAAGGTACAGTTTTTCCCAAATATCCATATCAATAATCCCTTCTAAGTCTCCCAACGATTATCAGCTGCGGTTGTCCGCCGTATAAACTATGCAGCCTATGCCCGCAATCATTGAAAAAAGTATTGCGCCGCCCATTCCGTCCGTAACAGCCGAACCTGCAAAAAAGCCTGCAATTCCGGCAAGTATCATGATAATTACCGAAACTGTTGTTCTGAATTTTTTCATATGCTTCTCCTTATTTTGAATTGCGTTTTCCGTCACGGCTCATTTTCGGGTCTGAAAGCACAAAAAAACAACTTTTATCGTGGTAGACAAAAGTTGTTTTCCTGATGGTGCGGTTGATGGGACTTGAACCCATACGGTCTCCCATACGCCCCTCAAACGTACGCGTCTGCCTGTTCCGCCACAACCGCATTTTTCACTGCGAGAGATATTATAACTCTTTCCGATGCATTTGTCAACACAAATTATGTCCGAAAGTCAATATATTTTTAAAGCTGTGCAAATTTCCGCCTTTTGCCCTTTTGCAGGGTGCAAAACGTGCTGCGTTTATGTTATAATATAGGCACAGCAAGCCCTTGTTTCAGGGTCGTTTTACGAATAATATCGGGAGGTTGGGGCGATTTTCGGCTTTTACTGCGCAATTCCGTCCGAACCGGAAAGGGAACAGAACATGCAAAAAGATAAAGCACTTGAAATGGCACTCGGTCAAATCGAAAAGCAATACGGCAAGGGTGCAATTATGCTGATGGGAGATGCCGCCTCAAGGATTCAGGTTTCCGTCATTCCGACGGGCTGTATTGAGCTTGACGCAGCTCTCGGCGTCGGCGGCGTTCCGCGCGGAAGAATAGTTGAAATATACGGGCCGGAATCCTCCGGCAAAACCACCATTGCGCTGCATATCATTGCCGAAGCGCAAAAAATGGGAGGTATGTGCGTTTTTATCGATGCTGAACATGCGCTTGACCCCGTTTATGCCGAAAAGCTTGGCATCAGCATGGACAAGCTCTATGTTTCCCAGCCGGACAACGGCGAACAGGCACTTGACATTGCGGATGCACTCGTTCGCAGCGGCGCGATCGACGTTATCGTTGTTGACTCCGTTGCGGCTCTCGTTCCCAAAGCCGAGCTTGAAGGCGACATGGGTGATTCTCACGTCGGCTTGCAGGCAAGACTCATGAGCCAGGCATTGCGCAAGCTTGCCGGCGTTGTCGGAAAGTCCCGCACCTGTGTTATTTTTATCAATCAGCTCCGCGAAAAAGTCGGTGTTATGTTCGGCAATCCCGAAACCACCACAGGCGGCAAGGCGCTGAAGTTCTTTGCCTCCATCCGTTTGGACGTCCGCAAAATCGACACGCTGAAACAGGGCAATTCGCCCGTCGGAAACCGCACGCGCATCAAAGTCGTTAAAAACAAGGTTGCGCCGCCTTTCCGCGTTGCCGAGTTCGACATTATCTACGGTGAAGGCGTTTCTAAGGAAGGTTCCATTCTCGATATGGGCGTTGCAAACAAAATCATCACAAAAACCGGCGCATGGTTCTCCTACGGCGATATCCGCATCGGGCAGGGCAGGGAAAACGCACGCAATTTCCTGCGCGACAACCCCGAGCTTTGCAAAGAAATCGAAAAGAAGCTCCGCGACCTTATCGAAACAGCCCATGACGAAACCGCTCCCGTCAGCGAGGACGAGCCCTATTCCGAGGATGAATAATTCAAAAGCAACCCGCGCTTTATGCCGTGCATACCGAAAACATGCCGGTTGACGCCCCGGTTAAAGTCCCGCAGTTAAATTTTCAATTACAAAAGCTCCGCAGCAGGTATTTCGGCCGTGCGGAGCTTTTTCGCATTTTATCCGTTTTGTTCAAATTCGAATTCTCAGCCCAATCCGAGCGCGGCACGGAGTATCAGCACGGCGTCCGAAAGCGTGACGTTTCCGTCCCCGTCCGCATCGCAGAGCGCGGCAGTTTCGGGCGAAAGCTCTGCCGTTCCGAGTGCGCACCGCATCACGAGCAGCGCATCCGCCGCCGTCACAATGCCGTCCCCGTCCGCATCGCCGGGAACACCCGATTCGCCGCCGTCAACAAAGATCCATCCGCTTTGCGTCTGCGTCGGCACGGGATATTGATCGTCGTCGGTCATCATATAATTAAACTTTTTAACTTCAACACGGATTTCGGAATCCTCCGCAGCGCCTGCAAGCACGGTAAAATTCATTGTGTGAATAATGCCGTTGTTTGCCTGCGTCATGCCTTCGTTGCCCGGATACAGCACGCCGAGGCTGATCCTGCCGGGCATGGATGTGTCCAAATGGTTAAGCGTGTTTTCCCAATCTATCGCGCTGCCGCAGGTCACGGAATTCAACTCCAGCGCCTCCGGATCATACCAGACCGTGACTGCAAGCGCATGTGCAAGATAGTCTTCGCCTTCAATGCAAAGATTGATGTCTGCCGATTCGCCCGCCTCCGCCGCTGCCGTGTCCGCATAAAAAAGCACCGTCTCCGTGTTTATCCTGAGTGCCTCGGCACTCGCAGCCGCGGGCCGAACAAAGCCGCACAGAACCGCTGCGGCAAGAATGATTGCAGCAGCAAGAAGTCCTGCAAATCCGCGTTTTGCTTTCTGTATTTTTCCGTTTGTCATCTGATTTTGAACCCTCCCCGTGACTTTGCACTTATTCTATCTTTTTTTTGCATGATTTGCAATACCCTTCAACAAAAACCTCGCCCCCGCGGTTGCCCGCAGGGACGAGGTCAGGAAGAAATCCCGCTGTTCTGTTAATGGGGGAGGGGAATCATGCATCAGGGTGATCGACCCTCCCCGTCGAAGTTGTTATTGCTCGATATGCATTGCGAAACGAAGTGCCAGCAGCGCATCCATGGAGGTTATGAATCCATCGCCGTCAACATCCGCAATCTGCTGATTTTCAACAGGCAAAATGTCCATTGCCATGCGCAGGATTGTCAGCGCATCCGCCATGGAAACATTGCCGTCACCGTCAACATCGCCAAGCATTTCATACTGTGCCGTAACAACAAGGTCTGCCGTGATGTTCGTGAACGCCTTGTCCCAGCCGGTGAAGGTGTAGCCCGTGCGGGTCGGGTCGGCGGGTGCTTCTGCGTCGCCGCCGTACTGCACTTCCTGAGTCTTAAGCACCGTTCCGTCCCAGTCCTTGAAGGTTACGGTGTAGGTATTGATTTCATACTGTGCCGTGACAACAAGGTCTGCCGTGATGTTTGTGAATGCCTTGTCCCAGCCGGTGAAGGTGTACCCAACGCGAGTCGGGTCGGCGGGTGCTTCTGCGTCGCCGCCGTGCTGCACTTCCTGAGTCTTAAGCACTGTTCCGTCCCAGTCCTTGAAAGTTACGGTGTGCATTTCGGGCTGTGCGGCCGCAACAGTGACAGCGCCGTTTTGGATAGCGAACTCTATGGGTTCACCATCATAGTTGTAAATGTCATAGTTCTCATAATCGTAGGTTACGGTTATGCTGTACGTGCCGGGAGCCGCATCATCTGCAACCTTAAACTCAAGGTAGATTATTACACCGTTTTCAGTGCAGTTTCCAGATGTGGTATTTCCCCAAAACAGGGGTTGCGGATTCTCGATTACCGTACTGTGCAGCTGTCCGGGAAGTAATCCAGTGTCCTCAAAACCGAGCAAGGTAAGGTTTTCATCATAACCAACCATAATTCCCATGACTACCACACCGGGGTTATTGGCAAGTTCAATGGGAATACGAACGGTCTCTCCCGGGACAGCTTCAGCATTACCCACAACTATTGTAGGTTCGTTCTCGAACGTGGTATTGTCCGGTTGAACCGCAACGATACCTTTCTGACTGCTGTACGGCAAAGTGGCGTATGCCGGCCACTTTGCAAGGTGACGCATAAGAATCATGCCATCGAGGTTATTTATCCTGCCATCAGCATTTACATCAGCACCGGGTGAAATCATCGAAGCCGGGTAGGACGGCCACTTTGCAAGGTGACGCATGAGTACCATGCCGTCAAGATTATTCACTTTCCCGTCCCCGTTTACATCGCCGTAAACTATATCAGTTACAGTCAATGTGCCGTTTACAGTTGCGAATTGAACCGCTTCTCCTGACTGGTTGTAGATATCATAGTTATCGTAATCATAACTTACTCTGATATGGTACTCACCCTCCTCCGCGTTATCGGCAACCTTAAAGGTCAGAGTTGCAATCTTGCCGTTAACCGTACAATCAGCCGTCGCTGTCGGATTTGCCCAATACAACGGTTGAGGATTCTCAATCTCTGTGCTGAACATTTGTCCCGGAACCAATCCTGTATCGCTAACACTGAGCAGCGTTAGATTCGAATCATATGCAACCTGAATTCCCATGGTTACAAACCCCGGGTTATTCGCAATGCTGATATTAACCGCAACGGTTGAGCCTGCGGAAGTTGTTTTGCTTTCAACAACAATCTGCGGAGCATCGGACGGCACGGGTGTTGAAACCGGTTCGTTCTGCACATACTGTGCCGTAACAACAAGGTTTGCGGTAACATTGGTGAATGCCTTGTCCCAGCCCGTGAAGGTGTAGCCCGTGCGGGTCGGGTTTGCGGGGGCTGTTGCCGCGCCGCCGTACTGTACCTGCTGAGTCTTAAGCACCGTTCCGTTCCAGTCCTTGAAGGTTACGGTGTAGGTGTTTGCGCTGTACTGTGCTGTAACAACGAGGTCAGCGGTAACGTTGTTAAACGCCTTGTCCCAGCCTGTGAAGGTGTAGCCAGTACGTGTCGGATTTGCGGGTGCTGTTGCTGCGCCGCCATGGAAGACCGACTGCGTTTTCAATACGCTGCCGTTCCAATCTTTGAATGTTACGGTATGCTTAGTTACCGTAACGCTCTTTGATGCAACACTACTGTTGAACCTGCAATTCTGCATTGCAATAGCTTTTACCGTTGCCGAATTGCTGAGAACGAACGCACCATTGTATTTGTTACTGCTCTCCGTGGGATTTGAGCCGTTTGTTGTGTAAAAAATCGTTGCTCCGCTGCTTCCGGAAATTGTAACCTTCGTTCCGTTTGAAACGCTTGAAGAAGATATGCTCGGAGTTGAGACCGTCAAAACGGAGATAATCTTCGTTCTGCATTCCGGACCGAAACCACCGTCAACAGTAAGACCGTATTTACGTTGAAAACTCTTAAGTGCTTCGGCCGTGCCGTATCCGAACTGTCCGTCAACATCGCAGCTGTAGCCGCACTGATTCAGACAGGCCTGAAGCCAACGTACATAAGTGCCGCTGTCACCGACGTTGAGATAAGTGCCGGAAGGAGGAGTTGAATACTTGTTAGGATTCTTCGGGTTTGTCAAATCCTGAACGGAACCGCTCGGAGTAGGAGTGGGGGTCGGAGTAGGTGTTGGAGTAGGATTTGATGTAACGAGTTCGCAATAATCCAAACAGCCCCAGCCTGTTGTCCCGTTATACGTCATTTTGCCCCAGTTTGTTGAAGTTCTCTGCGTTACGGTAACAATGGTGCCTTTCGGTATCGCAGTCAAAACCGGATAATCCGTGCTCGGTCCGCTTCTTACATTAAGTCCTGCCGAACCGGTTACTCTGTACTGCCAGTTTCCGTTTTCAACATCCGGCGGAGTTGTGGGATCCGGACTGATTGACGGAGCGTTGGTGCTGCGGTTAATGGTCGCAGTATAGTAACTCGAGTACGGAATATAATGTTTAGAAACACGACACTGACCATAGCTGCTCCATGCCCAGTTGCTGTCCAAAACATAGATGCCGTTGGATGAATCGGCTGAGATGAAAATTGCATAATGCGTATCAAAGCTGATCAAATCGCCCGGCTGTGCATACCTGCTCATGTTTGAGTAGTTGAACGAGTAGCTGCCGATTTTGTTCACGTTAACGCTGCTCGAATTTGAGCTTTTGAAGATGTACCACTCTGCAAAGTTTGCAAAGCCATAACATGACCATCCCGCACTCCAGCAGGAGCCGTCGGAATCGTACACTTCCGGGAAGTTATTCACGGAAACGCTTCCGAAAAGGTTTCTGAACCATGAGCTTGCCACAACATTCGTATTCAAGCATTTGTCGCAATGATGGCCGCTTTCATATGTTCCGCACGCCGCACCTGTAGTCGTAAAGTACGATATTTTGCTGTCCAAGTAATCAATTTTCTGATTGATCACTTCTGTGTTAGAGAGCGTCCCACCGTCAGGCTCCCCATTCACGTATTTGGGCAAACCGTAGCACTGGATTTCCGCGTCTGTAAGCGGATAAGACCCACTAATAACAGCGTTGGATGCATTGCCTTCGATCGTGTAAACCTGTCCGTTGGAAACCCCGATAACGATACCGACATGATCCCATTCACCGGCTTGCGATGCCTTATCAAAGAAGATCAAATCACCCTCCTGCGGAGTGTATTCGGTCGGAGATTTGTAATCAACGTGGAAATAAGAGTATCCTCCGGAGCTGTTAGATCCGTCTGCATGTGCGTAAGCCGCATTGCTTATCACACTTGTGGGAATACCGGCCTGTCTGGCACACCAAGAGACAAACATTGCACACCACGCATAGTAATGGCCATACGTATTGCCTTTAACTTGAGTTCCGAACCAATAACCGTATTCCGAATAGTTGCCGGAACCTGAGCCGGTACCATTCAGGTCTTCAATTGAATCCCCCTCATGATACCCAAGCTGGCTGCGCGCAACATTCACAAGGTCGGTGCGCTGGTTGCCCGTAAGCGAAACATTGCAGAGCTGAGTATAATACTTGCCGCTGCGATAGGACGCCGACGGAGTGTAAGAAGGGGTAAGCATGGGCTTTACCGAAAGTGCGGCTTCGGCAGTGTTTTCCGCCTCCGCACGGGTCGCAGTCCCGCTCTGTCCGATTTCGGCAGCAGCCTGCAAGGGCAGCACCGAAACAAGCACCATAAGTGCAAGCAGCAAAGCGGTAAACACTCTGAACTTTGTCTTCATTTGTCATGTTCCTCCTGACTGATATGGACTTGGTAGTTTTTGCTCCTTCTCAAGAGCATATAACACCCGAGCGGACATTTGCCGCGGGCGGTTATATCGAAAAAATGTTAAGGAAGTAGGCTGCCAACAAATCAGCTTGCTTTCCGCAAGCAAACGAATAAATAAACTCCTAAGTGTTGCTCGCAAGAAGCAACGATACTTTTAATTGTGTTCGATGGTGGGGCTTCTCTGCAAAATCAAAATTTAACTGAAATTGTTTTAGCTATCATCGATAAGTTCTTAAATCTTCTTTGCGAAAGCAATTATACTCTCTGAAAAGATGCATGTCAAGTGCATTTGCACACAGTCCTCCATTTTTTTCAAATATATTTTATTGTCTCGTGCTTTTTTTGCATCGCGTTGGCGCGTATCCAACAGCGGCATGTCAAGCACAACAATATCCACACCCTTTTCGGAAGTCAGGTATTGCCACTGTTCAATTATCTCCCGATAGTTTCTGCCGAGCCTGTCGATGGACTGCACAAAGAGCGTGTCCCCGCGGCGAAGCCTGCGCAGCAGCTTTTTGTATTGCGGGCGGTCAAAATCCCTTCCGCTCTGCTTGTCCGCAAATATATATTCCGCCCGAATTCCCGCGTTGCACATTGCCGCAAGCTGCCGCGCTTCGTTCTGTTCCCTGCTTGAAACGCGAACATAGCCGTATTGCCTCCCTCCGCGATGTTCCGTTTTTCCGTTTTTATGCATTTTTCTGTTCCTCCGATGTTCTGCAAAGAATCACTTCCCTTATTATAGCGAAAGTGCGTAACTGCCGTTTGCGGAACGGATATACCGGATATTATTTCGTTTTTATGCTGTACGCGTTTTTGTACACTTGACATCGGTTTAATGCACTTGTATAATAGGATGGAGTGTCTATATGCTGCCGTATTCTCGGCACCGCTGCGACACATTAACATAAATCGGAGGTGAAATTCTGTGGCTTTTGATGCTTTATATATAATTCTTCCGGTCGCTGCTGCCATTTTCGGCGCAGGCGGCGGAGTATTCGTAAAAAATATATATGACAAGAACAGTGCAGAATCCAAGGTCGCCAAGGCGGACGAGATGGTCAAAAAAATGATCACCGACGCACAGAAGCGCGCCGAAACACTGAAAAAAGAGACCATTCTCGAAGCGAAAGAAGAAGTCTACCGCCTTAAGACCGAGAATGAGAGGGAAAGCAAAGAAAGGCGGAGCGAATTGCAGCGCGCGGAGCGCAGACTTCAGCAAAAGGAGGAAAGTTTCGACAAAAAGCAGGATACCCTTGAGCAGCGCGAGCAGCAGCTTGCAAAGCGCATCAAGGCGATCGATGCAAAAGAAGCTTCCGTCAGCAAGCTTTATGATGCACAGCAGCAGGAACTTGAGCGCGTTGCGGGCATGACGCAGGACGAGGCAAAGGACGTGCTTCTCAACAACGTTGAAAAAGAAGCAAGGCACGAGGCTGCGCTCATCATTCGCGACATTGAATCCAAAGCAAAGGCCGAAGCCGACAGGCGCGCCGTGAACATCATTTCAATGGCGATTCAGCGCTGCGCAGCGGATCATGTTGCGGAATCCACCGTTTCCGTTGTGGCTCTGCCCAACGATGAAATGAAAGGCCGCATCATCGGCAGGGAAGGACGCAATATCCGCACACTCGAAATCGCAACAGGCGTCGATCTTATCATTGACGACACGCCCGAAGCGGTCATCCTTTCCGGATTTGACCCCATGCGCCGCGAAGTTGCGCGAATTGCACTCGAAAAGCTCATCCTTGACGGGCGCATTCATCCCGCACGGATCGAGGAAATGGTCGAAAAGGCACGCAAAGAGGTCGAAACCCAAATCCGCGAAGCGGGCGAACAGGCCGTTTTCGAATCCGGCGTTCACGGTTTGCACCATGAGCTTGTTCGTTTGCTCGGCAGATTGCGTTACCGCACCAGCTACGGTCAGAATGTTCTCAAGCATTCAATCGAAGTTTCGCATCTTGCCGGACTTATGGCAACGGAACTCGGCGTTAACGTTCAGCTTGCGAAGCGTGCAGGTCTGCTGCACGACATCGGCAAGGCGGTTGACCACGAGGTTGAAGGCACGCATAACCAAATCGGCGCGGATCTTGCAAAGAAATATCGCGAAAACAACCAAGTTGTTCACTGCATTCTTGCACACCACGGCGATGTTGAACCCGGAACGGTTGAGGCCGTTCTCGTTCAGGCGGCGGATGCAATTTCCGCAGCAAGGCCGGGCGCAAGGCGTGAAACCCTTGAAAATTACATCAAGCGTCTTGAAAAGCTTGAGGAAATTGCCAATTCCTTTGACGGCGTTGACAAGAGCTTTGCGATTCAGGCGGGCCGCGAAGTCCGCATCATGGTCAAGTCCGATACCGTTTCGGATACGGATATTGTTGTTATCGCAAAAGACATCGTCAAGCGCATTGAATCCGAGCTTGAATATCCCGGACAGATCAAGGTCAATGTTATTCGCGAAACCCGTGCAACGGAATATGCGAAATAATTGCGCCTGACGTTCCGAACAAATTTTTTCAACGCAAAAACCCGTTCCCGAGGTTAGCTGTCCCCGGGAGCGGGTTTATGTTTGTCCGTTTGTCGTTCGCGCTTCCGTCCGCATTTCGCTGCTCCGAACACAGCGGAACCAAACCGAAATCAATCTCTGTTTTCGTTCAGTTTTTCAATCGGACTTCCGCAAAGCAGTCTTCCCTTTGCCGCAAGGCTTATCAGCACGATAACGGCGGCGCAGGCAAAGCTCAGCCCGAGCATTGTCCAAACGGTTGCACCGAACCGCTGCAGTCCGTACAGTTTTGACGCAAGTGCGGAATTCAGGCTGTTATACGCTTCCGGGAATTGCTGCACGAGCCTCCGCGCCGAAAGCACTGCATAGCCCGCATACACGACCCAGCCCACCGCTGCGGCAATTAAGCCGTTTATTAATGCCGTGCCTGCAAATTTTCCGACTGCCTGCCTGCCCGACATGCCGATTGCGCGCAATATTCCGACGTTTCGCATTTGCTCCCTTGCCTCCAGCGTGAGCGCGTTCATAAGCAACATCAGCATTATGACCGCAATGCATCCGCCGACGGACAGAATCAGCGTTATCTGCTGAATGCTTGTTTGCAGATTCGCCGCAAGCGACTCGCGGCGGTTGGACATTCGCACTCCGAGGTCCGCCGCCTTTTTCGCAAGCACATAGTCCGTTGCAGCGTATCCGGAGCGGATATCCGCATAGCAAAATGCGCCCGTGTAAGCAAAATCCCCGTTCATTACATAATTGCCGTCAACGATGTAATCTCGGAATTCATCCGTCAGCTCCGCAAAGGCATTTTTAATCAATGCGGTTGAAGCAGCAACGTTGAAAGTTCTTGCTCCGTAGGCCTCAATTTCGGTAACGGATGTTGAAGTATCGGAACAATAAACGATTCCGCCGACCGTATAGGAAAAAGTTTTGAGCGAATGTTCGCTTTCGTCCCCTATATAGTTTTTTTGCGCCGCTCCGTAAAACGAAAGTTCAATTTTGTCGCCCGGCTTTATTCCGATACTGTCAATATTCCCGTATGTTTCGCGCAGTTCATCGTCATACATTCCATAGTTAATCATGATATTTCCGTCCGAACCGCGCACCGCAAAAAGCAGAACCTGTTCACCCCGCTCATAAGCCTGCCTGTCGAATGCCGAAAGGTCAAGTTCAACATCATTGCGTGCAAGAAGCCTGTCCGTTATGAATTCGGGGTATGCGTACAGATTTGAGTGTATGCCGTCATCATACGGCACATAATAGTATCCGTCGCGAAGCTCCGCTTTGTCCGACGCCCGCGAAGCGGCAAACGCAGGGGAGGATTCCGAACCCGCATAATTCAGCTCAACTTTCATAAGTATGTACGGATCGACCCGCACCATGCCTTGAATTGTGCGCATCTGCTCAACTGCCTTTTCGGGAATCAGGTGTTCATGCATCACATCGTTTTCGTAGTCAAAATCGCTGCTGCAATAGATTTGATATGCGGGGAACCGTTCCGTTTCATGTTTATTGCTCAAAGGCGATGCGGATTCCACCGCCATGAAAAACACTGCCGCACAGAACAGGGAAGCGAGCGCAACGGTCAGCACACGCTTTGCCGCCGCAATGCGGCGCGCTTTTTTCCGTGCAACATGCAGCCTGCCCGTCAGCGGCTGATGCAGAGCGGTTTGGAAAACGATCAGCCGCATCAGAATGATTCCGAACAGCCAGCAAAGCACGGCGAGCCCCACTTGTTTGAAAGGGATATCAACAAGAATTTCCGCGCCGTTTTTGAACAGCGCCGTGCGAAGCAGCAGCCATGTGCCGCCCGCGCCGAGTAAAATGCCGAGGGCAACCGATGGAATGCAGATGAACAGCATTTCAAAAATCTGCATTTGCCGAAGCTGCCGTTTTGTTACGCCGATGCTGCGGAAAAGCGCAATCTGTCTTATCTGTTTTTGCATCTGCATTATGTTGACGCAGACAACCGCAAGCAGCGTGACGGCAAAAATCAATGCCGTAAAGAAAATGTTGTATGTTTGAGTCTCCTGCTGCGCATACTTTGTTGCATTGAATGCAAGCGGCACGCTGCCCACGGTCTGATACACTCTTGCAATAAAGTTTGTTTTGTCCGTGTCGAACCCGGTGCAGAAAAAATTGCTTGTCGGTGCATCGCAAAGCTTTATTCGCAGATCGGAACCCTGCTCCTTCTCTGCATTATTAAAGGCCTCCGCCTGCAATTGCGCCTGCCGCACAATTTCTGCACACGCATTTTCCGTCAGGAGTGCGCTGCAAAGGGTTGCGGAAATTCCGCTTTCGGCGCGTGAACTTGTGCCGTCAAGTTCGCAAACGGGCTTCGTTGCCCAAGTCCAAACATCCGTGTATTCTTTAATAATGCCGACAAGCTGATATGTTCTGACAACGTTGACGGGGTGCGACGTTCCCAATGCGGAGTTTTCCCGCGCCGCAATGCTGACGGAGAGCGTGACATCCTGCCCAAGGGTGTAATCGATGCCGAGTTTGCTCAAAAGATCCGCTTCCATCGCGATTTCGCCGTCACTTTCGGGAAATCTGCCTTCGTTAACCGTAATATGGCCGAGTTTTTTCAGCGTTTCGTCCACTGTGCCGACGCCGTCCTCCCCGATTGTTCCGTAAACATTCATGACGCCGAGTTCATCCAGCCAGTCGCTGTTTGCGGCTGCGCCCTTAAGCTTTGAATTGATGCCCGGCAGGATCAACTGCCACTCGCCGTAGGTCGTTTTTCTGAACACATCGTTCGTTTTTATCATGCTTCCCGAAACGGACAGCGTGATAACCGCAAATGCAAACGATATTGCAAGGATAACGCTCATAAGAACGCTGCTGCGCTTTTTTCCGCAAACGCTTTGCCACGCCAGCTTCAAACACTCCATTTTTGCCTCCGATCCGACAGCGGGTTTCCGCCCGCTGTCCGCTTTGCTGCTGATTATACCCCTTATTGTAAATCAAAAACCTTACGAACAGCTTTCAGCGTGCCTTACAATAACGTAAGACGGGCACGGCTGCACATATTATGTGTCGAAAATACGCCGCCGAAAAACAAAAAACAGCCGAATAAGCGGCTGCCTTTTTTGGTGAGCTTTCCGCAGCAATCTTCTGCAATTCAAAACAGCCGAACGCTCGCCGTTATCAGCAGAACCGATGCCGCAGCAATAACAATTCCGGAGAATACGCAGCGGCAGACAAAGTTTGTTTTCGGAGTTGTGCGCACATATTTTTCCGTGACCTTTCCCTGTTCGAAAAGTTTTTTCAAATCAGGGGAAATATAATTGCGCCTGCGGAAAGCGTTTGCCAATATTGAACCGCCGAAGATAAGAAAGAAAACCGCAGCGATGATTTCGGACAGCCTGCTCACCGTGTTCCAATCCGCTGATGCCGCTGCTCCGCTTGCGTTCACGGCAGCAGCGCCGAATAACGCCAACAGCAAATATGCCGCCGCACCGATGCGCAGCCCGTAAACAAGCTTTTTAAGCTTCTTTTCGTTTTTTTCGGATGAAGTTTTTGTTTCGGCTGTATTCTGCCGTGAGTTTTTGTATGCCATTGTTTGCCCTCTCCGTTCCGTTTTTTCCGCCTGCCGTATGCCTGCGCCGCCGATATAGTACCACCCGCCCGCGGCCGTGTCAAGCATCGGGAGCGTTCACGATGTTTCGCTTTTCAAAAGGCTCGGCTCCGCCGTTTGCTTTGTCCGAATACCTTTTAATCGTTTTTTTAAAAAGTTAAGGCGTGAAAATGTTCCTTCCCTTGCGTCTGCCCGTCTTAAATGATATAATAGACTCGCGATACAACATCGGTTTCGGAAGTGCTCCGAATGATTTCCGCTTACCCCTGCTGCACACCGCAGGCTTAAGTCGGCAATTCACTT
>OMNT01002806.1_pt1 | contig 13411 bp, 10 predicted proteins | sample 1672551 | NCBI WGS metagenome assembly OMNT01 (sample SAMEA3136698, study PRJEB25190) | human gut metagenome
CGAAGGGGAATATACATACGAAACACCGGGGCAGAGACGGCGCAAAGCCAGAATTTCATTTCCATCCAGTTATAGTATGAAAGATCAGGGCGAACTGCCGTCAGTGCGGAATCAGGGACAATGGGGCACCTGCTGGGCACATGCGGTTATCAGTTCAGTAGAGACGAATATGATAAAAAAAGGTCTGATCCGGGCGGAGGATGTGGATTATTCCGAACGCCATCTGGCTTATTTTGCACACAGAAGAAATGAGACAGATGGAGATGGAGAGGATGATTATACTGAAAAATATGGATGGTATGGAGGCGGCAATGCGTATCAGGCGAAGGGCATGCTGGCAAACTGGTATGGCGCAGCGTCTGAGCAGGATTATCCGTATGCTTCTTATAGCACGATGGAGGATTTGACGGAAAGTGACAGAAAAGTTTCTGTATGTCATTTGACAGATGCCAGCCGTTTGAGTACACCGGAGGATGTGAAGCTGGCTGTCATGAACACCGGGGCGGTTATGTGTTCCTTTTATACGGGTGATGGAACAATCAGCACGGCACAGGGGAAAGTGTATCACGCAGAGTATCACAAGACAGATCATGCGGTCAGTATTGTCGGATGGCAGGATGATTATGCAAGAACAAATTTCGATGACAATGGAAAAAAGCCGGAACATGACGGGGCATGGCTGTGCCGGAATAGTTGGGGAAGCACCTGGGCAGAAGAGGGATACTTCTGGATTTCCTATGAGGATGCGACGCTGACAGAGTTTTGGAGTTTTGAAGCGGAGAGGGCGGATGATTATGACAATATCTATAGCCATGACGGGGCGGCAGTTTCTCTGGCTACCAGCGTATCAAAGTCGGCCAATATTTTCTGTACACAGGGAGTGGAGGAGCTGAAGGCGGTTTCTTTTCAGACTTATAGCAATTACGATTATCAGATTGATATTTATGCAGCGGGAGAGAGCACAATGGAGACGCCGGCGGATGGGCTGCTGGTTTATTCACAGGAAGGATCTTTGAAATATCCTGGATACCATGTGATTCCGCTGGAAAAAGGTGTGACGCTGGATGACGGGATGAAATATGCAGTGTCTGTGAGCCTGACGTCAAAGGATGGAACAACAGTTTATACGTATGTGGAAAAAGGAAGTACTTATTCGGCGGAAGCCGGACAGTCCTTTTTTTACGGAACTTCCGGGTGGCAGGATACGACCGCAGATGATTATAAAAATGTAACGATCAAGGCATTTACAGATAATGTAGAGAGGGTGGATAAGTCGGAGCTTCTCTCTGTAATAGAGGAGGCGGAGCAACTGACATCAGCCGAATATACGGCAGCATCCTGGGAACATTTGCAGGAAGAGCTTTCAAAGGCAAGAGCTGTGTATACATTGTCAGGAACAACAGAACACGAGCTAATCCAGACGGTGCTCTCTCTGAAAGAAGCCGTAAATACGCTTGTATCAGCTATGGTGTATGTTGCAGATGAAGAGGAATTCGAAGCTTTTTCGAAGTCTGTAAATTCTGGAAATACCTATGAGGGACAGACAGTTTGCCTTCTGAATGATTTGGATATGGCGGGAGTTACCCACACGGCGATTGGAGATTCCGGAAATTCATTTCAGGGAACCTTTGACGGAGGCGGACATGTAATAGCGAATCTCACTTACAGCTATCGGTACAGTTATGGCGGATTGTTTGGATACATCGGGGAAAAGGGCTGTGTGAAAAATGTTTCTCTTTTGAGTGCACAATTTCAACTGGACTCCAGCTATTCCGGATGTCTGGCAGGAACGAATCTGGGAACGATAAGCGGGTGTACGGTAGAAGGAAGGGCTTCTTTTGATTGTAACAGGGGAAACCTGGGCGGCATGGTAGGAAGTAATGAAGGGACTGTTGAAAACTGCCATTTTAAAGGGACCGTTTCTTTTACAAATCAGCAGAGCGTTAGTTGTTTTATAGGAGGACTGGTTGGAAATAACGCGGGGACAATTTCCAGATGCTTTATGGAGGGGGAGATTGTTTCAGACGGGGTAGGATCCACGGGCGGAATCGTAGGCTGGAGCGCTGAGAATTCAACGGTGAGCCAGTGCTATAATCTGGCTGCGATCAGCGGAAGCCCTGAGGGAGATACAAGGACAGCGGGAATCGGCGTGGTTCTGGCAGGAACGACGAGTGACTGCTATAATTACGGAAAGCTTGAGCGGACGACAGCCACCGAGTTTGGCGCAGTGTATGCTTATACGAACGGAACAGGCCAGGTTTCGAATTGCTATTATTTGAACACCAGCAGTTCGAAGGGGGGATACAGTCCGAGATTTACTTCCGGCTCTATGACAGAGGAGGATTTTTCATCCGGAAAAACAGCATATTATTTAAACAGTCATGGAGGAAAAGACAGCAATACGTATGAATGGTCTCAGAAAGACGGGGTGCCGATCCTGGCGGATAGTGAAAATAAGGCTGTCATAAAAGTGACCGTGCGTCAGGATGCAGAAAATGCTGAACAGCTATCATTAAATGGCGTCATCAACGGGGAATTTTATGCAAAAGGCGGTACGGAAGCAGAGCTTCAGGTTCCGGAAGAGGTGCCGGGGTATCTCTGGTCTGTCGAGGCCGGGGAAATGATACCTTCCGAGGGCGGCGGGAATCGGTATGTGCTGCCGGATACGGATGTGGAGATTCTTGTGAAGTGCCAAAAGACCGCCATAGATTATAGTATCATCTACCATCTGAATCGTGGGAACGGTGCAGAGGCGGGCAATTACAATATAGAGACGTCGGTGCTCCTGCCCACGCCAACAAGGGCAAAAGCAGAGTTCCTGGGCTGGTATGAGAATGAAGCGTGCGAGGGAGAACCCGTAAGGGAGATTCCGGAGGGAAGTACCGGAGATAGAGAATTCTGGGCAAAATGGAATCATTTGGGATATGAAGTTATATTTCCGGCGAAAAAGGGATATGAAATAGCATCGGTTGACGGCTATGAGAATGGAAAGATACCGGAGGACGGCTCTTATCTGTTTACAGTGAACGTGCAGGAGGGATATGATGCGTCTGGCATGACGATTCAATATGGGGAGAATGTGCTGACGCCTTCTGACGGGATGTACCGCATCGACCATATCCTGTCCGATATTGATGATATAACAATCGGGGGAGTAAAGCTGGGAAGTGGGCATTATGCAGTGGAAAGCTATCAGGGTTACGTGGGAAGAGAAGCAGTCATAAGGCCCACAGCTCCTGCAACCGGAATCAAACGGCCGGAAGATCTGACATTTTCGGAAAGCATTACCGTGGGTACGGAGGAGGAAGTTCATGTCATGACCTGCGATGAGGAGGGAACGACCAGTGATCCGGAGGTAGTCGGATTCAGGCGGGATGTTACGGCTCCCGTAATCTCCACGGTTTCTGTAGTATCGGCAGGCGATGAGAAAGGCGTTTATCTCACTGTCCATGCGGACGATTCAGAAAGCGGCGTATCGGGATATTCCTTTGATGGCGGCGAAACCTGGCAGGAGAGCAACAGATATTATGTGGTATGTGGAGAGACGGAAGTTACCTTTAAGAAAGGCATCTGTGTTCGTGATTATACCGGAAACATGGCAGAGTATACGAAACAGGTGATCATTCCGGACCATGTATTCGTGGATATTGGCACGATTGCCGGATATACCCTGAGTCTGAAAGGAAATATCGGGGTCAACTTTTATATGGAGCTGGCTGGAAGCGTAGCAGGGAGTGATACGGCTTATATGCACTTTACACTTCCAAACGGAACGGAGAAGGATGTTTTGGTAAGTGAGGCGGTAAAAGATACCACAATGGTGAAGGGGAAAACGTATTATGTATTTTCCTGTGACGTGGCGGCCAAGGAGATGACAGACGAAATCAGGGCGCAGGTGATTGTTCCCGGAGATGTTGTAAGGTATGGGAAGGAATATACCTATACAGTAAAACAATATGCAGATTATCTGTTTCAGCATAAAGACAATAATGCCACGTATGAAAAGGCGGCAGGATTGATTAAGTCTATGCTGAACTATGGAAGCTATGCGCAGAAGTATTTTAAGCACAGGGAAGAAACGCCTGCAAATGCCGGGGATTATATAACGGAAGAAGAAAAGGATGTATCCGCGGTGACGGCAGACATGCTTATTTCTTATGGTAATCCGGCAGAACAGAAGAGCGAATTTGTGAAATTTGAAGGGTCAAATTTATTACTGCTTTCCCAGACAACGCTGCGGCTGTATTTTACGGTGGATGAGACAAAAGTGGAGGATGTGGTATTTACCTGCATCCGAAACGGAGAAGAACGTGAGCTGGAAAAAATGAAGTCAGGAAATTACTATCATGTCGAAATCACGGATATTGCTGCAAAGGATTTGGATGAAACCTATACGGTAACCGTTTCGGATTCATCTTCCCGGCTGGAGGTGCAGTATGGTGTTTTGGCGTATTGTTATAATGTGCTGAAACGGGAAATCACAGATCAGCGCACACAGGAACTGAAAGATGTGATTGCAGGATTATATCTGTATAATCAGGAAGCGAACCGGTATTTTGAAAAGTAAGAGGGAACATGGGCTTCGGTAAGGTTGGATTTTCCCTGGATGAGCAAAACCACGGCGTGTTTATGGCAATACAAGGAAATGCTGGCTTAGCCGCCGGCATTTCCTGTATCATGAGAACTGGGAAGTGCATTTCTATAAAAATATCAAAAACGCCCTGAAAATTTATGATAAAAAAATCAAAATATGAGTAAATGTTAAAATTTAAAGCAAATGAAGGAATAAAAATCCTTTGTTTGCTTTATTTTTTTTACACCAAAAGAGAAATCGCAGAAAAAAATGAAGCCAAAACTGTACAAATTTTGCGCCGGATTTCGGCACCAGGGGAAAAGGATGGGGTGAAAAGATGGACGACAGGATGCTGATATCGAACAAGACAAAGTTTTTTAAACTTGCAGATATGGTGTTGCAGGAGCATCTGCCGGAAAAGTATGAACTGTTCAAACATATCAAAATGAAAGATATGGAATACAGGCAGTCCAGAAAATATGGCGGATGGTATGAATTGCAGTTCAGGCTGGGAGAAGACCTTGCAACCTGTGATCTGAGGATTTTTTGCAAAGAGCCATGCTTCCGTGTCCGGTATGGGCCAGAGTTTATGGGAAGCGGCTATAAATATGACAAGATCTTTGTACTGGCACAAAAGCAGCTTGAAGAGCTGGGAATGGTAAAAAAGGAAATAGAAGCAGCCAGCTAAAAACGTGCCGGATTCCGGCACCAGGGGATAAGAAAGGATAAGGAATATGAGAAAAGGAACTATTTTTGCAGTATGGAATTTAAAAGGCGGAGTCGGAAAGACCACGACAACCATTAACCTGGCGTATGACTGGGCAGAGCTTGGGCGAAGGGTTCTGGTCATCGACCTGGACCCGCAGGTGAACACCACGCCGATTTTTACGAAAGCGAACGAACTCGGATGCACAGTCCTGGACATCCTGGAAACATCGGAAAGGGCGGGGAGGGCAGCCTGCCGTACAAAGTATAAGAACATTGCCATCATTAAAGGGAGCGCTTCCCTGTGGGAAGGCTACCAGGAGGACGCGCTGGAAAGAGGGCTGCGGGACGTCCGGCAGGATTATGACGCCATAGTTATCGACTGCCAGCCCTCCTGCGGTTCCCTTGTAAGGAACGCACTCTATGCCGCAGATGTTATCCTGACGCCGGTGGTCCTTGACCGTTTTTGTCTGGACAACCTGCATACGGTAAGCGACATTATTTCGGATATTGAAAGTGACAAAGAAAAGGAGGTCGGCTGGAAGGTTTTTGCGAACAAAGTAAGGAACATATGCTCGCAGAAAGATATTTATACAGACCTCACGGAAAGGAGCGATTATCCATTTTTAGACACGTGCATCAGTGACCGGGCGGCTGTCCCGAACTCACTGGCGCTCCGGAAACCGTTGAGGAGACATGCGAAGAATAATGCAGCAACCACAGATTTTGAGGCATTGAGCCGGGAAATATGGGAGGTGCTGTGATGGCCGATTTCAACACGCTGTTTGCAGGCAGGGAGAGGGCGAACAGGGATGTAACAAATGAAAGGGTAAAGATCACCTACCTGCACTACCAGAAGCTGGCGGAAAGCCCACTCCAGTACCGGAAGTATGACAGGAAGGCGCTGGAGGATATGGCGGACATCATTGCGGCGGACAGGATGGTGCTCCAGAACCTGGTGGTGCGCAGGATCGACGCGGACCAGTACGAAATCATAGCCGGGCACAAGCGCAGGGCGGCATCGCGTATCCTGGTGGAAGAGAGGGGGCTTGAAAAATATGCGTTCCTCCCATGCGTCATCCAGAAAGAAGATGACGTCCACACGAGGTTTTCCGTGGTGAGCACTAATGTACGCCCGCCCCAGACACCTTATGAAACGCTCCATGAGATAGAAGAGATGCGGAAACTCCTGCTGGAGCATCCGGACGCTTTCCCGGATATGAAAGGCGGGAGGATGGTAGAGCGCCTGGCAGAGCAGCTCCATATGTCCCGCAGCACAGTGTCGGAATACCGGGCGATTTCGAACAACCTGGGTGAAAAAGGGATGGAAGCATTTAAGGATGGACGCCTGGAGAAAAGCGCGGCGGTAGCGCTTGCCGGGCTGCCGGATGAAGAGCAGGAGCGGCTGATCGAGGAGGGGAAACTGACACATAAAGAAATCCATACATACAAGCAGGAAAAGAAAGCATCCGGGCAGAAACGGATTCGGGAAACGGAGAAACCCCATGCAGACTGCCAGGAAGAGAGCAGTATAGAACATGTTCCAGGGCAGCCGCATTTACAGCAGCCGGAACTGGAGCTGATGAAAAACGATGCGGAAAGGGAAGCATTTGTTGACGGTTACCAGAATTGGAAAATCTGGATTGACACGGAGGAAACCAGGGAGCGGTATTACCGGTATGACCTTCCGGATGGGAGCAGCTTTGTTGTAAAGGTTTATTTCCATAAATGTTTCAATTACGCAATGGACAAGCCCTTGCCGGAGCGTTACAGGGAAGGATGGGGAGCGGAAGAATATTATATCCTGGAAAAGGGCGAGCATTTCAGGGACTGCAAGACCAGCAGGAGTGCCCTGGCCGAACATCTCAAGCGGATGCAGAAATAGGGGGAAAAGGCGCGGCGTGCCAGAATCCGGCACGGGCGCTGCCATAGAAAGGCAGGTGATGCGAAATAAATTGTTAAGCGGCATTTTCTTATTACCAGTGGCGACGCAGTCGCATCAAATTAAAATATCCATGAACAGAAAACAGATCTGACAGTGTGCTGTGAAAAACGGCACGCTTTTTTCTTGCATGTAATCCAGAAAGCGTTATGATGAAGATGTAACAAAAAAAGGAGAGAACCCTCGTCCCGCCAAAGACACTGTTCTCTCCAAAACTCCCTGCTACGGCCAAACCGCAACAGATCATCCATGCTTATGATACGACTGTTCTCTATTTTTTGCAAGTTGAATGAGATTAAAATTTCAGACAGGAAGTGGTTTGAGGATGCAGCCGGGATGTCTCTGGCTCCCAGCCACCCCTGCCCATACTGTTCGTCCAAAGGAACTCTGCGACTTTTTGCACACTATAATAGATATCTGGTGGAATGGGATGGACAGGCGCAAAAATGCAGCACAGTTACTGTACCAAGGTATATCTGTGATTCCTGTGGACATACCCACGCGGACCTGCCGTCCTGCATCGTCCCGTATAAATCTTATTCCCTGAGATTCCTCCTCATTGTCCTGCGGGCTTATTTTATCCGGCCCGGCTCTGTAGAACATCTTTGCGAGCATTACGGCATTACCATTTCCATGCTTTACCGCTGGCTGCGTCTCTTCCGGCAGCAAAAAGCGCTCTGGCTGGGCGTATTGGAAGACATGTCCGCAATAGCAGCCTCATTTATAGATTCTATGGATGGCAGGCGGTTAAAGGACTTCTTTCTGGCATTCCGTTTTTCTTTCATGGAATCTCCACGCATCATAGATTTAGGGATGCTGTCCCGGCAGCCCCATGATCCAGATGGTATCACATAATCCGGGAATGGAAGACCGCCCATAGTCCTGCTATGCTGTAAAAAACAGCAAAGGAGACAAACCTATGAAAACAGAAAATACGAAAAATGAACAGATGGAGACCGCAAGGGTCCGTTTTGGCCTCATTGCCCCGATGGTACAGGGGACTTTCCCAGACGAATCCCTGGCCGCGTACTGCCGCAGGGTTGCCGCCTTTCCGGTAAAACTGCCGGATGGGAGGCAGGTACAGTACAAAGCAAAGACGCTGACGAAATGGCTGAGTCTTTATAACCGGGGCGGCATGGATGCCCTTATGCCTAAAACCCGCTGTGACAAGGGCGGTACCAGAGTGATCACAGAAGAAGCCGAAACAGAGATCCGAAGACTACGCCGGGAATATCCCCGACTGAATGCTACACAGATCCATGATCGTCTTGTAGAAGGGGCCATCCTGCCGGCAACCGTATCTGTGTCAAGTGTGCAGCGCTATATAAAAAAGAACCATCTGCGCGGAAGTGCGGCCGCATCGGTAAAGGATCGGAAAGCGTTTGAAGAGGCATATTTCGGCGGGATGTGGCAGGCGGATACCTGCTATCTTCCTTACCTGAAAGAAGGAGGCCGTTCCAGAAGGGTATACCTTGTCATGATCCTGGATGATTATTCCCGGATGATCGTTGGAGGAAAGCTCTTTTATCAGGATAACGCTGCCAACTTCCAGCAACTCTTACGGGAAGCAGTGGCGACTTATGGGATACCCCATAAACTTTATGTCGATCATGGTGCGCCTTACAGCAATGAACAGCTTTCTTTCATCTGTGGATCTGTTGGGACAATCCTTCTGCATACGCCGGTAAGGGACGGTGCCAGCAAAGGGAAAGTAGAGAGGAATTTCCGGACACTGAAGGAACGCTGGCTGTACGGTATTGATATTTCGCAGATACAGTCGCTGGAAGAATTCAACCGTATGCTTGCGGAATATATCCGGAAACACAATACCACCATCCACTCGGTAACCGGGCAGGCTCCGTTAGAGAGATACCTGGCTACAAACGAACGGATCCGCAAACCCAGGGACCGGGAATGGCTGGAGGAATGCTTTCACAATCGGATTATCCGCAGGGTAAACCGGGATGCGGCCGTCCATTTCGGAGGCGATGTATATGACGCGCCGATTCAGTTCATCGGCCAAAAGATGGAAGTCCGCTACCTTCCCGGGGATATGCAGAGCGCTTACATCCTTTATGGAGGGGAACATTACCCGTTGCGTCTGACGGACCGGGTGGCAAATGGGCAGATCCGGCGTGAGAAACTGGTACAGATCGATTACGGAAGGGAGGCGTCAAAGAATGTTCACTGATTATTATGGCCTTTCCTTTAACCCATTTGATAAGCAGTGTACGAAAGAGCGCGGCGCGTTCCGGTCACGGGACCACCGGCAGATGCAGTCACGCCTTGATTATCTGAAGACCGTACGGGGGATCGGCGTGTTTACAGCCCGTCCTGGAATGGGCAAGACCTATGCGCTGCGATGTTTCATGAACGGCCTGAACCCGAACCAGTACCAGACAGCCTACATTAACCTGTCGACAATCAGTGTGACAGAGTTCTACCGCCAGTTCTGCGACCTGCTGGGGCTGGAACCGAGTGGGAACAAGACACAGATGTTCAAGGCGATACAGGAGCGGGTGTATTATCTGTATAAAGAAAAGAAGCAGCCACTGATCCTTGCGATCGATGAAGCACAGTATCTGAATTATAACATCCTGCGGGATTTGAAGATGTTGATGAATTACAGTTACGATTCCCTGAATTGTTTCAGCCTGGTACTGGTGGGCGAGCCGTATTTGAACCACATCCTGGAGAAACAGGTACATGAAGCATTGCGCCAGCGGATTACCGTTCATTATAACTATGAAGGGCTGTCTGATCAGGAGGTGCCGGACTACATCCAGCATAAACTGGAACTTGCAGGAGGAAGCCGGAGTATCCTCGGAGGGGATGCAGTCAGCGCGATCCATGGATACAGCGAAGGGAATGCCCGGAAGATCGATAACCTGATGACGGATGCCTTAACGATCGGTGCCCAGCAGGATAAGCATGTCATTGATGCCGAAATCATACTGGCGGCAGCCAATAACCAGTCTTTAACATAGTTACGATAAGATGCAGCAACAGCGGCAGAAACGTGATTTTGAGATACGATTCTGCCGCTATTATTAGACAATATGTAATGACCTCCAATTTGTAGGTTCGTGGATTTACCTGTATACTATAGATTGGAAAAATCAAAGGTAACAGGGATTACCGCATACAAATGGAGGTCATCAAATGAATTATAGCACAGTTTACGTAGGAATGGATGTACACAAGGAAACTTTTTCACTCTGCTGTTACACAAATGAGAAAGAGCAGGCCGAGTATTCTCAGAAAGTTGATGGGCATTACAGTAAAGTCCTTAACTATCTGGAAGCCATGCGTTTCCACTACGGAGACGATGCCGTATTTATATGCGGTTATGAGGCTGGCTGCCTTGGCTTCACGTTATACCACCAGCTTACAAGCCATAACGTGAAATGCGTGATTCTTGCCCCGCCTACAATGCCAAAACCAGCCGGCAAGAAAAAAGCGAAAACAGATAAGCGTGATGCCGCTTTGATTGCACGGTGTCTGGCCCATCGTGATTACAGCCCGGTACATATCCCTACGGAGCAGGATGAGCAGGTCAAGGAGTATATCCGAATGCGGCAGGATCACAAGCTCGCACTGAAAAAGGTAAAGCAGCAAATCCTCGCTTTCTGCCTGCGCCACAACTATCGGTATGATGCAACCAAAAACCATTGGACACAAGCGCATTTACAGTGGCTCCGGTCTTTAAAGCCGGACGGCCTTTATCAGGAAATCCTCTCAGAATACCTTTCCTCCTATGACCAGCTGACGGATAAGCTGGAACGACTGGACCGCCGTATTGAGGAATTGGCAGCTCAGCCGGAATATCAGGAAAAGACCCAGCACATGTCCTGTTTCCTTGGTATTAAAACCCAGACTGCACTTTCCACTCTGGTAGAAGTCGGCGATTTTAAACGCTTCGCCAGCGCCCAGCAGTTTGCTTCTTATCTGGGGCTGACCCCGGGGGAGGATTCCAGCGGCGGAGACCAGAACAGGCTTGGGATTACCAAAGCAGGAAACAGCCATATACGAACCTTGCTGATAGAAACGGCTCAGAGTTATACCCGCGGTCAGATCGGATATAAATCCAAAACATTAAAGGCGCGTCAATATGGCAATCCGGCTGATATCATCACCTATGCGGACAAAGCGAATGAACGACTGAGGCGAAAGTATTACCGCATGGTGCTAAACCAGGGAAAGAAAGCCAATGTTGCTAAAACAGCAGTTGCCAGGGAGCTTGCCTGCTTTATCTGGGGGATGATGACAGGAAACACACAATAACCGTATTGGGAATATCACATTGTCCTGGGAATATCAAGGCCAAGCCGCCAAAAGGCGGTGCTGCGCAGTCCTGACATTCCCATGCTACTGTGATTGCGGGCAATCAAGCGTTGTAAGCAGCACTCTGCTGTTTACAACACAGCAGTTAATAACTGGAGAGTCTTTGAAAGGGCTTTGGCATCTTTCAAGGTTCGAGCCATCTACGACAAGACTATGTTGGCACAGGATTTCCTGTGATCCACGCTTTTAGACGGTAGGTCTCACGGCGGACCATTGACCTGTAGGTAAGGAGCAATCCGAATCCACGTATATCAGAGTGGCCAATGCCGGGGATTGATATGCCTAAAGCTCTTTCACGGGCTCTCCAGCTAAAATTCAATAAATTTGTGGTGATTTTTTTTAATTTACCTCTTGACAAAAGTCATTACATATCAGTTTTGAGGATACAAAAAAGTGCTGTTGGTGGTGACGAGAATCTGCCTCTCAACAATCTGCTCATTCTGCCACTGGATAATATCTTTTGCACGAATATCGCACATTTTCTTATTCTCAAAGTACGGTAACAATTTTGTGCGTAAGATATGCTCCTTTGTCAGCCAAGTATTGTGTTTCAATTTCGGCTTCATATCCCTTGTGTACGCCTGCACAAATTCCCCGAAAGTCATATCTAAGTCAGCCGCTTCTTTCATACGGAAATGATGTTCCCACTCCGTAGCTTCTCTTTTGGTTTTGAAACCTCTCTTGACTTTCCGGCAGTTCTTTCCCGTCCAGTCATAATAATGGAACGATACATACCATGTTCCACGCTGTTCATCTTTATATGCCGCCATAGTTCGCCCTCCTTAGTTCGCCGCCTGCGCCATGCCGTAGAATTTTTCTTCATAATATTTTCTGCTGACACGTCCGGCGATTGTGATAAAACCTTTTTCTTCCAGTTCCTCATTCATCTGTCGTACTAATTTGTAAGCAAACGGTTTAGAAACGCCCAACTCCTGCGCCACCTCTCCGGCAGTTACAAATAGTTCATTCTTCATTCAATATCCTCCTTTTATTTAGCGTTTTTGTTAAGTTCCGTATTCGTATTATACTTAACATTTCTGTTATTGTCAATAGCTTATTTGTTAAACTTATCTTTTTTATTAAGTTTAGCATTTCTGATAAGTTTTTGTTGCTGTATTATCTGAATTATGATAGAATATATGGAGAATACAAAATTGAGAGGTAAGCTATGGAGTATACGATACGAGAAATACAAAAACAGGAATATCCGTTACTGGATAATTTTCTATATGAAGCAATTTTTATCCCCGAAGGAACCAAAGCACCGCCGAAAAAGATCATCAAAGAGCCGGAGTTGCAGGTGTATGTTGCGGATTTTGGGAAAAAGAAAGATGATAGCTGTTATGTTGCGGAAACGTCTGGGAAAATAGCAGGAGTGGTCTGGTGCCGGATCATGGATGATTATGGGCATGTAGATAATGATACGCCTTCACTTGCAATATCGCTTCTTGAGGAATTCCGGCATTGCGGAATCGGAACCGCATTGATGCAGCACATGCTTACCGCATTAAAACAACAGGGCTATCCACAGGTATCTCTGTCAGTGCAGAAAGCGAATTATGCCGCACGGATGTATAAAAAGCTCGGGTTTGAAACTGTGGAGGATAAAGAGGAAGAATACATTATGGTTCGCAGACTGTGAACACAGAGATGAAGTCTGGTTTTACAACCTGGAACGAGTTGTACGCAGAGATGGGAGAAACAAAATGTATCGGTTATTTCCAGACAAAGATATTATTTGCCGAAACATATGGTGTTTTACCGTTGGAGTATCGACGTCTGCCGGAAATAAGGAGCGCCAGAAGGAAGAAAAATGGATCCTGAGGAAATACTTGACACCGGGTACA
>OMNT01002808.1_pt1 | contig 13406 bp, 10 predicted proteins | sample 1672551 | NCBI WGS metagenome assembly OMNT01 (sample SAMEA3136698, study PRJEB25190) | human gut metagenome
CGTTCGTCATGCCGTCCGGCGCGGTGAAACCCGGCAGGTGCCGCTTGCCGAATTCGATCGTCAGGCTGCATTTTTGTGCCGCCTCGGCAGTGTTTCGAACCGCCTCCTCATAGCCGCTCATGCGGCGAAGCATCTCCTCTTCCGATTTGAGATAGAATTCATCCGCCTGCATCCGCATTCGGTTGGTTTCGTCCACAAAATGCCCCGTTTGAATGCAGAGCAGAACATCCTGCGCCTCCGCATCCTCCTTTCGGACATAGTGAATATCGTTTGTTGCAACAGTCTTTATGCCGAGTTCCTTTGCAAGCGCATCCAAACGCGGAAGAACTATAAGCTGCTCCGGGATTCCGTGATTTTGCAGCTCAATGTAAAAATCATCGCCGAACATACCCTGAAGGCGTTTTGCAAGGCGGCGCGCTTCATCGTATCTGTTCATCAGCAGAAGCTGCGGAATATCGCCCGCAAGACATGCCGAAAGGCATACAAGCCCCTCACAATGCTTTTCCAGCAAATTATAGTCAATGCGCGGCCGATAATAAAAACCGTCCACAAACGCAATTGAGGACAGTTTGATAAGGTTTTTGTACCCCGTTTCGTTTTTGCATAAAAGCACAAGGTGGCCGTTTTCTCTCGTGCCCTGTTTTTCGTAAATTGAATTCGGCGCAACATAGGTTTCCATGCCGATAATGGGCTTTATCCCCTGTTTCATGCACTCTTTATAAAACGCTATCGCGCCGTACATATTGCCGTGATCCGTTATCGCAAGCGAATCCATGCCCAATTCCTTTGCACGCGAAACAAGCTCGCGTATCCGCGCCGCGCCGTCCAGCAGGCTGTATTCGGTGTGAACATGAAGATGCGTAAAACCCATTTTTTCCTCCTTATGTGCCGATGAACCTTTTCCCCATGCCGCACTGTTTGCGGAAAACGCGGAAACCGCCCCCACTGAATCAGTCCGGCATTTCCGTCCGTATGTCTTCCGCCATTTCGCACAGTTTTCTGAGGCGATAATTTGCGGCGGATCTTCCGATGCCTATTTCCTCCGCAAGTTCGGACAGCGGCATTTCAAAATTGTTGAGCCTCGCTTCCGCGACAATGCGAAGCGGCGGCGGAAGATTCTCCGCGCCGACAACGCTCAGAACAAGGCGAATATCCTCCGCCTGCTTCATTGCCGTGCGCGTTGCCTTCTCAATGTTTGCATTTATGCAGTTCACGCCCCTGTTCACAGTGTTGTTGAGTTGGCGCACGATTCGCTGTTCGTTAAGCACCATCACGGCATCCGATGCCCCGGCAAGCGCAAGAAAATCCGACAGTGTCTCCGATTCTTTGATGTACAGCACAATGCTGCCCTTGCGTTCGGTGCACTTGATACGAATTCCGAAATCGGAAATCATCCGTTTTGAAAACATTGCAAGCTCGGCATTTTTGAACACAAGCTCACAGTGATATGCTTTTTTTGGTTCCGACACCGAACCGCAGGCAAGGAACAGCCCGCGAATAAATGCGCGCCGCTGCATCTCTGTTTCGATAACACTCTTCGGAACATGCGGCTCATAACTCTTTTCGCCCTCCGCATCAAAGCTCACAAGCCCGGTCGCCGTCAAAAAATCATCAATACCGTTCCCGTGGAGCAGGAGTTCGCAGTATTCCGCATTCAATCGCTCGTGCTTAACGCGGTTCAATTGGCTTTCAAGCCCGAAATACTGTGCCGCCAGCTTGGAAACAAGGCTCAGCGCCGCTTCGCTTTCAAGCACATAGTGCACACCCCAGCGCCGCTTCGCCGGCATCAGTTTCAGCGCACCGATGCTCAGAGTGAATGCGCTTAAAAGCGCGTGCGCATCGGCCTCACGCTTTATTTTCTGCTCCGAAATTTCCTTTTTTACTCCGGCAGAGAACGACGGGCATTCGTGTTCGCTCTGTTCCGCCGTTTTTTTTGCATTTTCGTTTTTAAAACCGCTGCCGTCGATTTTGCTGTTGTGTTTTTTTTCGTTCATTTCAAATGTGCACGTTCGTGCCGCCCTTTGCGCTGCGCTTTTTTATTCGCCGCCGCAATATTTATCTCAATACTGTTCTATTTCGGTTCAAACCGCGTCCTTATATCATCCGCTTCGGAAACAAGATCCCGATGCTCAAGCAGAACGGAGCATTTGTCTTTCATTCTGTCGTGAAGCGCTTCCGCCATCGCAACGGAACGATGCCTGCCGCCCGTGCATCCGAACGCAACCATAAGCCGCCGCTTGCCCTGCTTTATAAACTCCGGAATCACAAGATCCAGCATGTTTTCTATCATGTTCAGCTGCCTGCGAACATTTGCATCGGAAAAAATAAATCGGCGAACCTCTTCATCCCTGCCGGATTTGCAGCGCAGCTCTTCAATGTAGAACGGGTTTGCGGTGTAGCGCATATCGAAGATAAAATCCGCATTTTTCGGAATTCCGCGTTTGAAGCCGAAACTTGAAATTATCAGTCTGAGCGGAATATTCTTTCCCCGCATTAAAATATCCTCAACCGTTTTTCGAAGCTCGTTCAGCCGCATGTTCGTCGTGTCAACGATATAATTCGCCTTCTCCTTCAACGGGATTAGAATTTCGCGTTCGGTTTGAATGCCTATGCCGACATCGTCATTCATCGGGTGGCGGCGGCGCGTTTCGCTGTATCGGCGCACAAGCACGCTGTCCTCGCACTCAAGGAACATTATTTCGTACGGACATTCAAGCCGGCGCAGTTCATCATAAGTGTTGAGCGGATTGTAGCCGAACACCGATTCGCGGCTGTCGATAACAAGCGCGACGCGTTCGATGTTGTTTTCGCTGCTGCTGCAAAGCTCAATGTATTGTTTTGCAAGCTGACAGGGCATATTATCTGCGCATACAAAGCCCATATCCTCAAGAATGCCGAGAACTTGAGATTTTCCCGCACCCGAAAGCCCTGTGACGATTAAAATATACATTCTGTTTTCCTCAGTTTTATCCCGACGTATGTTTTCCGTTTTTGTTTATATTGTTGTACTCGAATTTTATTTAATAATTTTAATCTCCGGCTCAAGCAGAACACCGAATTCTTTATATACGCGTTCGCGCACAAGGTCAATCAGGTTAAGCACATCCGCGCATGTTGCTCCGCCGCAATTGACGATGAACCCCGCATGCTTCGGGCTGACTTCCGCCCCGCCGATTCTTGTGCCTTTGAGCCCCGCCTGTTCTATCAACGCACCTGCGAAATGCCCCTCGGGCCGTTTAAAAGTGCTTCCTGCGGAAGGATACTCAAGCGGCTGCTTTTCTTTGCGGCGCATATTAAATTCCTCCATTCTGCGCCGAGCTTCCCCGTCGGCATCAACAGCAAGTTCAAACTCCGCTCCCGCAACAACGGCATTCGGAAAGGCGTAAACAGAGCTTCTGTACCCAAGATCGCCCGCATGAACGATTTTTTTTGCAATGCGTCCGCATTCAACAACGGTGACGCTTTTAAGCACCTGTTTTATCCCCCCGCCGTATGCACCTGCATTCATTGCAACCGCACCGCCGACCGTGCCCGGGATACCCGCTGCCCATTCAAGCCCCGCAAGTCCCTCGGCGACGGCCGCCTTTGCAGCCGTGCAGAGCAGTGCACCCGCTCCGCATTTCAGCCTTGTTCCGTCAAACCCGACGCCCGCCATGCGCGCACCGATTCGGATGAACAGAGCCTCAACGCCGCTGTCGGAAACGAGAAGATTGCTGCCGTTGCCGATAATATACGCAGGGTAATCGCAGCTCCGCGCCGCAGAAAGCATTGCGCAAAGCTCGTCCGCATCCTTCGGCTCCGCAAAAAAAGTTACGGGACCTCCGATGCGGAAAGTTGTGAATTCCCGCGCCCGAACATTCCGCCTGAACGGCAGATTTCCGAGAGCCCTTGCAAGCATATCGTTTTTTTCCATTAAAAATCCCGTTTCCTCTCCTCCTGTTTCGGGGATCGCGTTCAAATGCTTCCCGTTCCGGAATGCATGCCGCGGCACAAATCCCCATGTTGTATTTTACAGCAAAAACAGGCGTTTGTAAAGGTTTTTCGTCCTCATCTTTTTTTGAGAACGGCTTAAACGGGCGGGCGTTTGTCAAAAAGCGGCTCTCCGCGCCGCTGCACCGGTAAAAGCGTTCGGGAGGTTAAGGATGCTCTCGCTCAAAAGCCCGTATGCTTCCGTCAAAAAGGACTGCTCAAACTTTTTCTCCGCCGCAGGGTTCATCGGCATAAGTCCCAATGTGCAAAGCTCGCTCTGCCGCGCAGCGGAAAGCATATCTGCAATAAATTCCGAAATGCATCCCATTTTTTCGCGCTCCGTTTTCGCCGAAATGCCCACAAACTGCACCTCGTCCGTTTCATTGCAAAAGGGCAGCACCTCGAAATATTTTGCCTTGTTTGCGGCAGCAAGTCTTTCCATATCTCCCGCCGCGCGCGCATCACCGATGCAGAAATCCCCCTTGCCCTTTTTAAATTCATCAACGCTGCTCCGTTCAAACTTCCCTGCCTCGATCCCGAATCCGTCGTTTGAACAAGAATCGGCACCGGCTTTGCTTTCGCCGTTCTCCGCAATAGGTTTCAGTATTTCGGACATTTCCGCCGCCGTAACCCTTTCCGGATAAAACAGCGCAAGCTTGCACCCGGCCGCAAACGGAAGTGCGCGCAGCGTCCGCCCGTCCATGCCGCAGTCAAAGCCCGCCGGCAGCTCCCCGGCCCCGTATCCGTCACCGAAATCCACAGCCGTGCCGTCGATACCGAAAATCTCGGTTCCGTTCATGATTCGAAGCTCCCTGCCGTTCAAAAAACCGGCAGGAAAGCTTATCACGTCCGGAAATTCTCCGTTTTGAAGCCTCGATTCCGCTTCCGCTTCCGAAATTGATTCAACCTCAAAATAAACACCGAAATGCCGTCGTTCCGCTCTGTCCGCAATTTTTTTGAGCCATGCTCCCACACTGCCCATATACGGCTTGAATCCGACAACATGCCAAACGTTTATAACGCCCGAAAATTCCTCCTCCTCCGGTTCGAGCCATTCGCGATATTGATCCCGTTCAAGCATCTTTCCCGCACATTTCGGCAGATAGATCATAAACAGCAGCACGGCCGCCAGCAGCACAGCCGCAATCGTTTTTTGAAATCCGTTCATGCCGCAGTTTATGCGCCTTTTGCCGCCTGCATTCCGCAAAAATCAAAAACCGCGAGTGTGCGTCATGCGCATTCACGGCATTATACAACAGTTATTATTCGCTTTTTTATATTCGCAATGCGTTCTCTCCGCTCGCATATCACTCGAAAAAGCCGTTAAACTCCGGAGTGAATTCCGCGCTTGCGGATGAAAGGCTTTGAGTGTAGATGTTTTCGAGTCCGAGGGAAAGTGCATAATCAACGGCCCTTTTGTATTCGCGCTTCAGGAGCCTTCTGTTAAGCGGGGGCTGAAGCTCAAACATCGGTGTATACTGGCTCATCAGTGAAATATGTGTTTCGAGAGGAAGATTCTCCCTGATAAAATCCAGCACTCCGCGTGCTTCATCCACCGAACCGGGCAGAACAAGATGGCGAACGATCATTCCGCGCTTTGCAATTCCGTTCTTATCGATCTGCAAAACCCCGCACTGACGCTGCATTTCCCGCACGGCGGCAGCGGCAGCGGAAAAGTAGTCCTCTCTTCGGCTGTATTTTTTTGCGGCGGCGGAGCTTACGTATTTCAAATCCGGAAGATAGATGTCAACAAGCCCCTCCATAAGGCGCAGAGCTTCAACCTTTTCGTAAGCATTCGTGTTGTAAACTATCGGAATGCGCAATCCCCGCATCCGTGCAAGCGGAACGGCTTTTGCAATCATGCGCACATGCGGTGCGGGAGTAACCAAATTGATATTGTTCGAACCGAGTTCCTGCAGGCGCAGCATTATGTCCGCAAGCTCCCCCGCATCCTTCACAACGCCCTTTGCAGATTGGCTGATGTCCATATTCTGGCAAAAAACGCAGCCCATATTGCAGCCCGAAAAGAAGATCGCGCCGCTGCCTTCCGCGCCGGAAATCGGCGGTTCCTCGCAGTAATGCCGCGCCGCTCTTGCAATGAGCGCGGTTTCGTACGGGTTCCTGTTTCCGAGGCTTTCCGCTGCAAATCCGCCCACACCGCATACGCCCGCATGTTCCGCACGGTTAACCCCGCACTCAAGCGGGCAAAGCCTGCATGACTTTCCGCCGTTTGCAAAAAGTCCGCAGGATTCAATGCCCTCTGTCTGCATTTTTGTTTCTTCCGATGAAATATCCGAAATAATCATTTCATTCCGTTCTGACTCCTCCGTCTCAGGCCGTCGGTTCCCCGTCCTCATTTTTATTCTCCGCCTTCTGCAAGGCGCGGTGTTTTTTCGGCGTGCTGCATTTTTCGGCCGTGAAACGGAACGCAATGATTCCGTTCTCGTACTCGATATCGATTTTTTCGCCCAAAAGGTTAAGCACCTCTGAAACTATCGCAAGGCCGAGTCCGGTGCCGTCACCCGTGTGCGCATGATCCGCTTTGTAGAATCGTTCAAACAGATGTTCAAGGTCGGCAGGATCAACTTCCGCGGGATTGCTGACAACAAACTCGTAGCGATTCTTTTCCGCATTTTCAAACAGGTTCACGCTGACAGTGCAGCCGTCCGTTCCGTGTTTTATCGCATTGTCAACCAATGCTATGAGCACCTGCTCAATGCGGTCGGCATTTGTGTATGCATAGTATTCGCCCTCGGGAGCTTCAAGCCGCACGCTTTTGCCGCGCTGTGCCGCCGCATCGTTCATCCTGTCCGCAACATCGTATGCAATTTCATAAAGTTCAACCCGTCCCTTTGAGAACGCAACGCCGCCGCTCTGAAGCCTTGAAAGTTCAAGCAGGTCGTTGATAAGGTTTGAAAGGCGTATCGATTCGCGCAGGATATAGCCGTAGTAACGTTTTCTGTCTTTTTCATCCTGCACCATTCCGTCGTTAAGCGCATCCGCAAGGCTTCGAATGGATGCAAGCGGCGTGCGCAGCTCATGGCTGACGTTTGCAACATAGTCCTTTCGCGTCTGTTCAAGTCTCTCGCTTTCGGTAACGTCCGTTATCAGCACAACCGCACCGAAAAGCGAACCGTTCTCCTCGTGAATCGGGGTTGCCGCAATGCGGAGCATCCTTTCGCCGATCGTGAAATCACAGTTGCGCACTTCGTCCGTGTCAAGAGCTTCTATCGCCACGGCAGCAATTTTCGGATAACCGGTCGCCGCTGCGGGGTGGGTATTTTCCTTCCCGCCCAAAAGCTGCACGGAAGCGGAGTTGTAATGCGTGACAACGCCCGTTTTATCCACGGAAATAATGCCCTCGCCGATGCCGTCAAGCACGGTGCGCAGCCTGTTGCGCTCAACAACAAGGCTGTCAATATTGTTTTGAAGAGCTTCCGCAAGAATATTGAACGATTGCGCAAGGTGACGCGATTCGTTGCTTCCCTCTTCCTTGGCGCGAACGGTCAAGTCTCCCCCCGCCATTTGCAGTGCAACGTTTGAAACGTGCCGAATGGGCTTTGTTACCTTGCTGAATATGATAACTATCGGAATAAGCATCAAAAGTGCAATGCCGAGCATTGCAAGGCCGAGTTCCACCGCAAGCTTTGCAAGCGTGCTTTCAGCCTGTTTTGAACCGACAACAAGTATCACAGAACCGATTATATCACCCGAATCGGAATACACCGGCGTGCCGACAACAATTCCTATATCGGTTGACGGAAGAGCAATTTCTTCCCCCTGAATGACCGTTTGGAAGCAGCGGCGGACGGTTTCAACGCTTTGGTCGTACTCATCCTGTTCTGCCGTTGTAACAACCGCACCGTTAGGTTCGATTATGTAAATTGTTGCATCCGATGCGGAAAATTCGCCGAGATGCAGCATCCTCGCAAGCGTGCGTTTGTCCGTGTTTGATTCATACAGCTTTGTCACGCGCTGCGATATTGACTGCGCTTTCGGCTTCAGTTCGTCAATTTTCATTCCGGCGTACATTTCATGCCCGACAACGGAAAAAAGGCACGCAACAAGTATCACGAGCAGCACCGTGATTGCGCACACAATATAAAGAATTATTCTGAACAGGCTTGATCTTTTCATATCTCTCGTTTTCTGCGGGGCCGTGCTGAAACACGCCGCACACGCATTTCGGAAAAAACATCAGCAGGCGAACCCGCAGCGTTTCAGCCTTTCGGGTTCGCCCTGAAGTTCATTTTCATTTTTGCAAAACGGTTCAAAAGGGCAAAATCTGTCCGTTTCATTCCGTCGGCTTTTCTTCAACGAAATCGTATGCCTTCGGCGTTTCGGGCAGTTTTTTGCGTTCCTCGTTGTCCTGTCTGTCATCGGGATCGCCGTATGCCTCAAACCTGTAGCCGACACCGTAAACGGTTTTTATCTCCCATCCGCAATCGTCCGCAGACTGCAGCTTCTGGCGAATGCGCTTAATCTGAGTGTCAACGGCGCGCGTATCGCCGTAGTATTCATAGCCCCATACGATTGAAAGGATCTTTTCGCGCGAAAAAACCTTTCCGGGATGTGAGGCAAGCAGCTGAAGGATCTCGACTTCTTTCGGGGTGAGCGGCAGTCTTTCGCCGTTCAGCCTTACGTCGTAGTTATTTATATTGATTTCAAGGTTTCCGTAATGCAGAATCTTTGCGGGTTCCGTTTCCTGCATTGAATACCTGCGCAGAACGGCCTTGACCCTTGCAACAACTTCACGCGCGCTGAAGGGCTTTACAATGTAATCGTCCGCACCGAGCTCAAGCCCGAGCACGCGGTCGATCTCCTCGGATTTCGCCGTCAGCATTATAATCGGAACACTGCTGTTCTGGCGAATCTCGCGGCAAACGTCCATTCCGCTTTTTTTGGGCATCATGAGATCAAGAATAACAAGGTTCGGCTTTTTGCGGTTGAATTCTTCAATCGCCTGTTCGCCGTCAAATGCCGAAATGCACTCGAATCCCTCGTTTCTGAGGTAGACGCCGAGTGTTTCGTGAATGATATGCTGATCATCGCAAATCAGTATCTGCTGTTTGACTGACATAGTACTTTGTACGCTCCTTTGTTGGTTGGTGCATTTATATTATATTGCCTTTTAAGCAAAGTTTCAAGTACTTTTTTTATTTGACATATCGAGATGCGCACTTTGTCACAATATTCTTTTTTCGGTCAATCAGCGGCATATTCGCGTCGAATGACAAAATAGGTACATATTCTGTCAGGCAATATACACCGATAGGCAACCAAAATTGCCGCATTCGCGTGTTATAATAGGAGCATGAAAAGAATCGGGCCGGCGAACAGCCCCGCAAGGGTGCTCTGACAGGGATGCGGCGGCGGACTGTTCAACGGGTTTTGCCCGCGGAGCAGCATGAACAATGTTTACTCCGAGCTCTTTTCACAGAAACTATCATTATTAATTAAAGGAGTGTAACATCATGGAAGAGAAAAGAAAAATCAGGATGCCCATCGGCGCAGCCGTTGCGTGCCTTCTCATAGTTGCCCTTTTGACCGTCGGTATCGTTGCCGGCGCCAAGTTTATCAACAATTCGCTTTCTGCCTCACAGACCGAAAAGAACGCTTCCGCCCAAGCAACATCGGCACCTTCCGGCTCAAACGGCACCGTCGGTTCATCAGGCGACAAGACCGGCGACCTTCCTTCCGACAAGCTTTCTTACGCCGGCAGTTCGGCTCGACCCGATTCGGAATACAAAACCATTGAAAACTGCATGTCCTCCGTTGTCAGCATCGACGTCACGGCGCAGAGCGGGCACAAGAGTGTGCTTGCAGGTTCGGGCTCCGGAGTCATCATTTCGGCGGACGGCTATATCGTGACCTGCAACCATGTTGTTGAGGGCGCACAGAAAATTTTCGTCTACCTTGACAACGGCAATGACTACGAAGCAACCCTTGTCGGCACCGACAGCGTGACCGACCTTGCGGTTATCAAAATCAATGCCTACAATCTCTCTTACGCCAAATTCGGCGATTCCTCAACGCTCAGCGTCGGTGAAGACGTGTTTGCAATCGGCAACGCACTCGGCCAGCTTTCCAACACATACACACGCGGTTCCATCAGCGGCCTTGACAGGAGCATTACCATTGACAACGTGACCATGACCCTGCTCCAGACAGATGCCGCAATCAACCAGGGCAACTCCGGCGGCGGACTGTTCCGTGAATCGGACGGCACTCTCATCGGCATTGTGAATGCAAAGAGCAGCGGCAGCGGTATTGAAGGCCTTGGCTTTGCAATCCCCTCCACGCTTGCCCGTGAAGTTATCGGCAGCCTTATGGACTACGGCTTTGTTGTCGGCCGTCCCTATCTCGGTGTCTCCACTCAGGATGTTTCCCTCTCCGGTTACGGATTCTTCACCAGTACTTACACCTATCCCTGCATTGTATCCGTTGAAGACGGCAGTTCGGCTCAGCAGGCAGGACTGAAAAAGGATGATGTTATCATGGCTGTCAACGGCGAAACGGTCTCAAGCTCCGACGAACTTTACATCGCTGTCAGCAAGTTCAAAGTCGGCGATACCGTAACGCTCACCATTCTGCGCAGCAATTCGCAAATCGATGTTTCCGTAACTCTCGGCCAGCGCAGCACGGCAAAAACCGCCGAATAATGCAGTCGCTGATTATGCCTGAACAACCAAAACGCACCGCCGCACATTAAAGCGGGGTGCAATATCGAAACAACCTGCTGCGTGCAGGTTTTCAGATAAATTGTTCCGCCTTTGGGAAAGGATCCTTCCCGAAGGCGGACTTTTTTGGAGCCTTTTCCTTTCGTTTTGAAATGCATTTTTTTATTTCTCCTTTCCAAATTTCCTCAGGTCAGCGTTTTGTGTGCGGAAATCGAAAAAAAATCGAACATTTCCCGAAAAGGGGCTACCATTTCGACCTCGATGTTGCTATAATGTATTTGGTGGAAGAGTTTTATTTTCCGCAAAGCTGCACAAACTGTTCTCCAAGCCGAATTTTCGGGTTCGCAAAACCTTCTGACGTTTGCGGGACGGATGCAGCGGTTTGCGGAGTTCTGTCTGCCCGCAGGGAACTGCCGTGTGATGTTCTTGCGGGCGAAAAACCGCAAAATGTTTAAAAACAGTTATAAAATTTTAAAAAATTGAAAGGTCGCTCCCCGATGCCGAACCGGTGCGGGCGGGCAGAAAAAAATATGAAGGACGGATTCATCAAAGTTGCTGCATGTTCACCGAAAGTTGTGCTTGCAGACCCGAAAGCCAACGCCGATGCTATAATTGCCGCGCTGCACCGCGCCGCGGCACACGGGGTTCGGCTTGCCGCATTTCCCGAGCTTGCAATGACGGGCTACACTTGCGGCGACCTTTTCATGCACGAATTGCTTTTGGACAGCGTTGAAACCGAGCTTCTCCGCATCGCACGCGAAACCGCGAACCTTCGGCTTGCCGCCGTCATAGGTGCGCCGATTCGCTGCGCGGACAAGCTTTACAACTGCGCCGTTGTCATATCCCGCGGCACCGTGCTTGCTGTCGTTCCGAAAACGCACATGCCGAATTACGGCGAATTCTATGAGCTGCGGCATTTTGCCGTGCCGTCCCGCACGGAACTTGGCTCCGCCGCGCCTTATATTGATTCATTGCAGACTTTTTTCAATCCCGACGGCTGCATCTTCTCATGCACGGATTATCCCGATTTCCGTTTCGGCATTGAAATCTGCGAGGATCTTTGGGTTGCTTCCCCTCCGTCGGATAAACTTGCCGCTGCCGGCGCGCTCGTGATCGTTAACTGTTCCGCCGGAGATGAAATCATCGGCAAGGCGGATTACCGCAAGCGCATCACGGAAGTTCAATCCGCAAAAAACATTTGCGCATACCTGTATTGCGGCGCGGGTGAGGGTGAATCAACAAGCGATATGGTCTTTTCGGGGCATTGCTTTGCTTACGAAAACGGCACACTGCTTGCCGAAAAAGCGCCTTTTGACTACGCGAACGATATGCTTATCACCGAAATTGATTTGGGACGGCTGCTTTACGACAGGCGCCGCGTGAACAGCTTCTGCGCGGGCAATGCTGCCCATTCCGGTCTTTTCGTTGATTTCTCTCTCGGATTCGGTTCATGCGGCCCCGCCCCGCGCGAGGATCTTCCCGAAACGGAACTTACCCGCCGCTTCCCGCGCAATCCCTTTGTTCCGCATGATGAAAACGAATTGAACGCACGCGCAAAAGATATTCTGACGATACAGGCTCTCGGGCTCAAACGCCGGCTTGAACACACTCATTCAATGAGCGCGGTCATCGGCATTTCGGGCGGACTGGATTCCGCACTTGCGCTGCTTGCTGCGGCAAAGGCATGCGACCTTATGGGCATTGACCGCAAATTTGTTCACGCCGTCACCATGCCCTGTTTCGGCACCACCGAACACACGAAACAAAATGCCGTTGCTCTTTGCAATTCCCTCGGTGTAACGCTTCACACGATTCCGATTGCGGATTCGGTGCGTTCGCATTTTCGCGACATCGGGCACGACGAAACCTGTCACAACGTTGTTTACGAAAACGCACAGGCGCGCATGCGCACCCTTGTGCTGATGGATCTTGCAAATGCGCTGAACGGCCTTGTTGTCGGCACGGGCGACCTTTCCGAGCTTGCACTCGGCTGGGCAACCTATAACGGCGATCATATGAGCATGTACGGCGTGAATGCAGGCATTCCCAAAACGCTTATCAAATACGTTGTGCGTTATTATGCGCGGCACTGCGAAAACCCTGCGCTGCACGACACCCTGACCGCAATACTCGAAACCCCGATATCTCCCGAGCTTCTTCCCGCCGATGAAAAGGGCAATATTGCTCAAAAAACAGAAGATCTTGTCGGGCCGTACGAGCTGCATGATTTCTTCCTCTATTACGTGCTGCGTTGGGGCTGCCCGCCTGCAAAGCTTTTCCGCATTGCAAAGCAGGCATTCCGCGAAAGTGAGTTTTCGAATGAAACGATTTTGAAATGGCTCAAAAACTTCTATCGCCGTTTCTTCAATCAGCAATTCAAGCGCAACTGTCTGCCCGACGGGCCGAAAGTCGGTTCCGTCTGCCTTTCCCCGCGCGGGGATTGGCGAATGCCGAGTGACGCCGTTCAAAGGCTTTGGGCGGATGAAGTTCAAAAATTGAGCTGAACAAACGCGAATTAAACCGATTAATTCGGAAACGGGGTTTTGGGTGTATTTTTGGTTTTTTGTCAATCGTACCTACCGAGTAATTGAGCAATTGAGGTGTGCAGCATGAGTTACCACGCATTATACAGGCAGTACCGTCCGAGCAGGTTCTGTGAAGTTGTCGGACAGGAGCATTACGAGGTTGCCCGTGCGGTGCAGTCTATCCTCCAGAAGTACAAGGACCTGCAGGATATCATCGCCATTCTCGGCATGG
>OMNT01002814.1_pt1 | contig 13381 bp, 10 predicted proteins | sample 1672551 | NCBI WGS metagenome assembly OMNT01 (sample SAMEA3136698, study PRJEB25190) | human gut metagenome
AAGAAGCAATCCAGATGGTTCTGGATGCCCTTACAAATGACAAAACAGGCGCTATCGGAAGCCTGAAAGAAGTAAACGCTGTTGGACACCGTGTTGTACATGGTGGTGAGAAATTTGCCAAATCTGTAGTGATCACAGATGAAGTAATCTCAGCAGTAGAAGAATGCAATGACCTTGCACCACTTCATAACCCTGCAAACCTGATCGGTATCCGTGTATGCTCCGAGCTTATGCCGGGTGTACCTCAGGTAGCAGTATTCGATACAGCTTTCCATCAGACAATGCCTGCAAAAGCATATCTCTATGGTCTTCCGATCGAATATTACAAGAACTACAAAGTAAGAAGATATGGTTTCCACGGAACCTCCCACAGCTTTGTTTCTAAACGTGCTGTTGAATTCCTTGGCCTTGACAAAGATAACTCAAAAGTTATCGTATGCCATCTTGGAAATGGTTCTTCCATCAGTGCTGTTGTAAACGGTCAGTGTGTTGATACAACAATGGGTCTTACTCCGCTTGAAGGTGTTGTTATGGGAACACGTTCCGGTAACATTGACCCGGCTATCATGGAATTCATCGCTAAGAAAGAAAACCTTGACATTGCTGGTATCATGAACGTTCTCAACAAGAAATCTGGTCTTCTTGGATTATCCGGCGGATTATCCAGTGACTTCCGTGATCTGAACGATGCAGCTCAGAGCGGAAACGAAGATGCAGCTAATGCAATCGACGTTCTCTGCTATGGTATTGCTAAATTCGTTGGTGGATATGTTGCAGCCATGAACGGTGTAGATGCAATCGTATTTACAGCAGGTATCGGCGAAAACGCTATTCCTGTACGTGAGAAGGTTGTAAGCTATCTTGGATACCTTGGAGTTACACTTGACAAAGAAGCTAACGGAGTTCGCGGAGAAGAAATCGTTATCTCTACACCGGATTCCAAAGTTAAAGTTGCTGTAATTCCTACAAACGAAGAACTTGCAATCTGCAGAGAGACAGTAGCTCTGGTTTAATTTTCACAGATAATAAAGTGTCTGTTTTGTGTCCAAACGAGAGAAATATAACTGGATAAAAGTTATATTTATATAGAAGGGAAGGGTGCATCTGTCAGGAGCACCCTTCTTTGTGCCCGTAAGGCATGTGAAAATTACCTGATAATAATGCCGCCGGATGATAAAATACTTCGTAAAGGAATATTACTTGACAAAATGTGAAATTTTTCTAATTTATCGTTGACAAAAGCAGAGGCGGTATGTATAATAAAACAAGTGTGGATAGGAGAAAAGTATGCAGATACATTTATCAGATATTTCATCCAGTGAAGGAATGCGTATTCAGAAGACTGTAGAGTTTGGAATGGATACGATCACCTTTCAGTCAGGAAGCTTTCCGGTACTTGCAAAAGAGCCTATAGAGCTTACGATTACGAATATAGGTGACAGGAATCTTGAGATCAGAGGAACAGGTAAGATTACCGTAGGTATTCCCTGTGACAGATGTCTGGAAGAGGTTTCCACAGAGATTCCTTTAGAGATTGAGCGAAAACTTGATATGAAGCTTACGGATGAAGACCGTGTGAATGATCTGGACGAGAGTTCTTATCTCACAGGTATGGACCTGGATGTGGACCAGCTGGTCTATCTTGAGGTACTGATGAGCTGGCCTTTGAAGGTTTTATGTAGAGAAGACTGCAAAGGAATCTGTAGCCAGTGCGGGAAAAACCTCAATGACGGTCCTTGTGGATGCGTCGAGGGACCAAAGGATCCCCGTATGGCAGCTATCAGTGATATATTTAGTAAATTTAAGGAGGTGTAACATATGTCCATCTGTCCAAAGAATAAATCTTCTAAAGCAAGACGTGATAAGAGAAGAGCAAACTGGAAAATGAGCGCTCCGAACCTTGTAAAATGCAGCAAATGTGGCGAACTGATGATGCCGCACAGAGTATGCAAAGCTTGCGGAAGCTACAACAAAAAGGAAATCATTAAAGTTGAAGACTAATTTTTAATGATTGCAAAGTATGGCAGGTTCTCCCGTTTGGGATGCCTGCTTTTTTGTGTATTATTTTATGGATGAGGAAAAAGTAATGAATGAGAAGGAGAAGGTAAATCAGATCACAGAAGGTGTGATCTGGAAACAGCTGCTGTTATTTTTCTTTCCTATTGTATTTGGAACATTTTTTCAGCAGATTTATAATACGGCGGATACTATTGTTGTAGGCCGTTTCGTAGGAAAACAGGCACTTGCTGCAGTTGGAGGTTCTGCCAGTCAGATCGCCAATCTGATCGTTGGCTTTTTTGTAGGGCTTTCCTCAGGGGCAGCAGTTGTGATCTCGCAGTTTTATGGGGCAAAAGATAAGAAGAATCTGAGTAAGGCACTGCATACAGCATTTGCATTCTCCATTGCAGCGGGAATTGTTCTTACTGTAGTGGGGATTTTTCTGACCAGACCTGCATTGCTGCTTATGAAGACACCTGCAGATGTAGTAGAGGACTCTGCAGTGTATCTTCATATTTATTTTGGCGGAATGGTTTTTAACCTGGTTTATAATATGGGAGCAGCCATCCTGCGTGCAGTAGGAGACTCCAAAAGACCACTGTATGTTCTGATCATTACCTGTGTGCTGAACATTATTCTTGATCTGCTGTTTGTGGTTGCGTTTGGCATGGGGGTGACAGGAGTAGCTGTTGCTACAGTTACTTCTCAGGTGATCAGTGCGCTGATCGTAACAGTAATGCTTCTGAAAACCAGAGAGATATATGTGCTGAAGATCAATCAGATCCGTTTTGACAGAAGAATGCTGTTTTCAGTTCTGAGAATCGGTATTCCGGCAGGTCTGGAATCTGTAATGTATAATATTTCCAATATTGTGATACAGGTATTTGTAAATAATCTGGGAACTGACACAGTGGCGGCATGGGGAACTCTTGGGAAAATCGATGCTATTTTCTGGATGGTGATCAATGCGTTCGCAATTTCCATTACTACCTTTGTGGGACAGAATTTCGGAGCCGGCAAATATCACCGTATGCGAAAGAGTGTGAGTGTCTGCATGGTCATGAGTATGGTCAGTTCTGCGGTGATGATCATTTTGATGTATTCATTTGCTCCCTGGATTTATCGTCTGTTTACCACAGATAGCGCAGTGATCGTTCATGGTGTTCATATGAGTCGTTTTTTACTGCCGTCCTATTTCATTTATGTGATCATAGGAATTTTGTCCGGTGCTCTGCGAGGTACCGGAAAAGTTCTGGTGCCTATGATCCTGACCTGTGGCGGAGTGTGTTCCCTGAGGATTCTGTGGCTCTTTACAGCAGGACAGATGTATCCCGGAATTAATACGATCATGCTTAGCTATCCGGTTTCCTGGAGCATTACGGCAGTATTATTTATTGTATACTATTTTATGAAATTTCCGGGAAAGAAAAAGGAGAATTAACCATTTTTCATGAAATAATGCAGTTTATCCTATGTCTGTTGCCGAAATCCACCAGATAAGGTAAGCTAAGAACAAAGGAAATTGAGAATAAAGATAACAGATCGAGCAGTAACGTAAAATGAAAGTATGGAAAAAGCATGAGAAAACAGAAAATAACAGTTCTGATTTTAATGATAACTCTGTGCCTGACTGGCATATGGGGAATGAAAAAAAATACCACAGTATGGGGCGCGGTGATCCAGGTAAATGATGTGATCGTACCTCATGATATTCCTGCAGTAGCTGTAGAAATAAATAAAAGCAGCGAACTGATCGCTGAGAAACTGTCCCAGGTTTTCTATACAGTTTATACAGATGCAGATACACTGCATATTCCGGTTTTCTGGGATGTTTCTTCTGTGAATATGAAACAGGCAGGCGTTTACACAGTGAAAGGTGTGCTGAAGCTTTCGCCGGAGTATACCTTCGGTGAGGGTAAGGGCCTGCAGGTGCAGACAACTGTTTCTGTGCAGTACCCGGACAAACCGGATATTAATACATACTACAGGCTGACCGCGGCAGGAATCTATATATTTCCCTGGTTGAAGCAGGAAAATTTTGACTCCATGGAAGCTTATCTGAAGAAAGAAAGCGGACAGTGGATCAACCTTACTGAGGAGGGCTTTGCTCTCTGTGAAGAGGAGGGGCTGTATGTATCTAACCAGAGTATGGTTGTGGGTAATACCTATTCCCTGCTGGTAACCTATGATAATGGAAAGAAGCAGACCAATACTCTGCGGTTTCAATACCAAAAAGACGGCAGTCTTAAAATTTACGGTTATCAGCACAGTTTGCTTGGAAACACACAGAAGCCTGGAAAGATCATCTGCTCTTATGATACCAGAGATGAGAAATATCTCAGCAGATGTGCGGCATATGCAGTGAAAACAGGGGGGAATCTGAAGCAGATTGAGAAGGAACTGAAAGAGAATGTCAGATTGCGGGTCAGCACTTCAGAAACATTTGAAGATACAGCGGAGAATCCGGAGCTGATTCTGGAATCCTCCTGGGATCTGAGCCAGGTAAACAGGGAAAAACAAGGTGTGTACAAAGTAACCGGATCATTTGTGATCCCAGAAGGATATGAAGTAGCTGACAGCCTGGCGCTGCCAGAGGCATATGCATATCTTTCTGTACAGAAAAAAGGAGAACCACAGATTAATACCTACAGTATGCCAACTGTGGATCTGCTGGAATTTCCTATGCTGCTGGATGGATTTTCTGCAGAGGAACGCCGGAACATACAGGTTTACCTCTCTGAGAATGAGGGAAATTACCGGAAAATAGATGATGACCTGGTGGAAGTGACTTCTGATGGAATTCAGATTTATTACAGAGAGATATTAAAGAAAGGACAGAACTACCAGATCTGTGCTGTCTATGAGAAAGGGAGCACAGGAATTTATTCTTTTTCCTATAATGATGCCTTTATTGTCAACGAATACTGGCATGAGCGGAATTTTTCAGACAGGGAGGAAAAAGATCTTCCTGACATTGTGCAGAAAGCACCTGCTTCGTCAGAAGTAGTACAGGGAGAAAAGGAAGAGAATCGGAATACGGGAAGTGCCGGATATCATTATGACAACTCTTACGGAACAGACAATAATACAGACGGACAGAATAGCAGCAGTAACAAAGCTTCTGATGCAAAATCTGCTGAAATATCGGATACAGAGAATTCCGTGACAGAGTTAAGCACCGACACCATTACTGCAGTCAGTGGAAAGAGAATGCTTCTTATGATCCAACAGAATGGAAGTGCAAGGTTTGAGAAACAGGGAATCTCTGTAACATTTTCTCCGGATACAGTGAACGGATGGAAGATCAATGCAGAGGATGAAATCCAGATAGGAATCGAGAAAACGTCAGAAACTGCATTTTCTCTGCGGATTTTTGTCAGAGGTGAGGAGGTAACAGAAATTCCGGGAACAGTGGTGGAATTTCAGACATCTGTGTTTGGCGGAATCCAGTCACCTGAAACAGTAAAAGCGGAGGATGTGCAGGGAAATCAATATGCAGTGAATTATCAGGAAAAACAAAATGTTCTCTGTATGGAGATCAACCAGACAGGGGATTATTTTTTGACAGATGGAAAGTCAGAAAGTATAGGAAATCAGACGGATGAAGAAAGCGTGGAAGCTGTTTCAGATGGAGAAGATATAGGTTTTACAGAAGAGCCAATGCCAGAGGAGGAAACGGAGCAAAAGACAGAGCAGAAAACAGAGAATTCCGCCAAACAGTTTCTGATGATAATACTTACATTACCGGCAGTATGTATCCTGGTGGCCGCCATTATTTTTGCAATTCGTAAAAAACGCAGATAAGCGACAGTGGAAAGGCAAACAAAGCACCTGAAAACAGAAGGAGGTGTCAGCAATGAAGAAGAACTGGAAATATTCATTACTACTTATAGCAACTGTATTTGCATTGGCTATGGGCGTATTCTTTCTGTTTTATCGCTTTGATAACAAATATACGGCCAGGGGAGATCAGGCCATTCAGGGAATCCTCTATGTGCCTGATGATGATTCTGTGCATTATCTTGCCAGGGAATGGGAATATTATCCGGATGTATTGCTGACACCGCAGGAAATAAAGGAAAAGAAGGATAAATACTACAGCTGTTATGTTTCCATTGGCGAGTACGGTGGAATGGACCTGGGCGACAAAAATAAATCTCCTTTTGGAAGTGGTACCTATCGGATGACCCTGGTGCTTCCTGAAAAAGAAAAACAATATGCTATTGGCCTGACAGAGATTTTTTCTGCTTACAAGCTGTATATTAATGGGGAATTGATGGGGCAGATGGGAAATCCGGATCCGGACAATTACCAGGAGCAGATTCAGAACAGGGTATTTACCTTTGAGGGAAAAGGAACTGCAGAGATTGTGATCGCAGTGACAGACAAACATTCGGTGTCATCGGGAATTCAGTATGTGCCGGTTTTGGCTTCTCCTTTTAAAGTGAATATTATCCGCGGGTTGTCACTTATGATTGCTGTGGTATTTATGGCTTTTACATTTTTTATCCTGATTTTTTCAGTGTATATGTATATGCGAACTAAAAAAATGGAGTTTGGACTTTTTGCCCTGCTTTGTATCTGTGTGCTGGGATATGGTTCTTATCCGATCCTGCATTCCTTTGTTGCAGTAAAAGTACAGCCTTGTTATGGAATGGAGGCATTGTTCTATTATCTGATGTTTGCCGGTGTTATGCTGGTACAACAGAAGATCCTGGGAGGTGAGGAAAGGATTCCGGAAATTCTTGCAGGTGTGGCCGTAGCAGCCGGAGTGATGGTTTTTGTGGCAGAAATGCTGTGCAGCAGAGCCCAGTCTGCAACAGGGCTGTATCTGATCTCTAAGCTTACAGAGATTTTGAAGTGGGCAGCAGCCGGTTATCTGCTTTTCAGAAGTGTAAAGGAGATAAAACAGAAGTACAGTAATGTACTTTTAGTGGGAATTGTTGTTTATGCAGCGTCTCTGGCAGCAGACCGGATATGGAGATTATATGAGCCGATCATTGGCGGGTGGTTTACGGAAATTGGTGCAGTAGTGCTTGTAGCCAGTGTGGGACTGACTCTGTGGATGGAGCTTGCCAATGCTTACAGATTTCAGCTTACCTATGGAGAATACAGCCGTCAGATGGAACAGAAACTGCAGATACAGAAACAGAATTATGAGGAACTTACAGAAAAGGTGGATGAGATCAGCAGGATGCGCCATGATATGAGACACCATCTGCGCACCATCATGTCTTACACCCAGCAGGGAAAATATCAGGAGATGATGGAATACCTGCAGGAGTATGCATCCGTTATAACAGAAGAGGAAAAGCTAATCTGTTATTGCAGAAACATGGCCGTAGATGCAGTGATCCATTTTTATGCAGGAGAACTGAGAGAGAAAGGGATTCCTTTTGAATGTGATATGATGTTGCCACAGAACATTGGCATTTCAGATACAGATCTGTGCAAAATATATGGAAATCTTCTGGAAAATGCCGTAGATGCAGTAAAAGATCTGTTGCCGGAAAATAAACCTTATGTAAAGATGCTTACAAAGGTTAAGAACAAGAAGCTTCTGATAGAGATTTCAAATCCATATTCCAATGAAATCCAGCGAAGAGAAAAAGTTTTTTATTCAACAAAGCATGAAGGCTTTGGAATCGGAACAGCGTCTGTGGCAGAAGTGGTACAACGAATGGGCGGATATGTAGTTTTTAATACAGAAGAGGGTATTTTTAAAGTAAATATCTTTCTGCCGGTGAAAACAGTACAGTAAATAAATAGTTACTGCCCGGAGGGGGAAAGGCATATGGGAAATACTTATTTATCAGAGTCTGAAGAGAATAAGTATTCCAGATATGCTTTTTTTATTGCGTTGGAGCCACGCTTGCGTACAGTAACAAGCTCCTGATTGTCCATAACAAAGCCTTCATCTGTGGATTTCTCGATGTGATCCATATTTACGATACAGCCTCTGTAACAGGAGAGAAAACATTTCATTCCCTCCAGAAGCTCTTCGAATTTCTGGAAGGTTATGTAGGAGCGTATGATACCTGCATCTGTGGTATGTACCTGAACTGCATTGCGGTAGGTATCCACGTACAGAATGCTTCTGATAGGAATCTTTACAGGGGTGCGGTCGGAGATCAGCTCTATATATCTGGAATTCTGAGACTGTCTGAACTGGATCGTTGAGAGGATCCGGCAAAGCTTCTCCGGGTCAAAGGGCTTCAGCAGATAGTAGGATGCCTGTACATCATAGCTTTCCACAGCAAAGGAATCACTGCTTGAAATAAAAATCAGAGCAGCTGTATCCCTGGCTTCGCGGAGCTTTCTGGCTGCATCCATACCGGTCATACTGCCCATATAAATATCCATAATGATCAGGTCGTAAAATCCGGGTATGTATTTAGTAAAAAAAGCTTCTGCGCTGGAATACAAATGGATGTCTGCGGATGTATTCTGGGATTCATAATAAGAAGAAATGACAGATTTTACCTGACGCAGATCTTCCTTTGAATCGTCAAGGATTGCAATATTCAAAAGGAGTACCTCCTAAATTAACTTAAACATAATTTGTATTTTAGCGTATTTTCATGAGTTATTCAAGTACGGATTCCTTACTGAAAGCAAGTAATACCATAAATATTTATTCATTTTTCCATATTTCATGAAAAATGTCATTTAATCCCATGTATCTTGAAAATAAGACTGAAATTTTTTATAGTAAGAACATAGAAATTCAGTTTAGAAATATGTACATATATTTTAAGAAAGGATGGTAAAAAAATATGAAAAACTGGAAAAAAATAATGGCAGGTCTTTGTGCTGCTGCAATGGTAAGCTCTATGGTTGTTCCGGTATGGGCAGCAGAGGAGACTACAGAAGAAGCAGCAGATGACGGAGATGTCGCAGATGTATCAGAGGCAATGTTAGGACTCTGGAAGGACAGCGCAGGAGATATCTACGGATTCTACAAAGATAATTCGTTTTTTGGTCAGTGGAAGGATGAAGAACAGGATATTTTAGGCGTATATGCGCTGAGCTCAGATGGAGAGTATACAGCGCTTGCAATGCAGTTTGCAAATGACGACGGCACGTATGATGATGAAAATATGGTAACTTATCTGGTGCAGGCAAATGAGGAAGAGAATCTTCTGGAACTTTATGATCCGGACAGTCTGGACTTGACTGCAACCCTGGAGCCTTATGAGGCAGACGGTGATGAGTCGGATTACAATCAGACTTATCAGGATATGGGTGATATCCTGACAGAGTGTTATTCCGGCGAAACAGAAGCGGGTGAGACTTTTATTTATGCAGCTAATGAGGATGGAACTTTCTGCTCAGTACTTGTGATCGATCAGGATGATAACTATGTAAGCTTTGTTGGTGAAGGTACTTTTGATGAAGAGAATGGTACTGTGACGATTACTGATGAAGTTTCTGAGATGGCACTTACTTTTGGCGTGGCAGTGAATGATGATGATACACTGACACTGGATATGGGTGATCTTGGAAGCGCTACTGTAGAGGAAGCTACGCTGGCGGTTGCTGTGCAGGGACTGAAGTATGCAGTTGAGAATGGAACTGAGATGAACTAAGCAATTCTTTTTCAGGAACAAAAATATGTGATTTTGAGGATACTCCTCTTCGGATAGATTTATTCGGAGGGGAGTGTTTTTTCTGTGCCGGGGGTTTTAGAATGGCTGGGAAGATGGTATAATGAGGAGCGAATTCTATAGTTTTTGTGGAAGTGTTACAGATGAGCAGAAACAGACAGGAAGCGAAAATTACGAGAGAGGTTTGAATTTATGAATATTCTGAATATAGAGCATGTTTCCAAGGTGTTTGGCGAGAAGACGGTTCTGGATGATGTTTCCTATGGAGTGCATCAGGGGGATAAGATTGGGATTATCGGGATTAACGGAACCGGGAAATCTACGATCTTAAAGATTATCGGTGGTCTGGAGGAGCCGGATGAGGGACAGGTGATCACACAGAATGGTCTGCGGATTACCTATCTGCCACAGATGCCGGAGTTTCCCCAGGGAGCTTCTATCCTGGATTATGTGGCTGAAGGAAAATGGCAGAAGGACTGGAGTACAGAAAGCGAAGCAAGAAATGTGCTGAATAAGCTTGGGATTACGGATCATGAGGAAAAGATTGATCATTTGTCCGGCGGGCAGAAGAAAAGGGTGGCGCTGGCCAGGACGCTGGTGAATCCCTGTGATGTGCTACTTCTGGATGAGCCCACCAACCATCTGGATAATGAGATGGTGACCTGGCTGGAGGATTTTCTGAGAAGCTTTAAGGGGGTTGTGATCATGGTTACCCATGACCGATATTTTCTTGACAGGGTTACCAATAAAATTCTGGAGATTTCCCATGGAAATCTGTATGCTTATGAGGCCAATTACTCGAAATTTCTGGAGCTGAAGGCAGAGCGTGAGGAGATGGAGCTTGCCAGTGAGAGGAAGAGGCAGAGTGTGCTCCGCATGGAACTGGAGTGGGCGAAACGTGGCTGCAGGGCCAGAAGTACTAAGCAGCGAGCCCGTCTGGAACGTCTGGAAGCTCTGAAGAATGGAAAGGCACCTGTGAGGGATGCCAGTGTGGAGCTGGATTCTGTGGAAACCCGTATGGGAAAGAAGACCATTGAGCTTCATCACATCAGTAAGAGCTTTGGCGAAAAGAAGATTCTGGATGATTTTAATTATATTGTGCTGCGTAATCAGCGTCTGGGAATTATCGGCCCCAATGGATGCGGAAAGTCAACTTTGATCAAGATTATTGATGGGATGGTACAGCCGGATGCAGGGGATGTGGAAATCGGGGAGACTATCCGCATTGGGTATTTTGCACAGGAGGTACCGGATATGGATACGGATCAGCGTGTGATCGATTATATCCGTGATGTAGCGGAATATATTCCTACCAGAGATGGGAAGATTTCTGCAACAATGATGCTGGAGAGATTCCTTTTTGATTCAGCCATGCAGTATGCGCCTATTGCCAAGCTGTCAGGGGGAGAGAAGAGAAGACTTTATCTGCTGAAGGTTCTGATGGAGGCGCCCAATGTGCTGCTTCTGGATGAGCCAAGCAATGACCTGGATATCCCCACATTGACAATCCTGGAAGACTATCTGGATTCTTTTGCAGGAATTGTGATCGCAGTCTCTCATGACAGATATTTTCTGGATAATATTGTGGACAGGATTTTTGCGTTTGAAGGGGAGGGACGCCTCACTCAGTATGAGGGCGGATATACGGATTATGCCCAGGCAGTAAATAAAAAAGGCGCTGTCTCTGATATGCAGGGAGGAAAGTCTGCTACTGACAGTGAAGAGGATAAAAACAGAAAGAAGGCTTCCCAGGCAGACTGGAAGCAGAACCGTCCCCAGAAGCTGAAATTCAGTTACAAGGAGCAGAGAGAATTTGAGACCATTGATGATGAGATCGCTGCTCTGGAAGAGAAGCTGGAGAAGCTGGACAAGGACATGGAGGCAAATGCCACCAATTCCATGAAGCTTCGGGAGATTATGGAAGAGAAAGAAAACACCCAGCAGAAGCTTGATGAAAAAATGGACAGATGGGTGTATTTAAATGATCTGGCAGAGAGGATTCAAGCCCAGAAAGTGTAAATAAAATACAGCAGAAGTATTGACTTGCAGAGGTTTTCTTTAGTATGATACAGATTATGGATTATTGACAGATATGGAAGAAGAGTAATGATCTGACAGAAACGGAATCATTACAGTGAGAGAAACAGGAGGCAGAAAGCATGGCAGAACAGGTCAAGGTAGTTGTAGATGCAATGGGCGGGGATAATGCCCCCGCAGAACCTGTCAAGGCAGCAGTGGAAGCTGTAACTGAGAGACAGGATATAAAAGTAATACTTACAGGAAAACAGGATGTGATAGAGGGAGAACTGGCAAAATACTCCGGATATCCCACAGAACAAATCCAGGTCGTTCCTGCCTCAGAGGTGATCGAGACAGCAGAACCGCCTGTATTTGCAATCCGTAAGAAAAAGGATTCCTCCATTGTAGTGGGTCTGAAGCTGGTTAAGACACAGGAAGCAGATGCTTTTGTTTCCTCAGGAAGTACAGGAGCTGTGCTGGTAGGCGGACAGGTACTGGTAGGCAGAAGTAAGGGGGTGGAGAGACCTCCTCTTGCACCGCTGATCCCTACCACCAAGGGAGTGGCCCTGCTGATCGACTGTGGCGCAAATGTGGACGCACGTCCCTCTCATCTGGTACAGTTCGCAAAGATGGGATCCATCTATATGGAGAATGTAGTGGGAATCAAAAATCCAAAGGTGGCCATTGTTAATAATGGAGCTGAAGAAGAGAAGGGAAATGCACTGGTAAAAGAAACTTTCCCGCTGCTTAAGGAATGCAAGGGAATTAATTTTATCGGAAGCATTGAAGCCAGAGATATTCCCTATGGATATGCAGATGTGGTAGTATGTGAAGCCTTTGTGGGTAATGTTATCCTGAAATTATATGAAGGTGTAGGCGGCGCACTGATCCAGAAGGTGAAGGAAGGACTGATGACCAGTCTGAAGACAAAAATAGGAGCTCTTCTGATCAAGCCTGCACTGAAATCCACTTTGAAATCCTTTGATGCCAGTGAGCATGGAGGAGCACCGCTTCTGGGCCTGAAGGGTCTGGTGGTGAAAACCCATGGAAGTGCAAAGGCAATTGAGATCAAACATGCTATTTTCCAGTGTGTGCAGTTCAAACAGCAGAAGATTAATGAAAAAATCGCAGAACATATTCTGGAGGACCAGCCGGATAAGACGGCAGAGAAGCAGGAGTAGTAGCCAGGCTGGAAAACTATGCATATCAAAAAGGGAAGGAGGATGAAGGATGGAACTTGAAAAGCTCAGAGAGATTATTGGGGAGGTCCTGAATATTGACCCGGATACCATAACTGCAGATACTACCTTTGTGGATGATCTGGGAGCAGATTCTCTGGACATTTTTCAGATAATCATGGGAATGGAAGAGGAATATGATATTGAGTTGGAGAACGAAGTAGCAGAGCAGATCCGGACAGTAGGAGATGCTGTGGAAGCAATTCGTGCGATCCGATAACCGGGCTGGAATTCAGACCGGAGAGCAATACAAAAAGTAACAGGAAATAACAGACGAAGCGAAAAAGCAGGGGGCTGTGAGGACAGCGCCCTGTAATCGCATTAAGGAGAATGATGTTATGAACAAAAAGACAGAAGAACTGGAAGAAATCATAGGATATCATTTTAAAAATAAACACTATCTTACCCAGGCCCTTACCCACAGCTCTTATGCCAATGAAAAGAAGCTTGGCAAGCTGGGCTGTAATGAGAGACTGGAGTTTCTGGGAGATGCTGTGCTGGAGCTGATCAGCAGTGATT
>OMNT01002824.1_pt1 | contig 13346 bp, 9 predicted proteins | sample 1672551 | NCBI WGS metagenome assembly OMNT01 (sample SAMEA3136698, study PRJEB25190) | human gut metagenome
TTCTTTAACAATTTCCACTTATTTTCAATCATTTATGACACATAGCATAATGATTAGGGGCTATCTGTACTTTTCATCTGTATGCCACTGCATCAGAAGATACATTTACTTAATATGCACATCCTCGCCAAATGCGTATTTTGGAATCAAAATCATATGAAGAATACTGAAGGCATAGAATAAATTCTAACTTTGTTCCAACATCCAAAGTCAGCTCTCAAAGAAAGAAAAGACCCTATATCAGTGATAGAGTCACCGATATAGGGTCTTTTCTTTCTTTGGGAACGTCTACCTTGCCTGCGGCAATTAGAATTTATCCCCCTGATAGATTGGATATTTTTCTGTAAGAGACTTAACGATTGCTTCTGCCTCTTCCAGTTTATGGTCGATGATCGTAAGCTTAATTGCCTCTGCAATCTGTACCATATCGTCTTCTTTTAATCCTCTAGATGTAACAGCAGGTGTTCCAAGACGAAGACCACTTGTTACGAATGGAGACTGTGGGTCATTAGGTACTGTATTCTTGTTACATGTGATATGTACGGAATCTAATAATTTTTCCATGTCTTTTCCTGTAAGTCCCATCTTACGAAGGTCTACAAGCATCAGATGGTTATCTGTTCCGCCAGATACAATATCAAATCCTCTTTCGATTAATGCATCTGCTAATACAGAAGCATTCTTTACAATCTGTTTCTGGTATTCTTTAAATTCTGGTGTTAATGCTTCTTTTAAACATACAGCTTTCGCTGCGATTACATGCATTAAAGGACCACCCTGGATTCCTGGGAAGATAGCTTTGTTGAAGTTATATTTCTTATTCACTTCATCGCTTGATAAAATCATACCACCTCTTGGTCCACGAAGTGTCTTATGAGTTGTTGTTGTTGTAACGTGTGCGTATGGGATTGGGCTCTCATGAAGACCTGCAGCTACTAAACCTGCGATATGAGCCATATCTACCATTAATACTGCTCCAACTTCATCTGCGATCTCACGCATTCTCTTGAAGTCAATCTTTCTTGCGTATGCACTTGCACCGGCAATAATCATCTTTGGATGACATTCTAAAGCGATTTCTCTTACTTTATCATAGTCGATAACACCTTCGTCATTTACACCATAAGGTACGCAGTGATAATTCTTACCAGACATATTTACAGGACTTCCGTGTGTTAAATGTCCGCCATGGTCAAGGTTCATTCCCATGTAAGTATCTCCCAGATTCATTACTGCAAAGAATACTGCCATGTTGGCCTGTGCGCCGGAATGAGGCTGGATATTAACATACTCACATCCAAACAATTCTTTTGCTCTCTCGATTGCCAGATTCTCTACAACATCAACATACTGACATCCACCATAATAACGTTTTCCTGGATATCCTTCTGCGTATTTATTTGTAAGGTGGCTTCCCATTGCTGCCATTACTGCTTCGGATACTAAATTTTCTGAGGCAATCAGCTCCAGATTATTTCTCTGTCTTCCAAGCTCGTCCTCCATTGCTTTTGCAACTTCTGGATCAAAATCCTTCACATAATCAAAACTAAACATTTCTATTCCTCCGTTTTCTATACTGCATCTTCTAAAACAGATATGCATATGGAGATTATAGCATACTGATAAAATACAAGCAATGATTAAATCCTATCGTATTGTAGGCTTTTTAGTTAAAAATATAAAGTTCCTCCGTACGTTTACAATTCTTCCCTGTATTTTTTTGCATTACATAGAAAACTTTTATCTTAATTTGCGTGAGCATTCTCGTACATTAAAAAAATACTTTTTACAAGATATATTTTCCAATTTGCGGGAAATTACTTTTTATTTTTTTAACTCGCTCTTAAAATATACGAAATACCTTTTCAATGATTCTATCTTTTTTCATAAATATTGCAAAAAATCATAACACCTGAATGACTTCTCTCACATTAGATACACCAATTACCTGAATCTTCTGACAAATGTTATCTCCAAGTACTTCGGCATTCGTTTTTGGCATAATACATCTGGTAAATCCCATCTTAATCGCTTCGGCAAGTCTCTGCTCTACATGACTGACACCACGAACTTCTCCAGTAAGACCTACCTCACCAAAAATCAATGTTCCCTCATGAACAGGAAGATTGCGATAACTTGATACAACTGCACAGATGATTCCAAGATCAATTGCCGGTTCTCCAAGTTTCATTCCTCCGGCAAGATTGACATAGGCATCGCAGCCTCCAAGCTGCATTCCTGCCTTTTTCTCAAGAACTGCCAGTAAGAGATTTACTCTGTTAAAATCAATTCCAACCGTAGTACGTCTTGGCATATTAAAACTTGTCGGAGAGACTAATGCCTGAATCTCGATTAACAGTGGTCTAGTTCCCTCCATTGAACAGACAACCACGGAACCTGACGCATCCGTCGGTCTGCCATCAAGCATTACTTTGGATGGATTCTCCACTTCGACGAGTCCCTGCTCTTTCATCTCAAATACACCAATCTCATTCGTCGAGCCAAAACGATTCTTTACGCCTCGAAGGATTCGGTAAATTGCCGTCTGGTCCCCCTCGAAATAAAGAACGGTGTCCACCATATGCTCCAATGTTTTTGGTCCGGCAACGACACCTTCTTTTGTAACATGACCAACTAAAAATACAGCGATTCCTTCTACTTTTGCAAGCTGCATCAGCACAGAAGTAACCTCTCGCACCTGACTGACACTTCCCGCTGCAGAAGTAATTTCTTCGCTGTACATTGTCTGTACAGAATCCACTACAACCATATCCGGTTTTGCTTCTCTTACCGCTTCTGCCGCCGCATTAATATCTGTCTCGCAAAGAAGAAAAACATTTTGCTTAAATCCGCCAAGCCTCTGTGCACGCATCTTAATTTGTTTTAAAGATTCCTCTCCTGAAACATAAACAACCTTTTTCCCACTGTTTGCCTGATAACGGCAAATCTGCAGGAGTAGAGTAGACTTTCCAATTCCCGGATCACCACCTACTAACGTAAGCGACCCCTTTACAATTCCCCCACCAAGAACCCGGTCAAGTTCTGGAATTCCGGAGCTTGACCGATCTTCCTCTTCCATAGATACTTCAAATAATCCTGTAAGCTCCTGACGAGGCAGATTATCTCCTCTCTTTCCAGTCCCTTTAGACATCGGACTTACCTTCTCCTCTGTCATCGTATTCCACTGGTGACAACCGGGACACTGTCCCATCCATTTGGGTGTTTCGTAACCACATTCTTTGCAAAAAAATACGGTCTTTGCCTTTGATTTTGCCATAGATAATTCCTTTCCAATTTTAATAAACAGAAGTCAAAAGCTTTCGCCCCCAAATCCTCTCTCCACGAATTTAATTCACCCCGGACAGCCAAAGACAGAACCCTTACAATGGAATAATCCATTTCTGTGGCCTCGGAGCAAGTGTTGGATGCGAGTGCGAAAGCAAGCATTCAACAGGCCGCAACTAAAGTCACAGAAATGGATTATTTCATTGCAAGGGTTCGTCTGTCATCCCAACGAATAAAATTCGTCCACCATCTATTTTACTATTTGGACTTTTGCTGTTTCTCCTGCATCTAATTCGATGCTGAAACTGATTTTTCCGCTGAGACTGGATTTGAGCTTGCCAATATTAGTATCGTTAACATATACTTTGTATTCCTTTTCAGGTTCTACTTCAAGAGTAATCTGTAAGTCATCCGCTGCCTCTGTCTCAAACACAATCTGGCGTTCTGTTTCTTTGTAACCATGTACAGCAGAACCTGGTACAGATTCATATACAACACCGCCATTTTTCTCTAAGCGGGTAATCTCCTGAAATGTTTTTACTTTATATGTATCGCCCTCAAATGAAAAATCATCAAGCTTTGTCTTTTGTGTGAGACTATAATCTCCAAAGCTTAAACTTCCATTCTCTTCTGCTTTTAATAATTCTTTTACGTTAGCCATTGTTATATCCTCCGTATTTATATCTGTCAAGTTACCGTTATTATACAAGAAAACGGGAAATTTTTCTACAAAAAACACATAATTATTAAAAACTTTTTTATTCTGTTTTTTTCTTCTTTCGCTCTTTCTGAATAACTGGCTTATCTTTTTCAATATCAAGAAGGATTTTATCATTATTTTTGATATGTCCTTCGAGATATTCATCTGCAAGGAAATCTTCTAATTCATTCTGAATTGCTCGTCGTAATGGTCTTGCACCATATTGTGGATCATAGCCTTTTTCAAGAACATAATCTGCAACTTTATCAGAAAAATTCAATACAAAACCAGGATTCTTTGAAAGTCTGTCGGAAAGTTCTTTTAAGAGTAACTTCACAATTTCTTTTTGCTGTGGTTTTTCTAATGTGTGGAAGACCATAATACCATCCACACGATTAATAAATTCTGGTTTAAATAACTGTTTTACTTCTTCCATCACCTGAGACTTCATTCGCTCGTGATCTTCCTTGGCACTTCTTTCTGTAATAAATCCAAGATTTTTCGGTGCCATGATTCGTTGTGCACCTGCATTAGAGGTCATAATGATCACTGTATTTTTAAAGTCTACTTTTCTGCCGTTTGAATCGGTGATCTGTCCATCATCAAGTACCTGAAGAAGGATATTAAATACATCCCCATGTGCTTTTTCAATCTCATCAAACAAAAGAACGCTGTACGGATGGCGGCGTACCTGTTCGGAAAGCTGTCCACCTTCTTCGTATCCTACATATCCCGGAGGAGAGCCAATTAATTTAGATACACTGTGCTTCTCCATATATTCAGACATATCTACACGAATCATTGCATTTTCATCACCAAAGAGTGCCTCTGCAAGTGCCTTAGACAATTCTGTTTTACCTACTCCAGTAGGCCCTAAGAACATAAAGGAACCAATCGGTCTCTTTGGATCCTTTAAACCGACACGACCTCGCTTAATTGCCTTTGCAAGCATTGTTACAGCCTCATCCTGCCCAATGACTCTTTTTTTCAAAGTATCTTCCAACCCTAAAAGGCGCTGGGATTCACTCTGGCTAATCCGCGTCACCGGAATCTTTGTCCAGGAAGAAACAACTGCTGCCACATCATTCTCTGTAACAGTGATACGGCTTACGGACTTCTTTTCTTCCCATAATTCTCGTTCTTTTGCCAGTTTTGTTTCAATAGTTTTCTGCTTTGTATTATTCGTCTTTGCTTTACGCAGATTTCCCTCTGCGAGTGCCTCCTCCTTTCTCTTACCATATTTATCAAATTGTTCTTCTAATGTCCTCATCTCATCAGACATTGTATAGAGACCAACTTTCTTCTTTGAAGCAGCTTCATCCATAACATCGATTGCTTTATCTGGAAGAAAACGGTCACTGATATATCGCTCGGATAATTCTACTGCTGCTTGAATTGCTCCTGCTGTATAATGTACCTGATGATGCTGTTCATATCTGTCTTTTAAACCATTTAAGATAGCAATTGCTTCTTCCTCAGATGGTTCTTCCACCGTAACCGGCTGAAAGCGCCGCTCAAAGGCAGCATCCTTTTCAATATATTTGCGGTATTCTTCACAAGTAGTTGCACCAATTAACTGAATCTCTCCTCTGGCAAGAAATGGTTTCATAATATTGGAAGCATCAATCGCACCTTCTGCTCCACCCGCTCCGATCATTGTATGAATTTCATCTACAAAAAGTAAGATGTCTCCTCTGGATATTACTTCTTGAAGAAGTTTTTTAATTCTTTCTTCAAATTCACCTCGATATTTTGATCCCGCAATCATACCTGGAAGATCTAAAGTCATTACTTTCTTTTCCCAGAGCATTTCCGGCACTTCCCCACGGACGATCCACTGTGCAAGTCCCTCTACAATTGCTGTTTTACCAACACCTGGCTCACCAACAAGACAGGGGCTGTTCTTTGTTCGTCTGCTTAAGATCTGTATGATTCGCTCGATTTCCTGTCTTCTTCCTACGATAGGGTCTAATCTTCCATCTTTCACTTTCTGCGTTAAATCTACACAGTATGAAGAAATCATCGAGTTCTTACGCTTATTCTTCTTAGGAGCTGTCAGAGATTGGTATTCTTTCTGTGCCCTTGTCATATCTATTCCAGTTGCTGTTAATACATCAATATAAATCTTCTTGACATTGATATTCATTCCCTTCATCAGACGAAGAGCAATACAATCTCTTTCTTTAATTAACGCCAGTAAAATATGTTCGGTTCCTATCTGCTTTGCATGAAGGCGAAGTGCCTCCTCCTCACTGGCAGATAAAACATGCTCTGCCTTAGGACTATATCCAAGAAATATCTGACTAGTATTATCTCCAAGTGCTGCCGACTCACCAAGAACTGCTTCTAAAAAGTTTTCATATGTAAGGCCATTCTCATAAAGTACTCGCCCGGAAAGAGATTCCGGCTCTGATAAAAGTCCTAAAACAAGATGCTCGGTCCCTATATATTTTTGATGGCATGAAGCAGCATCCTGTGCCGCTCTTTCTAATACCCGGGAAGCATAGTTATTATATTCTGTTCTCATTCTATCCTCGCTTTCTATTCTTCCTCTTCTATTACAAGAAATGTATCATACATTTCTTCGATTAACTGTTTCATCTCATCCTTTGTAATCTCCTTACAGATTGCCTGTGCTACGATCATCTGCATATATTCATTCACCTTTGTCATTTCTTCTGCTTTATTACTAATCTGTACAGAAATGACTGCTCCGCGTCTTCTGTCAAGCTTCAGATAGCCTTCCTGCCGAAGCATAGCATATGCCTTATTCACCGTATGCATATTCACACCAAGTTCTCCTGCCAGACAACGTACAGAAGGAAGGGAATCTCCATCCCTTAACTGTTCCTGTGCAATTTGCATAACGATTTGGTTGCGAAGCTGTATGTAGATTGCTTCAGGGCTGTTAAAATCAAGTTCTATTCTCATATTTATCATCCCATTCTTTTAAAGATATCTTCTGTGTTATATAGACTATATCATGTGGCTCAAAAAATCAAGTCTATAAAGAAAAAAACGTATAAAATGTATTCTTATCTTACGGTAAACACACTTTATACGTTTCTTTTATTAATGCTCATCAGCAAGAAGCTGGCAATACAGAATATCCAGTGCTTCTTTTACTGCACTGTAACGGACACCCTGTCGATCTCCTCCGTAAAAACAACGCTTTACAATCGTACATCCCTTTACATAACAACCGATATAAACCAATCCTACCGGTTTTTCTTCTGTTCCGCCTCCGGGTCCGGCAATCCCCGTCGTAACAATAGCAGCATCTGCATTTGCTGCTTTCGCAGCGCCTTCTGCCATTTCTAATGCCGTCTGCCTTGATACTGCACCATACATTTTGAGCGTTTCTTCTTTTACGCCAAGCAATTTATGTTTGGCTTCATTAGAATACGTAATGTAGCTCTCCTTAAAAACTTCTGAAATTCCATCGGCATTTACAAGGGTACCTGCCACAAGACCACCCGTACAAGATTCAGCAGCTGTTACTGTCATCTTCTTGTGAAGCAAAATACGTGTAATCTTTTTTTCAATTGGTTCTTCTGCCATAATCCGATCGGAACTCATTATTTTTCATTGCCTCCCTCTTTTAACACATCAATGTTCTTTGCAAGATAATCTACTAAAGAAACAATCGTAAGAATTAATGCAATATATATAAGAATCTGCTCAGCGATATGTATTCCTCCAGCATATGCAGGGAAGTTTTCTCCGAGATTAAGCATCAGTAAAATAATTGCAAACATCTGGAAATTTGTTTTGAACTTGCCCCAATAACTTGCTGCAATAACAACACCGCTATCGCTGGCTACTAAACGGAATCCACTAATAACAAACTCTCTTGCAATAATAACAATAACAATCCATGCAGCGATCTTATTCTGTGCTACAAGACAGATAAACGCAGAAGAAACAAGCATTTTATCTGCAAGTGGATCCATAAACTTTCCGAAATTTGTTACAAGATTATACTTTCTTGCAATATGTCCATCTAAAAAGTCTGTAATACTAGCTGCACAGAACAGTACTGTAGCGATCCATTTAGAACCTGCAACGAAATCTGTTAACAGGAAAAATACAAAAAATGGAATCATAATGATTCTTACAATTGTAAGCTTATTCGGTAAATTCATCGGCATAAATAACATCTCCCATCAAATCATATTCATTTGCTCCCGTAATGCGAACAGGAACGATATCACCGGAAATCAATTCTTCCTCCGCCCGGACAAATACATTTCCGTCTACCTTCGGCGCATCCATATAAGTTCTTCCAATATAGATATCGTCTTCATATAAGTAACCCTCTATTAAAACGGACATTTCATCATCAATTCGACTTGCAGCTTTATCAGCAGAAATCTCCTGCTGTAATGCCATAATCTCATCCCGGCGGCTTTCCTTTACTTCTTCTGTAATCTGACCGTCCATCTCTGCAGCTTTTGTTCCTTCTTCTGCTGAGTATGGGAATACACCAAGTCGGTCAAATTCCATACTGTCTACAAAGTCCACCATATTTTTGAATTCTTCTTCGGTCTCACCAGGAAAACCAGTAATTAAAGTTGTACGAAGAACAATGTCCGGTATTTCTTTCCTTAACTTCTCTACAAGAGAAACTAATTCTGCTCTATTGGTGCGGCGGCCCATACGCTTTAATATCGTATCCTCACTATGCTGAATTGGAATATCAAGATAATGACAAATCTTCTTCTCTTTCTTCATTACAGCAATCAATTCATCCGTAATTTCTTCCGGATAACAGTACAAAATACGAATCCATTCAATTCCTTCGATTTCACAAAGTTTTGTTAAAAGTTCTGGCAGTGCCTTTCTTCCATAACAGTCCATACCATAAACCGTTGTTTCCTGGGCAATAAGAATTAATTCCTTTACCCCGCCCTCAGCAAGCTTTCTTGCTTCCTCTAACAGATCTTCCATTGGGAAACTACGATAATGTCCCCGAATATATGGAATGATACAGTATGTACAGCGCTTATTACATCCTTCTGCAATTTTTAAATAAGCAGTATATCCACCAGTTGTTACTACACGTTTATCTGCTAAGGAAGCAGGAAGCAAATCAATAGAAGGACAACAGTTTACAAAGGACTTCTCCTTGGGTTCTTCTACTGCAGCTTCTTTCTGTGATGCCTCTGCCTCAGCAAGAATCTCATCAAGAATCGGAACAATCTCTGTATATCCCGTTGTTCCAATTACTGCATCCACTTCTGGAATCTCCTGCTGAATCTCATCCTGATACCGCTGTGCCATACATCCTGTTACAATAAGTGCCTTGAGTCTGCCCTTTTTCTTCCATTCTGCCATCTCGAGAATCGTTTCTACACTCTCTTCTTTCGCATCATGAATAAAACAGCAAGTATTTACTACAATCGCATCTGCCTCGGACTCTTCCTGTGCCACACGGTATCCCGCTTCATTTAAAAGTCCAAGCATCTTTTCACTATCTACGAGGTTCTTGTCGCATCCTAGTGATACAAATAATACATTTTTCATCGGTTATTCATCCTTAACGCTGCTTCTACGCAGTTATTCATTAACATGGCGATTGTCATCGGGCCTACTCCTCCTGGAACAGGAGTAATCGCAGAAACTTTATCTACTACCTTATCATAATCAACATCACCACAAAGTTTATTCTCTTCATTTCTGTGGATTCCTACATCAATTACGACAGCCCCATCTTTTACATAGCTGTCATCAAAGAATTTTGGCTTTCCAATCGCAGCTACTAAAATATCTGCTCTCTGGCATACTTCTTTTAAATTTTTTGTATGAGAATGGCAGATTGTTACCGTTCCATTCTCTCTTAAAAGAAGCATGGACATCGGTTTACCAACGATATTGCTGCGCCCAACAACAACGCAGTCTTTTCCATCAATAGAGATGCCGGAACGTTTTAATAACTGGATAATTCCTGCTGGAGTACAAGATACAAAGCCTGGCTCTCCTGTAGATAAAGCACCTACACTCTGTGGATGGAATCCATCAACATCCTTTGCTGGAGAGATTGCCTGAATAATCTCTTTCTCGTCCATATGTGCAGGCACTGGAAGCTGTACAAGAATACCATTCACATGATCATCCTTATTCAGACGGCTAATTAAACTAAGCAGTTCTTCCTGTGTTGTCTCTTCTGGAAGCTCATAAGCCTGTGACTCAATTCCAATATACGCACATGCTTTCTTTTTATTATTCACATATACGCTTGATGCAGGATCACTTCCTACCTGAATTACAGCTAAACATACAGAAATGCCTTCTTCTTTTAACAGCTTTACCTGTTCTTTTAATTCCTCTTTAATATCGGAAGATATCTTTTTTCCATCAATTCTTAAAGACATAGTATCTCCTCTTTTCTTCATTTATTATGTATTTATACATAGATATTGTACCTATTTAAAATCAAAAAGTAAACACATTAACGATATTTATCTTCACTTTAAATAGCCACAAGATATTTAATAATACAACAAATTTTTCATTTCGTAAAGTCCTGCCGCCAGTTCTTTACAAATTCTTTGCAATTTTTATAAATATTCCTCAAAATAGGATTCTAACTGTTCTGAAGACATTAATACTTTCCGCGGCTTTGTTCCTTCTTCCGGACCCACGATTCCTGCATCCGAAAGCTGATCCACTATTCTTGCTGCTCGATTAAATCCAATCTTAAACATTCGCTGCAGCATTCCAATGGAAGCCTTGTCTTTTTCAATAACAAAGCGGGCTGCTGCTTCAAAATATTCATCTCTTTCCTGAGAAACCGCACTGCTCTTTAATTTATTTTCAATTTTTTCAGTTACTTCTGTATCGTATACTGCCACATCTTCATTTTCTTTTAAAAATGTAACCACATCGCTAATCTCATTATCGGAAATAAAAGCCCCCTGCACACGCACCGGTTTAGAGTATCCTGCCGGATAAAAGAGCATATCTCCCTTACCAAGAAGCTTTTCGGCTCCATTCATATCAATAATTGTACGGCTATCTACACCAGAAGAAACAGAGAATGCAATTCTTGATGGTACATTTGCCTTAATAAGCCCCGTGATAACATTAACCGATGGACGTTGTGTTGCAATAACCAGATGAATTCCTGCTGCTCTTGCAAGCTGTGATAATCTTACAATAGCATCTTCTACTTCTCCAGGAGCCACCATCATAAGATCTGCAAGCTCATCGATAATAATGACAATCTGTGGCATTTTTTTTATAGTTTCTGGATCAATCTCTCCAGATTTCTGAAGTTCCCTTACCTTTTTATTGTAACCTTCAATATTACGAACACCAGTTTCTGTAAACTTCTTATAACGATTTGTCATTTCTGCTACAGCCCAGTTTAATGCTCCTGATGCCTTTTTCGGATCAGTAACAACTGGAATAAGCAGATGTGGAATTCCATTGTAAATACTTAATTCTACCATCTTAGGATCAATCATGATAAGCTTGACTTCTTCCGGTGCTGCCTTATATAAAATGCTCATAATCAAAGTATTGATACACACTGACTTACCAGATCCTGTCGCTCCTGCAATTAATAAATGTGGCATCTTGGCAAGATCTGTTACTACGGTCTTTCCTCCAATATCTTTTCCAACTGCAAAAGCCAATTTGGATTTAAATGTTTTAAATGTCTGACTTTCTATCAAATCCCTAAAATGTACGGTCTGATTATGTTTATTCGGAATCTCAATTCCAATTGCTGCCTTTCCCGGAATCGGTGCCTCGATTCGGATATCAGATGCTGCAAGATTCAGCTTAATATCGTCTGTCAGAGAAAGAATCTTACTTACCTTTGTTCCCTGTTCCGGGAACATCTCATATCTCGTAACAGAAGGGCCACAGCTTATATCTGTAATTGTCACATTCACTCCAAAACTTTTTAATGTCTCATACAGTTTCTGCGCTGTTTCCTGTAAATACTGCTGCTGGCCAGAGGAGTGTCCCTGTTCTTCTTTTATAAGAAGACTTGCGGGAGGAAACAGGTAATCTTTTCCTTCTGCTTTCTTTCTATCTGGAACTACTTCTTTGCTTTCTACAGATGATACTTCCTGAGCTGTTTCTTTCTTAATGGTATCTTGCCTTGCCATTTGCTTTTCTTGAATGGCAATATCCCTATCGTTAACTTCCGAAGCATTATCTTTTGCTTCTGTATCTCTTTGCTTTATCTCAGCCCGATTTTTCCAGATTCTGCTCTCCTCATTTTCTTCCTGTTTTTCCTTCATATCCTTTACTGCTTCTATTTCAGGGACTTCTTTCTGTTCAATCGCCTGATCAGCCGCATCCGGATAAACATTTTCTTCCGAAATGGCTTCTGCCTCAGATACAATACTTTCAGAAACTTCTTCTATCAAACTGCCCAAATCTTCATTGATTCGGATTTCTTCTGGCAGTGAAGTATGGAATGCTCCCTTTTCTTTATATGGTGGGGCATAGCTTTCTTCTTGCACTTCTAAAGTACTCTCTTGTGCCTGTTCTGAAATTAATGAGGTATTTTCCTCTGGGAATGTAAACGCACTGAAATCTAACTTACCTTTAAATGGTTCTGTCTTCCCATCCTCTTCTGTGAATGGATAAATCTGCGGATGAAGTTCCCTTACACAATCCTTTCTTTTCACCTCATCAGAGGAAGTAAACACCGGAACATTCACCTTTATATTTTTTATTGTTTTCTCTTGTTCTGCTGACGTAGATGGCTGCTTTTTCGGGTTCTTTTTCTCCTTCTTTTCTTCTAGTTCTTTCACCTTTTCTTCGCATTGTTTTGCTCTTTTCTTATCCGAAGTCTTCTTATAGCCACTCTTCATCTTCAAAAATGAAGTCGCCTTATCTGAAGATTCCTCTTCCTCTTCTAAATTGATCAATCTGTCTTCTGCTGCTGCCGCTTCTCTTTCTAAACGCCGTTTCTCGGCAGCCTTTTCCCACTCTTCTTTTGAAGCCCGCACATTCTTAACCATCTTTTTAAAGAAAGAAACAAAAGATCTTTGTGTCAGCAAAATACATGCGAGCAAAAATACACAGATAAGAACAACCATCGCTCCTGCTGTTCCAAATCCCTCTCTTAATAAAAGCGCAACTCCGCCCCCGATAATTCCTCCTGTTGCATGATTATTAATCGCCACAGAAAATAAATCATGCACTGTCACTGTCGTATCTTTATATAACAACTGCGATACGGCCGATACTTCCATCAAAATGACAAATCCTGCACCACACTTCTTCATTGCCAACGTACTGTAATCATTGGCAACCAAAATTGTTATACCAAGGAAGAAAAATACCGGCATAACAAACTGTGCACAGCCAAAAATACCAAAAAAGAAGCTGGCCAGCC